>Ga0115002_10004262_pt1 | contig 17407 bp, 15 predicted proteins | sample ArcticOcean_MG_C_8_FD_89576 | JGI IMG/M metagenome (GOLD analysis project Ga0115002, IMG submission 89576) | Marine microbial communities from western Arctic Ocean - ArcticOcean_MG_CB11_86 | ecosystem: Environmental > Aquatic > Marine > Oceanic | place: Arctic Ocean: Canada Basin | collected... | reverse complement strand
TCTGTGCGTGCCAACTCCACCTGGCGATCGTGCAAGCCGCGTACCAGAGGACTGTCGACGAGCCGCGTCAGCGACAGCGGTTCAAAGGTGATGCGATTGTCTCGACGCTCCTTCACAGGAATTGCCGAACCCGCCTGCCACCCCGCCGACAAGGTCAGCGTCAGCTGGACTTCCATCTCGTCGGTGACGGCGCCCTCGGGATACAACAGAATCGTATTCCAGTTGATAATGCCGAGTGTTCGATAGCCAAATGCATCGATGCCACGTGAATTCGTCGACGGCTGATTGGTGATATACGTGAGATCGACCGTTACAGGTCCCGCCGTCTGTGTCAGCGGGACGAGAAAGCGAAACACAGCGGCCCAATCGCGCGCCCACGCCAGCACATTCCCCTCAGCGTCGCGAGGCACCAAACCCGCAACATTCTCGACGGGCCCGCGGGGCGCGTGAATACCGGGAATCCACTTCGGGTACAGAAGGGCGAGTGTGTCAACCTCAGCATCGACCTGGATACGACTGCGGAGCAACTTGCGTGGCAGGTCTGTGGCATCCACATCAACCCGCAACACCTGCGACTAAGTGTGCCGATACGGCAAGGGCCAGCACAGATGAAGTAAGCAGGGCCATGATCGGGCGTGTATTTGGTTTCATGCCGAAAATGACACATCCCCTGTCGTCTGGACTCAATCGGCGTTGACCACGACATCTTTTACGATGTATCGTTCGCGCCATGACAACACGTAATTGGACCCAAAAGCTACTTCCTTTGCCGCAGGAATTTTTTGTCGCGGACAGCCTTCATCTGGCTGCGAACAGGATCCGCGTATCTGTCACCGGCGACGAACCACAGCTGCAGCAAGCGGGGCAGACCCTGCGACAGGCGATCGGCGCAAGCGGCACGGGCCGAGCAGACCTCACGATCGAGGTGGGCACGTACGCCGACCTTGCCGACCACTATCCGCTGCAGGATCTCAGCCGGCTGCCGAATGCAGAACAAGCGTATCAGATCATAACGATCTCAGCCGAACGGATCGTGATCTGCGGTCATGGGCCGGTGGGTGGTCTCTATGGAGCCTGCACGATGGCGCGATTGCTGAAGACGCCTGCGGGTCGACGCATTCACGTTCCTCTGCTACAGGTGGTCGACTGGCCTGATATGGACCAGCGCGGTCTGTGGAATTTTCCAGAGGTGGGCACGTGGATTGAGTGGTTGGCCGCGATGAAGCTCAACTACGGCAAGATGGCCGATACGCAGCTATTCCCTGTCCGACGTGGTCGTCGCAACTCAGCAACGATCGACGTAGAACGTATGCAGCGGGCACGCCGATTTGGCTTTGAATATCTGCCCTATGTCGTGCATCTGAATTTCCTCCACGACACGGGGCTATTTCGCGCTTATCCGGAGTTGGCCGGAAAAGGCGACGGCGCGCTGGCAGGTCGTTACTTCGCCCACAAGCAGGGCAATCAGCATCGTGCGCCCTGTGCCTCAGAGCCGCGACTGGTGCAGGTCCTGGCTGAATGGTTGGAGTCGATCGCCAGCCAGGGTGCTGATGAGATCAGCTGTTGGCTTTCTGAACGTCCTTGCCAGTGTGAGTGCGAGCGCTGCACGCCGGCAGGTCAGTTCGTGCTCGAGACACGCGCTTTCCTGGCTGCGTGGGAGAGCGTGCGCAGCACCTATCCTGATTTGCGCATTCGCATCTTTTCCTCGACGACGACACCTGAGCAGGATGATCAGATCCTTGCAGAGCTACCGGCGCCAGTGCGCTTCGAGCGCGCCTGCGCGTCGGGAATGGAAAGAGTTCGACATCAACCGCGAGATCTGTTTGCCAATCCTCTGCTTGATGCGGCGGCGAACGAGGGACGATGGATCGCCAGCTATGACGTGCCCATCGGAGCCTACGGGAATGTCGACACACCTGAGACCAAAGTGCCGCAATACTCGGCGCAGCGAATCCGCGATTACGTCGAGCAGCTGCATCGTCGAAAATATGCCGCTGCGTATGGCATGCTCGCCTGGGGAACACTGGTGCGAGAAATCTGCGGCTTCAGCATTGCTGCACTGGCCGAATATTCCTGGAATGGAGACGGCCGCAGCGTAGAGGACTTTGCCACGGCCTGGGCCACTCAAGAGGGCATGAAGCGGCCCGAGAGAATCGGGCAGTGGGCAAACCTGCTGGGTGAAGTGGAATTCGATGTCTACGATGGTGGTTTTCCAGCCCACTACACGATGGGCATTGTCGCCAAAAGGGTCGAAGCAGGCGATGCACCGAGATTCGGCGAGGGCATCTTCCGGCACTTTCATCGGCGTGAAGATTTCGACACAAAACTTGCGGTCTGCCTTGCGGCGCGGGGCCATCTCGACGGCAAAGCTCACAGGCAACTGATTCTGGCGACGGATGTTGTGTCGAGTTATGTGCAACTCGCGTCAGCCATCTGGGACATTGCACACCTTCATGCACATGGTGATATGGGCACACCCAGTCGCCAACGGCAACTCGCAACGGCTTCAGAAAGACTTAAGAAGTCGGGACAAGCCAACACCGACGCGATCGGCACGTGGCGGCGCCAATTGGGTGACGAACCCTGGGCGCACAGAGTGCACGACGCAATCGATGCGACACAGACAACGGTTGCACGGATTCTCAGCCATATCCGCGACCAGCACAGTGACCTTATCTGATTCATCTATCCCTCACAGCACGGAGATCACCCCATGCACGTAGGTACGCAGCAGTGGACGACGACAGACGAGGATCTTGAGTTCCTCGCTCGCCATGGCGTCAAAGCGAAGAACGAGAACTTCATCACCTTTGATCGTGAAGTCGGTTGGGATGTGAAGGAACTGATCGAGAAAAAGGAGCAGTGCGCCAAATTCGGCATCGACATGGAAATGGTTGCGATTCCCATCGCTGCCCTGAACTGCAATGGCGGTCAGGTGCCCAACTACATGCTTGGCAATCGCGAAGAAGGCGACAAAGAGATCGACCTCGTCTGCAATATGATTCGCCAGGCGGCAGAGGCGGGCATTCCTGCGATCAAATACTACCTGTGTGCCATGGAGAATCAGCGCACACCGAGTGATCCTCCAGGGCGTGGAAACTCATCCTATAGCACGTGGGATCTGGAGAAGGCGGACGATTCGCAGCGCTATGACGAACCTGTGACGGCGCAGATGAACTGGGAACGAATCACATACTATCTCGAGCGCGTTGTCCCCGTCGCGGAAGAATGCAAGGTGCGTATGGCATGCCACCCTTGTGATCCCTGGCTGCCACCTGGTTTCCGCGGCGTCGACCGCGTGATGGGTGGGCCGGATGGTTTCCGCAAATTCATCACGATCTGTGAAAGTGACTATCACGGTCTGAATCTGTGCCTCGGTTGTATGGCCGAAGCCACCGATGACTCCCCAAATGAAGTCCCTGCCATCATCCGTGAATTCGGCGCACAGAACAAGATTTTCCTCTGCCACTTCCGCAACATCATCGGTGGCCCGAGCAAGTTCCAGGAGGTGTGGCCAGACGAGGGCGTGATGAGCATGTATCAGAACATGCAGGCACTGCACGAAGTCGGCTATTCGCACATGGTGGTTCCTGATCATGGCCCCGGACACAGTGAACCAGGCGCCCACAGGCAGGCGTGGGCTTATCAGTGGGGTTATATCAAGGCCATGATGCAGGCCGTGCAGGAGGGCGCAAGACAGGCCGCCGCTTGAGAGCTTTCCGCCCTATTGATCGACTGTCTGTTGATCGACTGTCGCGGCGAGGCGGATGTCATCAAACAATGTCGTGACTCGCTCGCCTGTCTGATCGGTGTCCGCCGCCAGAACGATCGCTCTGAGGGCTGCCGGTTCGTAGCCGAAGGCGCTGACAAAGTCCTGGTGGACATTGCGACGCTCCCAGGTCCACTGACCGGCAAGGGTATCCCCTGACTGCAGCACGATCATGCGGCCCCGCTTGCTTGCCCATGTACTGGGCAGGGTCGTGCCAATGGACTGGCGATTGTCCCAGATGTAGACGAGAGTGCGGATTGCCAGGGGATTCCAGCGGCTGTCGCTGAAGACCAGATAGAGGCGGGCGGCGTAATCGTCGCCCGCTTTCTTTGTCGCATCCGCCGTTTGCAGGGCCCGCGAAATCTGCCATCGCCACGACAGCCATGGCGTAGCCGCGATGGCGATGGATCCCCGATCCACATCAGCGAGTTTGACACCGAAAGCGCGGAAATCGGCTTCGCTGTCCGCCCGCAGGCAGCGATTGCCGTCAGCCTCGGTGTAGACGGAAAGTGGTTGCGATCCCATGCGCGGCAGTGGATCAGATCGCCAGGGCGCCAGATCGTCGGCCTCGAAATCAGAGGCAAGCAGGATCGTCGAGGAGGACTGCCCGGACTCAGATGACGGGGCCGGTGTCGCTGATTGCGAGGATACGGCACTGCCGCACGCGATGAGCAGAGCCACAATGCTCGAGGACTTCACTAAAGCCCGGTCACTCTTCTTCACGCATACAGCGGAATCCGAGGCTGAAGAACCAGCGACCAGGACCATCTGCATCTCGATAGGCACTCATCAGATTGGCCGCCTGTTTGCTGAAGCCTCCACCGCGCACGCTGAACAGCTCTCGATTCAGTCCTTGCTGCTGATGCAGATCCAGTTCGTCGACAGCACGGTCGACAAAATCGAGCATGGGACCACCTCCTGGATAGGAGTGGTATTCGTCGCGACACCACTCCTTTACATTGCCCGCAAGGTCAACGATTCCCTCTGGCGTTGTGCCACTTGGAAAAGACCCGACACGCGTCGTGCCGCCATAGTGGTAGTCGTAGTTGGCACGTTCAGGTGTGGGCGGCTCTTGACCCCAGGGATAGGTGCGTCCTTCTGTGTCCCGGGCGGCGCGTTCCCACTGTGCTTCGGTGGGCAGCATCCGGTCATACCATGCGGCATACTGGGTAGCCGCCGTGTGCGTTATGTAGACGATGGGAAACATCTCTCGACCAGAGACGACTTCATAGCCACCACTTTTTGAGAGAATTCCACACTCATTTGGATTCGCCATCTGTTCCACATAGAGTTCGTCGAGACCGGTGTCATCGAGCAACTGAGCAAATTGGCAGATCGTTACGGGGTAGCGGTCGATCCAGTATCCATCCAACGTCACCTCCTGCGCTGGGCTGGCTTGACCATCTGAAGGATCTGGCCCGACGGTGATCTTGCAGGGCTCGATCCAGACCATGTCATCCACGTCCCGAGCCACCGGCGCGGGTCTGGGCAGGACGGCCGGCGCAGCAAGACTCTCGACCTGTTCGTCCGTCTCATCTGCCCGCAGCACACTGAAATAGACTCGACCCCACGCCTCCGGAATGTGAAGGTCGCCGCAGTTCGTCGAGTTCCAGATCCAATCTTCGCAGCGCGAACCGGGTTGACGACAGGCCTCCCCGTCGAGGGTCGGATACTGCACCCGCGAGTTTGCAAACCATCGATATCATAGGCCGTGACCAGACAGGAACGGCGGTGATACTCCTTTGGGTGGAACATGTCCCAAACGGTGTTGAGGGCATTCACTTCGAGTTCGTAGTACTTGTCACCCCGTGCATCGACATCGAGGAACACCTCGAAGTCGTTGTCGTCGTCGATCACCGTGTCACGCTCAGTGATCGACGCCCAGACATTCTCCTCCTGCAGGCGCGCGACGAAATAGACCGCCTCATCGTCCCACAGCATCGCGGCGCGCGTCAAACGCCAGGGCGAAGGCGCATTGGGCGCCTGATGATCCTCAAAATCGATCGGTCCAGGACGCCGCCTGCCACACAGATTTATCGAGGTTGCCATCGATCTCAAACGACTCGATCGCGCAGTAGCAGACGTAGGATCGTGGCAGGAACAGACCGTCCGGATGACGGGTGGTCATTGGTAGTTGGATCAAGCGTCAGACTCCGGCAATTCAATTTTCTCTTCCCGCGCCAGCCGGCGCAGTTGGTCGACGATTCTTCCCTGGGTTTCGGCGATCGAGGCGGCGTCCGTCTCAAGGAAACCGATCTCTTCTTCAATGAACACTCTGACTCTCTGCGACATATTGCCGAGAAATTTCGCTCGAATCGACTCAGGGGCGCCCTTCAAGCCGACGACGAGATCCTTCTGATCGATTTTCCGCAGCGCGACCTGGATGGAACGATCCGTCAGTTTCGCCGTATCGGCGAACTGGAAGGGCGACTCCCCATCGGCTGTGCGCGTCGCCAGAATTCCAGCCACCTCAGCGATCAGTTCGGCGTCGGCCTGAGCCGGTGGGTGCAGTTGCCTGTTTGCTGCGGGGGGGGCGCCAGAGGGACGCAGTCTCGGCTCCAGAAACACACTGAGCTTGTGCTCGGCGATTCGCGGATTGTCCCCGGACTGGATGGACATCACGCTTTCGATGACCATGCGTTTGTGCAGCACCTCCTGGGAACTGGCAATGGAGAGCCGATGTGACAGTGCCTGCATCAAGCCGAATACGAGGATGCCGTAGAGCAGGGGCAATCCAACTCCGTGCAACAGGGCGCTACCCGACAGGCCACTACCTCCCTGCAGACTGAGCGTCATGAGCGAGGCAATCGCACCAAACAACAAGCAGCCACGACCGAAGCTGGCCACCACTCGACCGTGATGGGCGTGCCGCTCTTTGATGAACTGTACCGCTGTTTCAAGAATATCCATGATCAAATCCGGTTCCGTTCCATCGACGGCCAGACGCACACCCGCGGCGAGCAATGGATCGTCGTCCGGACGAAGTTCCGCCTCCAGGGCGAGAATTCCTTCTCGACGACCCATTTCGGCGAATCCGACGACACGGATGATCAAGCCTGCAACATCAGGGACCCGGGCGAAGAGGGCCCGCAGAAGCAGAACAGGAAATCTCGACGCCATCGCCAGGGGATGGGCAACCAGAGTCGCGATCATGCCGCCACCGATGACGAACAGCAGTCGGGCAGGGTTGATTAACAGATCCTGATAGGGTTCGCCAGCGCTCAGAATGAGTAATCCACCTGCAATGACACCGATCATCGTAGCAAAATCCATTTTGATTTCTCCTCGATTCTCGTTCACACTAGGTGAGCCACGCGCCACCGGATACATTGAGGGCCAGCCCAGACAGGTAGCCCCCTTCCTCTGACGCCAGAAATGCCGCGGTGCGGGCAATATCAGCAGGTTGGGCGATTCGTCCCAGTGGCACCTGCGCCGCGTGATCGTCCATCAGCTTTTGACGATGCGTTTCCATATCCACCCCCTCAGGGCGCAGGGCCTCGGCCATTCCTGAGAGGCGCTCCGTTTCGGTCAACCCCGGACAGATCGCATTGACCGTGATGGCGTGCTCACCGAGTTCCTTGGCCAACACCTGGGTCAGGCCGATGATAGCAAATTTGGAAGCACAATAGGCGCCATAGCGGGCGATTCCCTCGCGACCTGCCGAGGAGGAGATGTTGATGATGCGTCCACCTCTTGAACGTGACACCATGTGCCGCGCCACCGCTTGTGAACATAGAAACGTCCCTTTCGCGTTGATATCCTGAACCCGCTGCCACTCAGATTCCGGTAGATCGACGATGGGAACCCGATCGGGACCCGCCGGAGCCCCTGCGTTGTTGACAAGGATATCTATGCGACCGAATCGCGCGACACTATCCTTGACCATCTGCTGTACCTGGCCAGCTTCACGGATATCGATCTTCAAAGCCAGCGACGAAGTACCGATTTCTTCGATCTGCTGCGCGACAGCAGCAAGACCACCCCACTCCTGCCTGCCCTCCAGACTCACATCTGTGACGACGACATTCGCTCCCTCTTGTGCCAATCTGAGCGCAATTGCCCGACCAATGCCTTGTTCGCCGCCCGCACCAGTAACGATCGCCGTCTTGCCGCCAAGATCATACATCTATTCAGACATCCTGCGACGAAGTCTGCCCTGCGCCTCTTGAAATAGCCCGATCAATCGACCACGCACCGCCTCATCCTTAAACACACCCATTTTCTGCGCCCACGTAATGCCACCTTCCATGTGTGTCATCATGTATTCCCCATCCGTCTCCTCGAAAGCGCAGCGCTTGCCGACGTCGATGTAGATGGGCGAGGAGTGGGCCATGACCGGTCCTGCATCGGTGGCGTAGGGTCCCCAGCAGCGGGCGGCGACCCAACAGGATTTCTCTGTTTTGAGTTTGGTCGACAAACGCAGCGTTCGATCTCCTTCGTCCGTCGTCTCGCGCTCGTGACGCACGCCATTCACAATCAGCTCGACCGCCGTCAGGGGCCAGACACTGTTGGCGACAATCTCGATTTCGACTGTTCCACCATTGCCGGGCAGGGAAATCTCATCCCCCATCTGTGCACCCTCGACGCGCAGATCGATCATGGCGCCCGTGCTGGCGAAGGTGTTTCCACGCTTCACGGCCTGACACCAATTCTCGTAGGTGAATTCCTCGCCATCGGCGAGCTTGGCGTACGTGCGTGACCCACCCAGAATGCGACTATTCGACATCTTATCCGTGCCACCTACGATGGGTAACTTTTGCCCCACATTGAGCCAGCGATAGTAACCCTTCTCGCCTTGGCCAAGCTGCTCGCCCTGCCAGACCCAGCACATTTCAGCTGCATCCGCATGCCCCATGACGATATTGGCGGCATTCTCAAAGTCCGGCACGGGTACATGCGGCATGATGACCAGCCCGCCCTGCGCCTTGCATGCCTCTGCCCAGTCTGCCATCAGCGTTTGCACCTCGCCGCCAATCCAGTCTTCCTGCGGGCCACCGGTGCATATGGGCGCCACCAGTTCGCTCAGACCCAGCAGAGAGATGTGGCCCAGCACGTGCTGACGATTCTCCTGACTCACCCAGACGAGGTGGTCGTCGCTCGAAGTTGGCGACAGGCCGCCCGTAAACTCTTCCCAACTTGTGAACAGACGCCCCCACTTGCTCGCCAACAGATTCACCACATTCAGATCCTCGCCTGCTGCTTCGAGATGACTCGACTGGGACGAGAGGAAATGCACGTGTGTATCGCCGGAGTAATAACCCTGTGCCTTCATATCGAAAGCACGCTTTGCCTTGAGGGTCAGATGCCGCTGCCCTGGCTTGATCTCAACCAACTGACGCACCGGTTCGTATTCGAAACCACGCACGACCTCAACGAAATTCGCCCCCCGTGGCATCTCGATCTGACACGTGCCATCGATGTATGCATAGGGCACGCCGTTGGTCTTGCAGTCTCCCCCCATGTCTTCGAACCAGGCGATGTTCACATCCTGCTGGTGGCCGTGGGGAGCCAGGTAGTTGCCCTGCTTCGAGCGAAAATGCACGCGGCAACCGACAGGTTTCCCCGTAGCCTCATCTTCGACGCGAACATGAACCCATTCAGTACCGAGATGACCTACCACCTCGACCTGAACTGGTCCGTCCTTCGCCGTCCCCTCTGCCAGTACGTCACCCCAACGGAAGTCGGCCTTCTCTTTACCTGACTCGACACTCAGGGTGCCACCTTCTGAACCGTGGACTTCGACATGTCCGCCAGCGCGGCGCGTCTGCCCACCTCTCCCCCACCCAGCCTCTTCGGTTGCGAGGAAGTCTTCTTGTGGCTCGAATAGATCATCCTGATGAGCCACAACCCCTCTTTCCATCGTTACCACGGGAGGTGCCTGCTGGCCCTCTACCGTGACGGCCAGCGTTTCCCTGGAGGGCCAGCGAAAGGGATCCCCCTCTTCGTCGCACAAGGTGATGGCCGCCAGGGCGATCGGTGTTGTACTCGTCGCCTCCACGACGATCTCTGCCAGGGGTTTGTCAGGCTCGGGATTCTCCCAATCGAAAAGCCACCAGCCACGCAGATCGTGCCCATTCGGACCTTGAGGTGTGGGTTCATCTGGACGTCCAAAGGAGGAATACACGCCCACCTGCACAGGTCCGTAGGGGGCATGTCGATCGTCGATGGGCACAGAGTGGAATGTGCGACAGTTGCGACACTCAAAGGGATGGTGGCCCCAGGGAACATCGGTGTCGTGAATCTGCCATCGACGTCGCAAGGGCTGTACGATCTCGCTACCATCCTGGTAGCGGATCGCATAATGTCCCAGAGCTTCGCTTGCACCGTCGAGAGTAGACCAGCTACCCTCTGTCGGCGCACAAGCGTGAGCAAAAAGAACACGACGGGCGACGCCATCGACGGGGATCGTCACACTGCGCTCGACCTTCTGGCCCGCATCGGCGACGACGATCAGACGTTGGTCTTGTTCTGCAGCACCAAGACCGAAAGGCACGCCCCAGAACAAGGCGTCCCCTGCAGGGAGTGCGGACAAGGGCGTGTTGTCGACATCCTCTCCTTGCCAGGGCCATAGATAGTGGTCGTCACCAAGGACAACATTGCCGCTGCCTGCGTTGAAGTGAGGCGCCAGATCAAGGGGGACAAATGAGGACATGGTCGAGCTCCGTGGCATCACATGTATTGTTTGCGTTCAGCGAGGATACCCATCAAGACGAAGGCGCCAAGCCGTCTCGCCACGGCGGATGCCCCGGCGACGCTGAGCATGCTCTCCCTAACTTGTTCAGCCTTCGTTCAGGTTGTTCAGCGTAGGTCAATGTCTTCGACATTCTCTGGCACGGCCAACGAATCCGGTGTCGGCTCGGCGACGGTGCGCCCCCACGAACTCAGCAGATCCATGTCGACCTGCAGACGCGCACTCTCCGCTCTCACAAAGGCTGGATCCCAACCATCGTATACTGCCCGCAGCAATTCGTCGCGAATCGGTGCGGGCGCCGGGTCTTCGCCCAGATCATGCCATTCTCCGGGGTCCGCGTCGAGATCGAAGAGGATCGGCGCCGTATCGTCCGCATGTTTCGTCAGCTTCCATTTGCCGCGACGGATCATGCGGGAAGGTGCGTCATTCGGCGTCGGCCCGTGCTCAGAATATGTCTCTCCTGGTCGATCTGGATCATCCTGTGATCGCAAGGTCTTCAACAGACTGTGGCCATCGGCCTGTGGCAGCGCCGGTGCCTCCATCAAATCGGTGAGCGTCACACCCAGATCCATCAAGTTGCAGATCTCATTCGATGACGAGCCAGGTGAAATTTTACCTGGCCAACGAGCGACCATCGGCACGCCAACTGAGCCTTCATAATAATTGCTCTTCCACCAGCACCCATGCTCGCCAGCCATCTCACCATGGTCGGAGACGTAGATCACCAGGGTATTGTCGGCGAGCCCCGTTTCATCGAGGCAATCCAGGATCTTTCCGATCTGTCCAGATGCTCGCACATGCCGAAGTAGGCGGCCCGTGCCACTCGCACACGCTCCTGTGGCAGTGGTGGGGCCAGAATCCCTCGATTGCGGCGAAAGTTCACCACCGCTGCCGGCTGAGATTCAGCACTGGGCTGCTCAGGGACATCGACCTTGTCATAGTAATAGTCGAAGAGGTCTCGCGGGGCGATGAAGGGACAGTGTGGGAGCAGAAATCCCGACACCGCCGCAAAGGGGGTCTTGTTCTCCCCCCTGGTCTTCAGCCAATCGCAGGTCCGGACGGCGACCAGTTCATCCATGGCCTGGTAGCTGGTGGTACCGGCACCGGCGATCTCCACGGCCTCTCGACACTGACCCGTCGTCGAAGTCGGTATGGCAGTAAACAATTTCCCAACACGTGGTGCGCCTGGATGAATGGCCCCATATTCACCAAGTGGACGCTCGCCGAAACCATGTCGTTGATCGGGCCCGTTGAAGTGCATGCGACCGATCAGGGCGGTGTCGATGTCGGCGGCCCCCAGGGAATGGGCCCACGTTGGTATGCCCGAGTGCAGCAAATGATGGTTGTTCCACACTCGCGTCGCACTTGGCCGCCGGCAGCTCATGAAAGACATACGACTCGGCACACACACGGGCGACGCCGCGTAGGCATCATCGAATCGCATCCCCTCGGACGCAAGCCGATCAAGATGAGGAGTCCTTACCAGCGAGTCGCCGTAGCAACCCAGGTGGTGCTTGCTGTGCTGATCAGACATCAGCATCAGGACATTGGGTGAATTTGACATGAGAGCCTAGCGGCAGTTCGTCACAGGACAGAGGTGTCCAGCAATGAGTGCGGGGAATTTAACTCAGGAGAGTGGCCTGCATCAATGTGCGAAGCCGCCGAAGGTCCTCATCGTGGGGCCGAGGGCCAGCAACCGGCCCTGCAGCGCCATCTCATGCTGATCTTCAACTATCGCTACGGTCCGATCTGATCGTCGCCAATCGTTTCTACGAGGGTTTCAATAGCACCCCAAATACGGTTCACGCATTCGCTCTGCCGCCATCGTGATGGCCAGCAAGGCAGAGAGCAAGACCTCCCTGTCGGCCTTGAATCTCGACGGCCAGTACGCCCTCGACGCGACGAGCGACGCCTCGGTACTGTGATCGTTCACAAAATGCTCCAGGTTGTGACTCGCCCCTTTTCGCCAGGTAGAGAAAGCGGCAGGTGACATCGCCAATCGCGAACTCCTCGGTCCATCAGACTCGATCTGTGTCCTGCACGTGGCGGACAACCTGGCGAAAAAACTCGGATTCGGTTATCTGCACGAAGAGCCGCTGTTGTGGTCGCCAGATGTCTTGGGCCGACTCGATCTGATGCCAGATACTGCCTCTGCTCTCGTCGACAAGATCGGACGGGACCTCTCGGAACGGATTACAGAACTCGTCGATCACTGCACGGCGGCGCCTGACGAAGAGCGGCTACGGTTTTAGTCCTGCAGCCCCTGGCGCAGGATGCCTGCGTAGCGCTCCAGAGGAAGATTGCCGCCACTGACGATGGCAACGACTCGCCGACCGGCCAGTCTCTGCCTCAGCACGTCCAAAGCCGCCACCGACGCCGCGCCGGCGCCCTCGGCCACCAGATGTGCGTCCCGTGCCAGCCTGCAGACCGCGTCATCGATGGCCGTGTCCTGCACGAGAACAAAGTCGGTCAGCCGCTCCCACAGGATCTGCATCGTCATCTCGAAGGGCACTCGCGTGGCGAGACCTTCATGCACCGACGTCATCCCCGCTTCCACGTCCAGTCTACGCTCAGACCACGCGTGCCAGGCGGCAGGTGCCTGCGCCGATTGTACACCGATTACTTCCGTCGTCGCTTCGCATGCGGCAACGGCCAGACTGATCCCGGCCGCCCCACTCCCCCCGCCGATGGGCACAACGATCAGATCCGTCGCGGGCGCTTCTTGCAGAATCTCAAGACCGATGGTGCCAACCCCGGCGATGAGATCAGGCTCATTGGCGGAGTGAATGTAACGAAGGCCCTCTTTCTCGGCGGCTTCTTCGACCTGTTCGCGAGCCTCGTCAAAATCCTTGCCGAACTGGCGCACGTCAGCACCGAGTCGACGCATCGCCTGGAGCTTGGCCTCGTTTGCACCTTCAGCAGGTGTATAGATCACAACAGGGGCGTCGAAGAGTCGACCCGCATAAGCGATCGATTGTCCATGATTTCCCGTGCTGGCGCTGATCAGCCCGCCGCTACGCTGTGCTTCAGTCAGGCGGCCCACGAGATACACGCCACCGCGCACCTTGAACGCACCCACGGGTTGAAAACTCTCGCATTTGAGAGACAGATCACAGCCAAAGTATTCCGACAGAGCCGGACACTTGATCAGTGGCGTCGGCGGCAAGTAGTCGCCGATAAAGTCGAGGGCACTGTGCACGTCTGCAGGCAGGGGCAATTGCATCTAATCGGCTCCGGATCGAATGCGAGCTTCTGCCTGGGAAAGGAGAGGTTCGTGCTTGTAGGCATCGACCAAGGCTTGTCGATCGATATTCGTGTCGTCGATGAGTTGCTGTACACGTGCAACCAGTAGCGGCAGAGCTCGCGCAACATTGTCGACGATAGTGATCGATGCAGTGCGAGCCGTCCTCGACAGCGGATTCAGGTCAACGGTGATAACCTGCCTCCCGAGACGACGCAGTGCCTCACAGCGGTCGCCATCCTCCAGGGGCACAAAGATCACGTCTGCATCGAGAATACCTGCAGGGTGTACATAACGTCGATTTGAATCGAGGCCGGGTAGCTCAGTTGTCCCATCCGGCAGTAGAACCTCAGAGGCACCGTGTTCACAAAGAAACTGAGCGATTCGTCGCTCACGATCTGACGACGTGTGGAAAATATTGACCTCCAGCGGCGCCTGCGCTGTTCGACTCAAGGCCACCAACTCCTCCCCCACGAGAGCCGCAGCATTCCCATTGACGGATAACACGGGATGCTGAGCCAGCAATAGACTCGCCGCCGCCGCGTCGATCGCCGTCATCGCCCAGGTCGCCGTCTGCTCGCCGAGCAGATAGTCATACGCCTCTCCTCGCCCATGGGCGATGAGACCATGCGGCGAGGTCACACCAGCGTCAACACCTGCTACGATCGCATCTCGCAGTCTCAGCGACTGATACCTGGGGTGACTTTCCGGGACGTGTGACATGGATCAGATGTACTCGACGGCTCGTGTGGATAGTGCCGTTGGCGAGGAACCCGTAAAGGGCAGCGTGCTATAGACAGCATTCCCCAACATGATCATCGACGCCGCTCCGCCGGCCGCCTCGACCTCGGCAATCGACTTGATCACCTCTTCGTGTGCGAGCAAACCTGAATCCTGCGCAAAACGCCTGGAAATGTCGATCGTCGTCGCCATGTCGACGTTCGCCTGGGAGGCCAATTTTCCCAACTCAGTCAAGGCCTCGTCGGCGGCATGGTTGATCGCCTGACGACGAATCGGATCAGCGAGAATGTCACGCGTGCGAATCTGGCTAAAATAACGGTAGTGGAGTGCAACCCCATCGTCGACGGACAACGCCTCGGCTGCCAACGGATTCCCCTGTCTGAGTTTCACCAGACAACCACCATGATACTGTGCACAGACATCACCCAATCCGGTGAGCTGCTCCACCTCGACAACATGTGCAAACATCGCCAACTCATGGCGACTGTGACCCAGCTCAAGGAGTCGATCGATGGCGAAACCAGCCGCCAGCGCCGAGGCACCACTCAGGCCAAATCCGGAGCTCAAAGGCAAGGTCGTGTGCAGGTCGATCGTGAGTTCAGCGTCCGGCACCAATCGAGACGCCAGGCCGATGACGGTTGGAAAATCAATCGCTTCCCCGTTGAACAGCACGTGGGTGCCATGTCCCGCACTCTCTCGTACCGTGGCTGTCACACCCTCACGAACGGTGTATCCCAAGCCGAGGGAGTGCATCTGCGCGGGGTCGTCGTGGGCAATAATCTTGAAAACCCCTGAGATATTTCCCGGCGCAAAGGCCTGTGCCGTGTCCGTCATTCTATCTCCTGCCTCGCATTAGTCAGTGTTTGCCAGCCATGCGGGCAACTGTGTCACATCGTCCAGTTGTGCAAGCCGCGGAAACCCGTCGAGCGTGCCCAATTCTGCAAGGCCTGTCTCTACGAGGATAAAGTCGATCCCTGCTCTTTTGGCGGCACCCGCGTCAGGTGCACTGTCCCCGATATAGATCGCCTGATCGGCGCTGCATTGCAAGCTTTCCAGCACCCGCAGCAAGCAACCCGGATCTGGTTTGTGGGCCTGGACGTCTTCGGCGCCAACGATACAGTGCACCAGATCTGTCAGATGGTCCCGGGCGAGAATTTCCTCGATGCGATAGCGAAACTTCGTCGTCGCGATGGCACACTTGATCTGCTCAGATCGCAATTGAGCAAACATCTCTGGCACGCCATCATAGACCCGCGTGTGACCCAGCATTACCTCGTCGGCACGGGCCCGGAACAACTGGGCGAATTGCTCTGCTCGTGGCCGCTGCTCCTCTCCACACAGAACAGCCAGCGTGTCCGGCACAGAGAGACCGATCGTGCGCCGAATCGCCTCTGCATCTGATACGGGCAGCTCCATCACCACTTGAGCCGACTGTACACAATCGATGACACCATCAGAGGAATCGGCAAGGGTATAGTCGAAATCAAAAATCGCGACGACGGGTTTCATACCGATGTTCAAACACCCTCGACGACGGGCAGGTGCGAGGCGTGCTCACGACCATGGAGAATCTGCGTGTGGGCGATCAACGGCTCCCCCTCAAAGAGCGGGGCCATGTGATTTGGATGCGGCAGAATTCGCGGCAAGTCGAAACTGGTAACCGTCAGACAGACGACGGGAAAGGGGCCCGTACCAGGGGGCAGATAGACATCCGTCGCCAGATCACCACCAGCGCCGGGGACCATTTGATGTACAAGGGCTCTCACCGAAAGGGCTCTGTCATGGTGATCCCGCGTTGACACCGAGTCCGCGACGAAAGGCCTCCAGGGACAACAGATCGTCAGGCGAACAATTGCCGATGTTGACCTGTGTCCCATAGCGCTCGATCAACTCACGACGCAATCGATGAATGTCGTGGTGATGGACATTTGAGATCCAGGGGCCCGGCAATTCAAACATCACCTGTTCGATTCCTACAGCTGTGACGATCTCGTCGATCACTCGCGCCGTGTCGGCGTCGTCGTCGAATATCTCGGCCGCCTCCAACAACAGCACACTGCTGCCGGCATCCATACAGGCCTTGGCATTGTCGAGCAGAGGGATCGAGTTGTCGAGCCCCTCCTTCTTGCCGACTTCGCCCAGCACTTTCAGGTCAAATTCCTCCACGGCCCGGGCAATGATCTGGCGCTTCCAATCAACCGTGACGGGTGCAATGTTGTCGGAGACCTCTACCCAGCGGTATCCAGCCTCCACACAAGCGGGCAAATAGCGATCGAGTTGCCCATGCACCTGCGCATACTCCAGATACTGGCCACCGGGAAATGGCTCGATGTCCATCGACACATAGTGCTGAATTTTCTCGCCCAACAGCTCAGCAGAATACAATCGCGACATGCCCACGGCGATCTTGGCAAAGTCAAAGTGTGCAGCTGACATCTGGGTCAGATCGCGCTGTTGCTGCAGACCAAGCCCCCAGTCGGCGACCATCGTGAAACCGGCGCCACGCGGTTTCGTCGTTCGTTCACTTGCCTGTGCTCCGTCCAGCCCGGCGAAGGGATGGGGCGCTTGCGACGTCATGTTTTGGTTCCTCGCTCTGTTTGCATCATATCAGCTTGGCCACGTACGTGTTTAGCAAAGGGCAAGACGTTATCGGCATGCCGCGTGTTATCGAAGTAGCAGACGCAGTGTATCGCCAGCAGCCACAGTAACAGGAAGGAACTCTCCCCCATCCTGACACCAACTCAGATGACACTCATCCTTGCCACCATTGTAAAGCAGCACGTCACCATCCGTCGCACCGACACGGGGACGAACCAGCGACAGGATCTGCTCGGGCAGACGCGGCGTGCCGGAAGCATCCGCAAAACATAAGGCGGGACGCACTTCGCCGAAGGAATCGCGCGCACCCAGCAACAGTGGACCGTAACAACCAGTCACCGCGCCGGCACCCCAGTTGCGACCGTGT
>Ga0115002_10004261_pt1 | contig 17410 bp, 29 predicted proteins | sample ArcticOcean_MG_C_8_FD_89576 | JGI IMG/M metagenome (GOLD analysis project Ga0115002, IMG submission 89576) | Marine microbial communities from western Arctic Ocean - ArcticOcean_MG_CB11_86 | ecosystem: Environmental > Aquatic > Marine > Oceanic | place: Arctic Ocean: Canada Basin | collected... | reverse complement strand
ATAATATTATCATCTTCCTCAGAAATTGGATGGACTGAAGTTATTCTAGGACCTAAAGAATTTAATTTTATGAATTCTTCAAAATTTCCTTCTTTAAATAAATTGCTTGAATTAGAACTTCTTTGATTTTTTGACCAATATTCCGTATATTGTGTGAACGTTTTCTGATTATACCTTTCATCATCCAGTACACCGGTTATTTCTTCTTTTGTTGGTATGACAAAAGAATTTATTCTTGGAATAAAATATCCATGGGAACTTCCATGATGCTCAAATGGTAATTGTTCAGGAAATTCTACATCACTAATAAAATTAAGACACCATTGAAGGAAACTACCACAATTTCCTGGTGCAAAGGATATTATACTACTTTCTTTTAATGGGACCATATCCATAGATATATTAATCCGGGTATAATAATTAATACTTGTGGAAGAAAATTAAGTATTATTGATTTTTCTTTCCATTTAAATCCAACATAAGTCCAACCAGCAATGGCTATTAATTGTAAAATACTATTCCATGGTGTAATTCCTAAGGTATGAAACACCATTGCGATAAGTATGACTATGGAACTAGAATATTTTATAATAGTAGTTAAACGATCATCATGCATAACCAATCATTCCTAAATAATTATTTTGCCAATCATTGGCAATCTTCTATTGAACATTATGTATATAGCGGTCTGCATGTAATTCAAAAAATTCCTACCGAAGCTCGCGTATTAGATGTTGGCTGTGGTACGAATTCTTTTAAAGGATTAATTAAAAATTTAGTTGGAATAGACCCGGCAAGACAAGAAGCTGATATTATAACAACAATAGAAGATTATAAACCTACTGAATTATTTGATATAGCATTTTGTTTTGGATCAATTAATTTTGGTAATGATAGAACTATTTTAAAACAAATTTCTAGTGTAGTAAATTGTTTAAAAGAAAAAAGTACTATATATTGGCGTTGTAATCCAGGATTATACGATCATAAAGATGAATTATGTGAAAAAATAAACTTTTATCCGTGGACATTTGAACGTTTAACTTTTTATGCTAATTTCTTTGGATATACAATGCAGAATCCTGCAAAAGATACAGATGGAAAAAATATAAGATTATATTGTGAGTGGATTAAAAATTATAGTCCAGCTATGGCTTTATAATTTTTAATTGCTGAATCTTGCTTATCTTTTGGATATAAAAGTTTTTCTTTTATCCCACTACGTTTACGCATTTCATTCATGCCCATGTCTTTTGCAAATCTATATGCTTTAGGACTTAATGGTACTAAATGCTGAATTCTGTCTTTAGAATAATCAAATTTTTCTTCTTTAAATTTTAATTTCCAATCATTGATTTGGTATTCACTTAATGTTTGTAGATCATCAAGTAATGTTTCAATATTATCAACAAGACTATTACGACGTTTAACTTCAACATATACTAAATGTGTATTAGGGGCAATTTCGCCAGGACTTCTATCACCATCTAATATAAACTCGTAACCTTTTTCAAACCAACTAACTAAATCCTTTGCGGCATTTTCGTTAGTTACAGAAAAACTTAATACAACTACCTCATCATCACCACCCATTTTACTAGAAAATTCATCAATATGTAAAGTAGGTTGTAATACACCTTTAAGTGCTTTAAAATCTAAACCTTCGTTAGGCATCTTGTTCTACCTCATGTGCATTCTCTAAATCGTTTCTATAAGATCGATCTAGATCATTAAGATCAATATCTTGATCTTCTAATTCATATGAACCCGTGCGTATATCATTAATAAGATGTTTGGGCATTTCAATTTCTACTAGCCATATTTTCTTTTCAATTAATTTAGGTTTTGTTGTCCCTGGGCGGAAATCTGTATAGTTTTTTACTTTTACTGGAACCTTCATGGTTTCTTTTTTATATTTCACCGTACAGCCAAAAGGAATTAAACGTTTCGCACCACGTGGGTCGGGCATCATTTCTTTAGGCCATAAAAATGTACAAGTTACTGTATAACGATTAATTTCAGGACCTTGAATTAACTCTCCAAATTCCCAATTTTTAAAAGCATACACATCTAATTCATCTATAACTCTTTCAAAATCAAGCAGAGTAACAATAACAGCATCAGATATATAAATATCCTTAATGTTTTTTGCGACTGACCAATAATCAATAGTTTTATTATCTTCCATTGTAGTATTTATCTAGAAGTAAAATTTGTGGAATTTAAAAGTCAGAAAAAATCCAGATTTTATTTAGTCAAGTTGAATCATTTAATCACTGTACGTATTAACCACGATGACGAGGTTGTAAGTACTATTATCCACCTAATAAAAGGAGGCAAATATGTCAAAAGCACACCGTAAAGCAAGAAAAAAGAACCAATCAGAAAATAATTCAATAAACTTCAACAAGGCAATACAAAAAACACATGTCCAACTAATACCTAAAAGTCTTAATCAAGAAAAATACATACTTGACTTACTAGATCCTACAAAAGAAATAGTAATTGGCTATGGTCCAGCTGGAACTGGTAAAACCTTCCTTGCAATGCAGGCGGCAGTTAGAGCATTTAGAAATCATATGTGTGATCGTATTATTTTAACTCGCCCAGCAATTGGTGTTGAAGATGAAAAACATGGTTTCTTACCAGGTACACTAGAACAAAAAATGGAACCATGGGTTAGACCATTGTTTGATGTTCTACGTGATTACTATTCAATACGAGATATTAATCATATGGTTGCTGAAGAACTTATTGAAATTGCTCCATTAGCATTTATGCGTGGTAGAACATTTAAAGAATCTTGGATTATTGCAGATGAAATGCAAAATGCAACACCAAGACAAATGAAAATGTTATTAACTAGACTTGGACACAATAGTAAAATTGTCGTTACCGGTGATGTTGAACAAGCCGATCGACATGGTGCAAATAATGGATTATTAGATCTTGAAGCAAGAATTACTTCATTACCAATTAATGAAATTAGCTTATGTAAATTTAATACTAAGGATATACAACGACATCATTTAATTGGCGACGTATTAGAACTATATCAAGAAGCCTAATGCCTTTTTGCTAATTTTGTGATGCACGAAGAATTGAAAACGTGCTTGAGCCTGAAATTATTGCGTTTGAAGAACTATCGATAACGCTTGCTCCTACGGTGTGTGTACCTCTATCAATATTTGTTAGCGAAACACTTTGACCTAAACCATTGGACAACTCCTTTCCATCCATTGTGATTAAAATTCTATGCCCGGAACGAAGAGAGGGTTCAAGAACTATAGATATACTAACATCCCCATTATTGCTTCTAATGGCTGAACCATCTACTGGATTTGAAACAGATAACTTTGTGTATGAAGAATGTTCAGTTCCGTGGCTGTGGCTAAAGAAACAAAAAATCAATAATAGAAAAAGTATTAATTTCATTATCAAGAAGCCTCACATTCTTCTTTAAGACGTTTAGTAACCTCTGGATAGTTTTTCTCATAGTATGAACTAACTTGTTCCCAATCTTTAGTGGCTACCGTGTTATTAACTGCGGCCTTGAGAACTTTTTGTTCTTTATAATCTAGAATGACTCGTTGATCTACCCAATCATTCTTTTTAATTTTAGTACTAACACTCAATATTTCATCGTATTGACCATCGGGTTTACGTATATAACTAACTAATAAGTATCTCATAATTGTGTTAACTCCACCATTGTTGCACTAAGGTTAATTTCAGCATCTGCCACTAAACTATTATTAACCAATCCATTACGTATTACTACAATCGCGGCATCACGCTTTTCATCATTGTCACCAAACAAATCAATATTATCATACATCCAACGAAACATATCTTCCATGTCTTCCGGTCTGGCATGTTTAATTAATAATTGTCTACCTTCACGTATTTTACCCGATTTAAATAAATCAACAACTTCAAATTTCCAGTCTGCAGACCCACCTTCATCACCATGTGGTTTATCTAAATTACCTGTACCTGAATTCATTTGTACTAAATTAAGACACTTACGTAAATCTGGATATGTTGCTTTAACATACGAATCTAAAATATCTAAATCAAACTTTATTTCTTCTTCTAATAATATTTTAGCAATTCGTGCGGTAAATTCATTATGATCAATTTTTTCAATATGAAAACCTTGACATCTACTATGTAATGCCGGAATAATTCTATTAGAATAATTACAGGTTAATATAAATCTTGCTGAAGCATGATATGTTTCCATTACACCGCGTAATGCGGCCTGTCCGTTTGGAGTCATATAATCAGCTTCGTCTAATAATACAATTTTAAAATCACCAAATGGCATTGTCGCAACAAAACCAGTAATTTTTTCTCTAATAGTGTCTACACTATTTTCACGACTTGCATTAATTTCTAATATATCATACTCATCAATACCTAGTTGATATATTAAAATTTTAGCTAATGTTGTTTTCCCAGTACCTGGTGCACCAGAAAATAATAAATGTGGTATAGTACAATCTTTAATCCATTGACCAACCTGCTGACGTTGCATGTCGTCTCTAAATACATAATTGTCTATATCAGTTGGTCTATATTTTTCAGTCCAAAGTTCTTTCATATATACCTCTAGTTTATGCCGGCTTGAACATGTAATGCACCACTCATGGTTGCATCTTCTGGTTTTTCGTCACTAACTAATAGTATATCATCATTATCAACTTTTCGCAAGACTTTTTGGTTACCTTCGTTATCTTCAATTGTGGCTCCTCTAGTCCAACGACCGTGTGCAACACAAACCCATTGTCCTACTTTAACATCATTTTGTTCTGGACCAATTGAATATACCTTGCCCCATCGTGGTCGAATTCCTGCGGATTTGCCATCGTCTACAGGTAATATAATACCACCACTACTTAATCTTTCCCCAAATTCCATATCACTAATAATAATACAATCATGGATTGGTGTAACTTTTGTACACTTACAAATATTAAATAGTTCTTGTGACATTATAATTTTTTAACTCCTGCTTTAGCAACTGCTCCGGCTATTCCACTTGTAGCTTTTGCTGGAACTGCCTTTTCTTTAACTTCGTTAACAGATGAATTTGCATCTTCTAATCCTATTTTAGTCGCTTCTTCTTCAATTCTCTTTGCTTCAGCGACTTGCTCTGCTTCATATTTTTGAGCATCTTCAGCAGTAGCAAACACTGGTGCTTCTGATGGACTATTTTGATCTTCATAATACTGTTGTACTTCGTCTTGAGCTCGGACAATAGGATTGCCGTGACTATCAATTTTGTCACCACGAGCATTAGTATGCATATTTCCAACGGAACGTACCTTTTCATTTTGTAACATTACCGCGTTCATATTAATACTTTTACCTCTTGCAGTTTTATATGTTCTATTCGCCATTTCTTTCTCCTATAATATACATACTTATCTTAGAAATTCGTCGATGGGTAAATCATAATAGAGACTATCTACTTGGTGTACTTTTAGTAAGTATAACACATAACTTGATACACTACTACCTCTCCCTACTCCCCATATTATATTATTCTTTTTCATAATATCAACCAAGTATTTTAAGTAACGTAATAAATTAAATAGATCACGTTCTTGGAATAAAAGTAGTTCTTCCCCACATCTTTGCATTTCTTCCTGTGTTTTACAATGATCTAATACCCATTGTGCTATATCTAATTGATAATATTCTTCGGGCATTAACCATTGTGTTTGATTTGTTTTATCAAATGTTTCTACATCAATACCTAATAATTTATAATCTGTAAAATTTGGTAACTCGTCTATAAGTTCTTTAATGGGTTCCAAATTAATATTTTTAGTAAATCCTTGTGTAATTGGATTGTTAGGATCAGTCATTAAACGATCCATTAAATCATCTTCCTCTAGTATAATTTGTCCTAAGCTATCTTTAATCATTTTTTCTTTTTAAATTTACCAACAACTACAGTATTATCCTTTTTAGGATCTCTTGGTTTTTTATCTTCTTCCCACGCAAGATGTACTTCTTGCCAGGTAAGTCTTTTATCTAAACGTACTATGCTCTCTTTATTACTAGTTAAAATGTTTCTATCATACCAATTCAATTCTGGATCATTCCACCAACCAGTTTTACTAAATTCACCTCTTGGATCGGTTAAATTAGTTTGATACGAAACACCATCTGATAGACTACCTGTTAGATCTATTTCTGTAATTATTACATTTTGTTCGCATATAGAATTAAGTTTTTGCATTAAAGCTAAACTTACAACCTGATCAAATGGTTCCATTGGAAGTTCAATAACATTTAAACCAGCCTTGGCATAATCTCTTATTTGTTTTAACTGGCTATTAGAAGAAATAATAATGGAACTATTTACAATCTCATTTATAAAAAAATGTATACGGTCTAATGCTATATTTTGATTATAGGTATTAGTAGTATTGGTAGTAATCTCAAGTCGAAGCATATAATTGGCCATATGCAACCTTTCATTATAATATATGCCTGCTATAAAGCCAACAACAGTACGTAATTTAACATTCATATTAATTTATATCAATTTTATTTGTAAACTGATCAGCATTACCTTTTTTTATTGTTGCGTCTAATTTTACACGATATGCTTCATGATACGAATTTAAAATCAATTGTAGTTGATTAACTACATCTGCATTTCCGATTTGGCTCGCAAATGATAGTTTTTTATTTAATTCACTAATTGTAGACTGGATTTCTTCCATAGTCTTCTCTTTTAGCGTTTCTAATAATGGGTGTTCGGCCCCAGGCCCTGGTTGTTCAATCATAAAAAAACTCCTACATGTAGTATATAACATGTAGAAGCCTTTGTCAAGTAATTTTATCCGAAAGCTACGCCATTAGCACCAATGCAATACCATTTTGTATTAACATACTGTAATGTGCAACCATCACCAATATCATCAAAAGTAATAGTACCTGTACCAGATGCTTTCCATCCAGCATTAGTAACCGTAATTACCATATTACCACTATCACCAGCCATCATAAAGGTTTTAATTTGTCCATTTGTGCCAGCCGCTAATGTTGCGGTTTCTCCTGCGGCAGTTGTGAAAAAACTAGCCGTTGTTGTGAGCGAAGCCGCACCAGAGGCCGCTAAATCTTCACTTGATGCCAATAATATTGGATTAGTATATGTTGCTCTTGGTCTTGTAAGTTCTTCTACATGAACGGTTGTACCACCGTCTGATGTTGTGAATTCAAAAATGTATGTACCCGTAGCGGCAAAAGTAATAACCTGTCCTGATATACCTTGTATACCACCTGTGCCTTGTGAAACAACACTAGGTAAGGTTAATGTATGTGCTACACTACCAACTGTTACAGCAAGCCTTAACCACGCATGATTGGCCGTTGCTGGAAGGTTTGAAAAAGCTAAAGTAACTGAACCGGTTGTAGTTAATGTATGGTAATGCCCTGAATTATAATTAAGAGTATTAGCACCAGTTACACTACCTAAAGCGTTTACAGTTTCTCTAAAGCCTTGAATTTTAGCATCAGCAACTATAGCACCATCAAAATCATTATCTAATGTAGTACCAGTTAATGCTGATTTTAAAATTACCTTACTCTGCAAATCGCCAAGTTCGGTTTGAGCTTCTGTAAAATTAGTTTTAATATTCGTGAAATTATCACGAAATCCTTGTGAATCGTTATCTTGACCTGCTACCGGGTATGTAGTGTCGATATTATTTGGGTTTATATTTGAAGCCATTTAAATTAATCCTGTTCTTTAATATATTTATCCTATAATGTTATATAGTCCGTATTTCCTCTAATAGTATGTTTCGGATATAACACATATGAATCTTTACTATCATCATTTGTTCTTGTGTCTTTATTATTAATAAATCTACAAGATCCACCATCAAAATTGGTTGCTTCATCAGTTAAACTTAATTGTAAGAAAGTCCATTCCACATAAAATTGCCCATTTCTTACAAATTCTGGAAAGAATAATAATGATGCACCATACTTTGTACCATCTTGTATTTCTACATAATCACCATCAGATGTTAATGTTGATAGTGCTAATGAAATTCTATTAGTTGTCGCATCTACTGTGATTGTATATATTGCCATTCGCTCGTTATAAGTAGTTGATGAATCTTCACGTATTTGATCTGGTCCTGGAATAAGTTCAGACGAACTATCAAATAAGTATTCTCTAGTAAATGCTTCATCGTAAGACGGTGTTGAGCCATCATCTCCACCATAACTATTATGATTTTGGAATAATATAGTTTTTCCTGTCATTGTTGTTGCATTAGTGATAGTATTAGTTCCATCAAAACCACCTAATGCGGTTACTTCAGCTAAAGTTGCATTATGAATATCTGCAAAACCTAATTCTGTTGCAAAATCTACATTGCCGACAAATGTTTTATTATGATTACTAAATTTGTCAAATGTACTCATATCACCACTAAGCCATTTTAATGTTGAGGTATCCCAAAATTCTGTATGAGAATTATCAAGCGTATAACGATCCGCATAAAAATCTATAGTGTTTAATTTTCCAGTAAATTTTGTATCAATATTATATTTTAATTCAGCACCTTTACCTGGAGGGGTATATGCAATTACCCATGCTGGAGTAAATCCAAGAACCTGTCCATCAGTTTGTTTTGATTTCATCCAATCTGGTAATACTTTAGCAAATTGACCCATTTTGTCAATAACTCTTGTTCTCATGTTTTCTAATGAATTAGGATAAACAGTATCAATTTCAGAAAGATCTATAGTAATTGAAGACCCATCATCATCATCTGCTAATCCTACATCTGCTAATATAGTTGTATTATCTGCAAGAACAGCAACAGAGTCTGTAGTTTCTGTTACATCTCTTTCAAAACTAATATCACAAGTTAAACCTGTTGTATCAGCAGTAGTAACAGTACTTGATGCTCGTTTTGCCGCGTCAATACTTGGTTCTTGAAGGAAATCTTCTAAGAAAGGAGTACGAATAACACTTAATCCAATACTTTCACCATCACTATTAACTAAATCGTCCTTTATTTCAGCATAAACAACTTCGTATATTACATTATTACTGGAATCTAATGCCTGTGCCACTTTAACCGAACCTACTATTAATTTTTTATGATAATGATTATATTGCATTGCTGTAACATAGTCAGCAAGTCCTCTAACTTTAATACCATATGCGTGATCATATGTAATATCTTCACTAACTCCAAAATTTGGATCATCAGGACGATATATTAAATCATCTTGGAAAATATCGTTATTATCAATTAACTGTAATAAAAGATCTCTATCTGTTTGATCTGGCATACATTTAACATAAACTCTTTGATATGGTTCTTTATATGTTAATTCTACATATAAAGTAAATTCTTTAAATACTGAGATTAACGCATCATTATTATATGCATTAACTGTAAATGTATATGTTCTATCAAATATTGTTGGATCAATATTACGTCTTGTAGCAATTTCTTCATCAAACGTAGTTGTTCCGGTATCAACTTCAAACATTTGGAAACTACATTGACCTACAATATTACCGCTACCCATTAATTCTAAACCTTGTGGTAATTTATTATTACCACTTACTGTATCCGGCATACCATTTACATTAGAACCAGTTGGGCTAATTGATGCTATTTTATATTGTAACTCTGCACCAGATGCTGTTATGGCTTCTATAGTCATTCGACTAATATCACCGTTATTAATATTAGGCAATGTTGCACCTGTTATCCAAGTAATTTCGCTATCAATACCTCCTATTACTGTCATAGTATAAAAAGTAAGAGGACTGCTAACTTCTCCAAGTTCTTCAGATGAATCTTCACGTACACCAGATTGTTTTTTAACCACAATGCCAAATGTATATACTGTCTCTGTTAACCCGGCTGCGGGTATAATGCCATATAAATATCCTGTATCTTGATCTAATACTAGACCAGGTGGCAAGTCTAAACTTATTCTATCAAATCCAACACCAGTAGCGTCAAATCCAATACCATCAGCGTCAAATGATGTTGCCGCACCACTAGTTAATGCAAATTCAAAAGGATCACCATCTGCATCAAAGCCTTCAAACTGAAATGCAAAATAATTATCATGTCTGTATGTTCCAATATCACCAGCTGGTGTTGTTAAAACTGGTGTTCTTGCTGTATGTGTATCTGCGGTTATATCTGTTTCGTCAGCTAATATGTCCGCTGAATCAGCTGTAAGATCATCTTTACTGAATACAAACATAGTAAATTCTTGTATAGCTGTGAATCTTCCATCAGATGCTTCAATTGTAAATTGAAAATTCTTACTTGAACCTTTACTGCTGAAATCCATTGGAAATTCGTCAAATTTTACTCCAGTAACATCAAAGCCTGCAGTAGCATCACCAGGTAGGTCATCACTAGGTAAAATAACTCCACTTAAAAGACCAGTAGTAGATAAAGTAACGCCAGGCGGCAATGTTCCGGTTAATAAACTAAATTCTACAACACTACTAGGATCGGAGTCTGTTACTTCTAATTGATATGATATGTTTTCACCATCATAATGATTTCCAACATCATCAGATGTAGTTACCCATACAGGTGCATCTGCTCCTGTTATTGTTATATTAAATGTTCTATCGGCAACTCGATTTTGAGAACCATTTAGTTCGTTATATGCTCTAACTGTAAATTCTGATTTTGTATTATCATCAACTTCTTGGGGTACACCTTGCACACTTAAAGAACCACCCGGAACACCTGCAAGAACGCCTTGTGTAGTAACTTGTACACCCGATGGTAAGGAACCAGCAATAACTTTAAATTTAAGATCAGCGTCGGTTTGAGTAACGTCATCAATTGCTTCTAAAGTTAATTGATAAAATTCATTTTCTGGTACTGTACCAAGATCGCCGGCTGTAGTAACCCAGATTGGTTTTGCTGTTGAATCTGCCATATACGTATTTATCTATTTCGGTTATTAGATAAAATATGGACTAATGATTATCGCCGTACACTCTTATACTGGATAAAATTTCTGTAAAATCTTTTAAATGTAATGAATTAGGACCATCACTTGGAGCATTATCAGGGTCTGGATGTATTTCTACAAATATTCCATCAATACCTTGAGCACATACAGCTCTAACTAAACCCCGTACATATTGTCTATTACCGCCGGAACTGGCTCCAAAGCCTCCAGGTTTTTGTACAGAATGGGTTGCATCAAATATAATAGGAACATCAAAATTTGAACGCATGTATTGTATACCTGTAAAATCTACAACCAAATTATTATACCCAAAACTACTACCACGTTCTGTAATCCAAACATCTTCTGTACCTGTTTTAGATAATATTCCGCCAACGTCCCACGGTGCTAAGAATTGCCCTTTTTTGACATTTATTATACAATGACTATCTGATACGGCTTGTATTAAATCTGTTTGTCTACAAAGAAATGCTGGAATTTGTATAACATCTGCAACATCAGCAACTTCGTTAACCTGACATGTTTCATGTACATCTGTAAGAATCGATACACCAAATGTTTCTCTAATTTCTTCAAGTATACGTAAACCTTCTTCTAATCCTGATCCGCGTTTTCCATCAACACTAGTTCTATTTGCTTTATCAAAACTTGATTTAAAAATTAAATCCTGATTATATATATCGGCGTCGTTCACCAGTGTTTCAGCCGTGCGAATCATCATATCACGATCTTCAATTTGACAAGGGCCAGCTATTAAATACATAGTTTATCCAGGGGCAAAAGAACTTCCACAACCGCATGACGTTTGGGCATTAGGGTTTTTAATAACAAATTGGGCACCTCTTAATTCTTCTACATAATCTATTTCAGCACCATCTAGGTATTGTCCACTTGTAGCATCAATCAAGAGTTGAGTATCACCAGCCTCTATGCTCCAATCACTACTACCAATTTCTGTGTCAAAGGTAAATCCATATTGCATCCCTGAACAACCGCCACCTTCTATAAACACACGAAGGTAAACGGTTTCTTCCTCTTCGTTTGCTAATTCATTAATTTTTTTAATTGCATTATCTGTTAATTGTATATTCATCTTTTCAATTTCCCTAAATTTTTTATAAGCTCATTATAATTCAAAATATGTGCTTCTTCCCAATGGGCAATATCAAAATTTCGACGAGCATTTTGAGAATACCATTCTCTAAATGGTAATTTAATATGCATACTTAATGTACTATTATACCACCATCCTAGACAAACGTCAATCTCTTTTTTAATATCATTATTAAAGTTTTTAAGAAAATTGTATAAAAATTCCGGATCTAACATTAAATGTTCCTTATTAATATCAAAACTTATAATTTTAATACAGGTATCTTGCACTATATTGTCATCATTGTCTATAATTGTATCATACTGAGCTTTTCCTTGCATACTCATTTTTAAATCTATGTGTTCTTTATCAGTTACTACACTAGATATATTAATATTATGCATACCAGTATCTAATTCCTTATTATAATATTTAGTATTATCTATTTCTATTATAAATTGAGGTCTTGTATTTACATATTCGCATTGGAGTTGTAAATTAATTTCTATTGTTTTCTCAGCAATTAATCCAGACCAAAAATTATCAAAATTATTATAGGCCTTTTCGGCATTATTAAATGTGCTTTTCATAAAAATTATTAATTATATCTCTTTGAGTAGTAATAACAGTATTTAATCTTGAAAAAATAAAATATGATCCTTCACCTTTTATTGGTAAATTTAATTTGCCCGCTAATTTTTCCATGATTAATCGTCTATAAATTCTTTCTTTTAATGTATTGTCAGGATTCTTTTTAGATAACCATATTTCACCAATATTCTCTTTAGCAAAAACAAGTTGATTTTTATCTCTATGTTCATATGAAGGTGTTCCTTCTAATAAACCAAATGGCTCGCCGAGTGTAAAATAAGAAATTGTTCCTGAATGTACATAAGGTAAAAGATTAACAAACATTTCACAATGCTCAACAAAATCATCAAATGTTTCACTCCAATGCCCTAGGAATGTTTGAAGAACACAGGTAATATTATATTTTTCAAACATACGTAACTCAGCAAATAATGATTCAACTGTAGTTTTTTTATTCATATGTTCAAGTACATGATTACTACCACTCTCAGCACCAATTGATAATCCTTCCCCACCCGATTCAGCTATTAATTTATAAACTCTTTCTTTTTGTTGCTTTTCTGGTCTACAAATATACTGTCCTGACCATTGTAATTTTTTCTCTGGATTTTTATTATTATACTCTGCAATTATAGTCATAAATTCTTCAAAAGTTTTTAAACTACCATTAACAAGACTATCTGTAAATTCAAATTTTTTATATCCAAGTGTTTCTGCTATATGTATCATTTCATTTGCAACATCAATACCCGATCTAAATTTATATCTACCAAAATGTTTTCTAATATCACAAAAATCACAATTTCTTACACAACCTCTACTACCTGTTATAGGAAAAGCAACATTATCCGGAAAACTATAATTCTCAAATTCATAATTTGAATAATCTGGAATCGGATAATCAAAACTGTCTAGAAGATATTCTTTTTTTATAATTTGGTCTTGTAAAGCCTCTATGATTCCTTCCTCTCCATCACCAATTACTAATTTATCAATTAATTTTGCATCTAATAAAAAATCACCAAAATCAATTGGTATATCAATTTTTAAATCTCCACTAATCGATGACCAAATTGGGGTTTTAGCACCGCGGCCACCCGCAATAATTTTACCCTGGATATTATTTTGTTTTAAAAGGTTTATAAATTCTATTGTTGCTTTATGTGTACAAACAGAAAAAATACTAATTCCAATATGTTTTGTTGGGTTATTTTTAAAAAAATCAATTTGATTCTTGTACCATTGATCTAAAATATGTTGTTGTTCTTTAGATAATACATACTGAGGCCCCATAAAATAATTTTGGATTTCTTTATATTTAGATTCATCTCTATCACATAATTTATAAAGTTCTAGATTAAAATCCTTTGTAAAAGATTTAAAACCGTGTTGATTACAGACACCTTTAAGTATTGCTGGAGCGGGGTATAAGGTATGTACCCACCCAACAGGCAAGGTACAAAAAATTATATCATACATAGTCTTAGTTATCACTAGTTACGGTGGGTGATACGACCTTTTGACAAATCATAAGGACTCAGTTCGATGTCAACATTGTCACCTAACAAAACCTTAATTTTAAACTTTTTAATTTTTCCAGACAAATACCCAAGTACAACATGCTTAGTCTCATCTAACTCGACTTTGAACATTGCATTGGGTAATACATCTATAACTCTTCCTGTAACTAAAATTCCTTTTTCTTTAGCCATAAATCCTTTTATTAAGTGACATCTTACATAGAGTTTTTCTTTTCTTGAATTTCAGCTCGACGTGTCTTAGATAACTTCATAAGAGCCCCCAATGCTTTACGAGCACGGGTTGATGAAGCTTTAATACCTTTTTCTTCAAATTTAGCATGTTCTAATATATATGTCTGCATCTGTTCTTCAATTTCATTGTGAGTACTCACTATAGTCTCTCCTTTGTACTTCTTTTAATGTATGGTCTTTTTAGAATATTTTTCTGGTTGGAAATCAGCAATGTCGGGTTTGATATCACTGTCTTGTTCAGACTGTTTCATCGAAACACCTAATTTACCGTTATCATCTAAACTTAGATAATATCGTTCCCAAAGTTCCGCTACATCAGTAGGCAACCCCACAAGGCGCATTACTGCACCTACTGAGGGATTGTCTATACCATGTTTATGAAGTATTTTGACAATATCAAGCATTATTTTTTTAACACTTTCTTCTGCCATATGTTCAATACTAAATAAATCTTTCATAGTACTTTATTTATAGCGTTAAACGCCGTATTAATACTTTTTAAGCGATTTCTGTTTCTATTACAGTATCAACTACCGGACGATCTGCTATTTCTTCAAGTGAAATCTTAACTTCTTTTGCAGATTTCTTTGCATATTCTTCAATACGACTAATAACTGCGTATTGCTGATCAGCATTAAAACCAACAAAATGGTCTTGTTCACTTAACCATTGACAGGCCTCGGGCTTAGTCATTGGTTCTGGTAAATCATATAAATTAATATCTACATGACCAGTTTTTTGTAACATCTTAAAACGAGTAACTAAATCATTCGCGAAACGAACTTTAGATATCCCATTTAAAAGACTAGTACCTACAATAGTAAAGGTCTTACTTGTCATTACATCTCTCCTCTAAAGGATTTTATTTACTTACACTAAATTACCGATCTTATTTACTAAGATCAGTAACGGGTACATCTGTATCATATTTTGATACAAACTGTCTAGAAGCATCTTCAATGCTTGAACCATTAAAAGATATTTCTGGATTCTCTGCTTTTTCTTGAATAAAAGTTTTAGTTTTAGCTAAACCTATATCGGCCCAATTTGCAACTGTACTAAAGCCAACTGTACTAACCGTTATTCCTAAAACCAATCCTGCTATAAAATTAATCATTTCTATTCTCCTAAACCTTACTTTCTAATAACATTATACCATAATTTTGCCAAAAAGTCAACCATTTTTCTACCAAAATCATCACTAATCACATATTGATCTTTAAACCAAGTTCTTCTAATTGAGTATTTTACATTCATTTTATTATGCTTTCTTCCCAATCACCATCATCAATTACAATATGAATGCCCAAACATAAAATTTGGAGATTATATTCATAAAATTTTGGATTAAGTAGATTCTTTTTTAATGGCATTAAGGTTAAACGCCAATGTAATGGGTTTAGTATTAAAGTAACCCAAATTCCTGAAAATGCAACAAAACCAATTATTTTTTTCATTATTCTTCCTGCCATTTTTGCAATAATATTTCTTCATTCTCATGATTTTCCCACCAACACTTACTTTCATCAGACATCTGTTTTAGTAAATCAAGTGGATTATCATAGAACACAAATACTCTTTTAGGTTTACAATAATAGAATTGTTGTTCCTCTGAAAATTGTTTTAATCTTTCTTGAACTTTCTTTTTAGATTTTTCACGAATAGTATCTGGTGTACTGTAACCATCTCTAGTATCGTGAGCAACCCAATATGTTAATTTTTTTATCATCTTAAAAGTCCTTATATTGTAACAACAAGCTCTGTCATTCCTGCTGGAACTCTATAAGTTCTACCAAGACCACCAGTTTGTTTTACTAGAAGATTTTTGTTTGCTTTTTTAACAATCTCCCCTCTGATTACTGGATTACCTTTTGAACTACTGGTAAATGTAACAGTATCGCCAACTTGTACTAATTTTATGGCTCTACGATTAAGTGCAAATCGTGATCTTTTATGTATTACGGTGACATCATCTAACTGCAGATCAGTCATCTGTGACATATAAAGAGCTACCATTTCCATCTGTTTGTCTGTTATACCTTTCATGATTTCGCACCTCTATCATTATGAATATAAATTCTCATAAAATCTTCTATAGTCATTATCTGTGATACTTTCGTATCATCAAAACTACCTACTAAAACAGTTTTTCTTTCACCATTTTCAAAAATTTCTGTGTATTCTTGCTTCATTTCATTCCCCATTTTTTATACATTTCTTTACTTTCTATACGTATATTATAGGCGAATTTTACCGAAATGTCAACCTCTTTTTATAGGAAGATCCCTAATAAAATCAAGAGGTTACAAGGTTTTTTACATTTTTTGTAGGTTATTGATTAATATGATATTGTAAGTTATTGATTTACTTACGTAATTGTAAATAGGTTAATAAAATGGCTGGGGCTAACAACATTCCAATCACGAATATATGTTTAATTATATTCCAGATTTCTTGCCATTTTTCATTCACTACGCGGCTTCGTCGGGCTTGACTACAACTATGGGGGATTTTTCTACAACTTTATCTAAACGCTCATCTAACTCTTCTGAATCTAATGCTATTGCAAGGGCGACACCCTTATCTTTTAATTCTCCAACTACTTGTTCTTTATAAATTATTCTCCAGACATCATTAAATTCCACAACCTTAGCACCAGTGACGCCAATTTTCATTGTTAGTGACCCCTATATTAATTTTTGATATTAGAATTTTTTGCAAATTCTTGTTGGACACTGGTACTTATCTGAGAAGTCAAAATTTCACGAATTAGAGCTCAAAAATATTTTTAATTTCCGAGACATTAGATTTTTCTAGTACCTGACGACGTGCATCATCTTCAGACTCTGCCTGAACTTCGGTATCAAGAATCATAAAATAACTTTTTTCGTTGTCCCCGCATCCTTTACAGTTTCTTTTAACCGAGTATTTTACATTATAACTTTTCATT
>Ga0115002_10004260_pt1 | contig 17412 bp, 10 predicted proteins | sample ArcticOcean_MG_C_8_FD_89576 | JGI IMG/M metagenome (GOLD analysis project Ga0115002, IMG submission 89576) | Marine microbial communities from western Arctic Ocean - ArcticOcean_MG_CB11_86 | ecosystem: Environmental > Aquatic > Marine > Oceanic | place: Arctic Ocean: Canada Basin | collected... | reverse complement strand
GATACTCACCTCGACATCGGGTGGTTCATTAGTTGACATGTCGCGAATTTTTATGAGTGATGACCAGGGAATTGGAAAAAGCTTGGGCGGGTTTCGGTTTGCTACTGATCGCTCGACATGGGCCAAAGTCAAAGCCTATCCAAAAAATGTCGAGCTACAAGTAGCCGCAGTTTACACTGGCTCACGAAGTCTGGTAACCGTCGCAGATTCTCGAGGCGTGCAGGTCAACGTGCATTACAGCATCAGCGAACTCCCTTCCAATGGATACAAACCGCGTGCCGCCGATGATCGTGTTGGCTACTTCATGACCGTGCACAAAGATTTTTCGAACAAAGATGACGATGAGCATTTCACAAGAAATATCAACCGTTGGAATCTCCAAAAAGCAGACCCCACGGCCAAGCTGTCTCCGCCGAAAGAACCCATCATTTTCTACTTGGAAAAAACAATCCCCATTCGTTTACGCCCTTATATTCGTGCCGGCATAGAAGAGTGGAATAAAGCCTTCGAGAAAATTGGTTTTTCAAACGCCATCGAAGTCAGACAACAACGTACCGATGACGACTGGGATCCGGAAGACATCCGATACAACACATTTCGTTGGATCACCGCGGAAGCCGGTTTTGCAATGGGTCCGTCGCGCGTGAATCCACTGACCGGTCAGATTCTCGACGCAGACATTATCTTCGATGCAAGTTTCCTACGGTATTGGAAGCACGACTATGAAACCTTTACGGAAGATGACGTCGCCCAACTCATCACCGGGCGACCTTCCCGAAAATCCTTACCGTTCACACAACAAGATTTACACTCGCACACACCAGGCAACCAATGTCAGTACTGCCGTGGGATGCAACATGAAATGAGCTTTTCCGCGGCCATTCTGATGGCTCAAGGAAAAGCAACAGACTCAGGAAACCCTCCCGACGAATTTATCCATCAAGGCTTGAAAGAAGTCGTGATGCACGAAGTCGGACACACTTTGGGATTAAGGCACAATTTCAAAGCCAGCACTTGGAAGCCACTGGCAGGCATTGATGACCCGATCAAAGGTGCCTCTGAAGGAACTGTTGCCAGCGTGATGGACTATTCGCCCGCCAACATTGTTCCCAAAGGCACAAAACAAGGGCTGTATTTCTCACAGACAATCGGCCCTTACGATTACTGGGCCATCGAATACGGCTACAAAGCGATCACCGGTTCTGAAAAAACTGAGTTGAATAAAATTGCAGCCCGCTGTACCGAACCCGGGCTTGATTACGCCACTGATGAAGACACCCGTTCTTCAGACTCCGACCCGTTAACAAACCGTTTTGACCTCGGCAAAGACCCAATGAATTTCGTCGAGCGGCGCATGAAATTATCAAGCGGGTTACTTCCGACCGTCCTAGAACGCTCTGTCAAAAAAGGACAAGGCTACCAACGTGCCCGTCAGGCATTTGGGATGCTGTTTAGTGAATACTGGCGGTCGGCCTTCTTCGTTTGTAGATTCCCGGGAGGCGTCTATGTGCACCGCGACCACAAAGGCGACAAAAACGAACGGGCACCGTTCAAAGTTGTCGAGCCGGAAAAACAACGCCGAGCAATGAAAATTCTTGCCGCGACAGCGTTCGCCTCTCCGACTTATGATCCCAACTTACTAAACCACTTGGCAGCCACCCGCTGGAGCCATTGGGGCATGCGATCATACTCGCGCCTCGATTATCCAATTCACGAATTTGTAGGAATGATGCAGGGGCAAATTCTCGCTCAAGTTCTGGACCCAACAACTCTCGCACGGATGCAGGACAATGAATTGAAAATCTCAGCCGACGCTGACGCTTACACGCTGGCCGAGCACATTAAAACGGTTGTCGATACCATTTTTTCTGAATGGTCGATCCCTGAAAAACCTGGCCAGTACACGGCCCGTAAGCCGTTCATTTCTAGCTTCCGCAGAAACCTTCAACGAACGACCCTCAAACGATTGGCCACATTGATCACATCAAGCCGGTCCGGTCCGGAAGACGCACGAACCTTGTCGCGCATGCACTTAACCGAACTTCGAGGCCGTATTCAAACGGTGCTCGCCAAACAAGATTTAAAACTGGATGATTACAGCAAAGCCCATCTGCTGGATTCAAGTGAGCGTATCAAGGCAATTCTTGAAGCCAAAGTCGAACTGCGTTCGATTGATTGAGTTGATTCCAATCCGTAATGTACTCTGAATTCCCAGAGAGCCAATAAATCGGAAAAACCCCCGTTTCTAAAACGGGGGTTTTTCTTTTGAGTCTTGACTCCAGGCATCCCACTGTAGAGACTCAACACCATTCAATTACTAAAAATTCATTCTTTTATCTTCGCATATTGGTACCCGTCTGTTGCGAAAAGCATTCACAAGACAAATCATTCTGCTGTCAGGAACCGCCGCGGTCTTATTTTTTCTGTGGTGCTCGAAAACCCCCTTGGGTATCTCTGGCGAGTGGACCTGGGACCGAATCCCTTACACAAACGAAACCAAACTCGATGGTTTCCTTGGACTGCTGGCTGCGTTCGTGGTGGGAGTTCTTTACGTTGGCTATTCTTGGCTGGGACACTCAAGGCTTTCTGAAAAAACTTCTGCCTTGTCTATTTCCGGATGGATTGTTGGCCTGATGGTGCTTTCTTTCGCCTGGCTAGGAACTATTCAGGAAGCACCGCCCGGCCCGTACGGAAGTTCGAAAGCCATTTGGGTTCTGTATTTTCCTGGCTCTTCGGGGTATTTCTACAAAGCCCGTTACGAAATCGAAGAGACATCACAATTTCTGACCGACTATGAATCCCTGATGTCTGAAGGCGATGTTCTACACGTAGGCACACACCCCCCTGGCCTGTTTTTGCTGTATCGAAGTTTGTTGGAAGCCGCCGAGCAATTTCCGTCATTGCGGAAAGCCATTCTTTTTACCGTTCCCAGCCAGACTGCAGAGACATTAACGCTGCTTTCACAACAAGCGAAACGGTCGGGCAAACAGGTCGGCGAAGTCGAACAGGCAACTCTCTGGTGGGCAAACCTGTTTACACAATTTGTTGCCGTTGCCACACTGATACCGCTTTACTTGCTTCTTCGAATCAATTTTTCTCGCCTCACATGCTGGAAAGCTATTGTCTTCTGGCCTCTGATACCAGCATTGGCAATCTTCCTTCCCAAGTCCGACGTTCTGTTTCCTTTTGTCGCCACCACATTTTTGTGGTTGTGGCTATTGGGTTGGCGGCGGAATTCGATTCTCATCATGGCACTGGCATCCGTCTGCCTCTGGTCGGGCCTATTCCTTAGTCTGGCTTTTTTGCCGACGCTGTTATTGGCAGTTTTGTTGGTTCTATGGGACGGTTACAAATCACTGCCTGAACTGGACGGCATTACTATTTGGAAGAAATTAGCAGTTGCCGGTTCTTGCATGCTGTTTGTCTTCGTCGTCATGAATTTGTTTCTCCAAGTCCGCTACGATTTGAATCTCTGGAATGTCTGGCGACTCAACTATCAAAATCATGCAAACTTTTATGGCCAATTTTCACGGACTTATTGGAAGTGGTTGTTGGTCAACCCATTGGAATTAGTTTTCGCTGCCGGTTTTCCGCTGATGGCCTATGTCGGAACTGCGATCTTCAAGGCCAGAAAACTGACTGACGAAACCTCGCGGCACAACGGACCGGTCTGGATGTGTTTAGTTGTCTGGGGGCTACTGCTGCTTTCCGGAAAGAACATGGGGGAAGCAGCCCGCCTGTGGGTGATTTTGCTGCCTTGGCTTGTATGGATGGCTGCGTTTTCATTCACCGCAAATTCCACAACCAATTCGCAACCGCTCGACCGCTCGGACGGCCAGCTAGCCGTCCATTCCAAAAGCTGGCTGCTGTGCCTCTCGCTGCAAATGGTGATCTGTTTGGCAACAGTCGGTCGGGTTCACGGGTTTCATTTCGGCAGTTATTGATCGAGCCTGCGCAGCTAGCCCCGTGCAGATTTTTCTAGTTGTATCGATCAAATGCCCGTTCCTAACTGTGCTTAGAGCCGGGTCTGGCCAAAATCGCCAAAGTTTTGGCCAGAATCTGAGCCTCAAGCCCAATGATACCCGACATTTTAAGTAGCAATGCCGAATAAAGTTTGACGTTTATCGAGATGAGTCATTAAGAATGATATTCACCCCCTGGTCGCTATCATGAATCGTAATCAACTACTAAAGATCAAAAAAAATGGCTATGTCTCGACCAGTCTACTGGCCTTGATACTGGGAACTCTGTTCATTGGATGCTCGGACGAAGCCTTGGTTTTCACAGAGGTCAAACGCATTGATGAAAAAATCACTGAATCCGATCTGAAAACATTCCTACGGATCATTAATAGCCTTCCTGAAAAACGGTTGCCCACTCTCCAACCCGTTTTCGCTTTGCCTCCCGAGTGGCAACACACGCGAACGCTGCCTGTCCATGAATTGGTGAGTGTCGAAATCGAACGTTCTCAGGATGGTTGGAACGTTGAAAAGCTGGCACGCTCATTAAAACGAAACCGCGTACTGCAACGGGCACTTCGCCGCGAGGAAATGACCCCCGAGCAGTTCATCGGTCTCACCCTGACACTCGGGCTCTCCCTGAGCCGCAATACGCTTAGGGGAAACCAAGATCTCAACGAGATCGTAAAAAAAGGCGAGAAGGAAATCAGCAGCCTTAAAAAAAGTGAGGAACCATTCAACACACTCAGCGAAGAAGAACGACATGACATACTCAGACAGGCAATTTGGATCACACGAGTTGACCGGACCAGGCAACTAAAAAAAGTGCCCCCTGAAAACATGATGCTGGTCCGCACCAACAGAGAACTTCTCACTCCAATTTTTCCGACAGAATTCACCACCAACCCTTTAGACCGTGTCGTCGATCTACTCAAAGAACGAGGCGTCCCATTCGAAGACACAGTTGATAGTAATATCGACGACCAAATCGAATGGTCCAAAGACGATGCCGTCGTCGGAAATGACCTGCCTGATCCCGAATTCGAAACCAAGCCGACACCGGAATCAGCAACGGCCTCGCAGAGCGCATCGGAATAACTGCAAACGTTCTCGAAAAAACACGCGGCCTAGTCCCAGCATCCAGCAAACCACAATAAAGCATCGACTACTGAGCGCTATTCATATCAGGACGCAGATTTTTCGCTTCGCGCAAATAAACGTGCGTCATCTCAGCCTGGGTTTTTTCGGTGTTCACGTGAAAGAGAATCCGGATGCATCTCTGCATACTGTCGGGCACAGGAATTTCACACGTGCATAACAGCGGAACCTGCATCATTCCTAAATCTCGGGCCGCTTCAGCCGGAAATGCCGAGGTCAAATCGGAAGTCGTGGTAAACACGGCGGAAATAATCTCTTCAAAACCCACGATTTCATTCGCCCGAAGAATCTCCTGCAAAAGCTCCTTCGTCGCCGAGATAATCTCTGCTGGAATGTCATTCTCAACGGTAATTGCACCACGGATGCCGCGAACTGGCATTGTTCCACCAAATCAAGATCAATATAAAAGTTCCGGTCGCTGTGCCAGAAAGCATTACTGCCGCACAAAAATCCGGGTAATAAACGGGCTGGCGGAGACCAGTGATCGATAACCTCGCACCATCGCTGCAAGTTACCGCATCTTGGCTGGTGATACAATTCATTCACCGTCTGATTCTCGTAAAGGGCATCCAACTGTCTGGTCAATCCTACACCTGACCTGCAATTGGGAAGAAAACGGGGTTGCGGAAAAAACAGGGTTTAGGATACAAATCCACCTTCATACTGTGCATTGAGAGTGCAGTAATCAAAAATCCGTTACTCGTTCTCAAAAAAAAACTTACGTTTACAATTCATCTCCACATCGTTGGCCGTTGGAAAGGACTCCAGTGTTCACGTCATCTGTAGCACAACTTGCAGCAATCATCGAAGGAACAATCTGCGGAGACGCTAGCCTTGAAATCCAAGGAGTTCAGTCGCTTAACAAGTCACGATCAACCGATATCACTTTCCTCGAGAGTGAGAAAAACCTTTTCCTACTAAAAACCAATCAGCCAGGGGCTCTGATCACGGCTCCTCAATTGGCTGAGAAAATTCCCGAGCAATCGCGTCCCGCTGCAATCATTCTTGTCGCCGATGCCCAGGAAGCCTTTCTGAAGGTTCTCACGGTTTTCAAACCAGAACGCCCGCGTGCTAAAATTGGGATTTCACCACAAGCTCATTTAGCGGATGAAACCACGGTCGGAGAAGGTTGCAACATCTTTACCGGTGCAACGATTTCAGACGACGTTGAAATTGGAGACCATTGCGACATTCATCCAGGCGTTGTTGTCGGGCCCGGCTGCCGAATCGGAAACAATGTGGTCTTACACCCCAATGTGGTTCTTTACCCCGATGTCCTCATCGGCAATAACGTAATCATCCACGCTTCAGCCGTACTTGGGGCGGACGGGTTCGGCTATCGATTTCAACAAGGCCAGTTCCTCAAAATCCCCCATCGAGGCGGCGTACGAATTGAAGACGATGTCGAGATCGGCGCGTGCACAACAATTGACCGGGGAATGATCGACTCAACGGTCATTGGCCAGGGTACAAAAATCGACAACCAAGTGATGATCGCCCACAATTGCGAAATTGGACGACACAATGCTTTTGCCTCGCAAGTCGGCTTTGCTGGTTCGGTCACGACCGGAGACTACGTCCGCTGTGGTGGCCAAGCTGGCATAGCAGACCACGTTCACCTCGGGGAAGGATGCAGTCTGGGAGCAAAAACCGGCGTCCACAAAGACATTCCAGCCACAGAAACGCATCTTGGTATCCCCGCCACTCCTGAATCTGAACAACGCCGAATATTGATGGCGGTGAAAAAAACACCTCAAATGAAAAAACAAATACGACAACTCGAAAAACAGCTTTCCGAATTGTCTGACCAGCTTCAACAACTGACATCCGCGAGTGATCAAAACATGAAGAAGGCTGGCTAATTTTAAATGTCGGAACCGCACTTCTTGAAATTTGAAAAAAAAACACGCCGGATTGGGCTACTTGCCGGAAGCGGACGATTTCCCATCGTCGCCGCGCAGTCTGCGCGCAAGCAAGGTTACGAAGTTTTTGGCGTCGGAATTCTAGGAATGGCCAGTGACGAACTGGCTGAAATTTGCGACGGATACAATACCACCCCCCTGGCCCGCGTGGGCCGGGCCATCAAATTGTTCAAGCGGGCCAAGATCGACCGCGTGATCATGGCAGGGAAAATTGAGAAAACCGTCCTGTTCGACCCTTTTCGAATGTTTCGACTCATGCCCGACTGGCGCACGTTACACATGTGGTTTCGTTACGCCAGCGAAAATAAAAAAGATGACACCATTCTGCTCGCAGTCATCAAAGAGTTTGAGCGAGACAACATCTATTTCGATTCGGCCTTAAATTATTGCCCGGAGCTTCTCGTGAAACATGGATTTTTAACACGTCTAAAACCCAACCAACCTCAATGGAACGATATCCATTTCGGCTGGGATATCGCCAAAGAGATGGGCCGTCTCGATGTCGGCCAAACCATCATCGTTAACGACAAGGCGGTCATCGCCGTCGAAGCCATCGAAGGGACCGATGCGGCCATCAGGCGTGCTGGTCTACTTTGTAAACGAGGCGGGTTCACTGTCATTAAAGTGGCCAAGCCTCAGCAAGATTCGAGATTTGATGTGCCGACCATTGGCATGCAAACACTGCATTCGATGCATGAAGCAGGCGGAAAAGTTCTTGCCATTGAAAGTGGAAATACCATTTTACTCGACCAGGAAGACTTCATGAAGCTGGCCGACAAATTGGGAATTTCGGTTGTTTCACTGAATTCAGAAGAACTCAAAATGCGGTCTGCCGCCTGAGAATCTTACTTGCCTTCACCCTGCTCTTCTTCGGTCAACAGCCTGACATCACTTTCAGAACCGTGGTCCGCAAGCAGCGATTCAAGCTCTTTTGGCTCAGCAACTTCGGGAAACGCGGTCATGACTTCCGTCTGGTCGATTGGCCCAATACTTTCTTTCAGGTTGGCAGCAGCTAGTTCGACTCGGTATTTCACCTTGGCAAAAGCCAACTCATCACCGGGCAACAAAACGCCCCGGGTCACCCGCTGACCGTTCACCTTCGTACCGTTTGTACTACACAGGTCTCGAATAAAAAGTAGCCCATCGGTCTTCACAATTAGGCATTGCAACTTCGAGACACTTCCGTGTTCGATGATGAGGTCGCACAGCCCATGTTTCCTGCCGACGAGCGTCACATCTCTGTCGAGAAGAATAGGGCTTCCTCCATTGATCGGAACCAAACGCGCAATCATCAGTAATACTCGGTCGAAGATTCTTTCGGACAAAATAAAGGCCTGCATTCAGTCTGCCGATAGAACGAAGGCATGTCAAGTTGGGATTTTTCCCATCACGCCGATCCGATTTATCCCAAAGCCCGCAAACAGTTTAATAGAAGAGGTACTTGCGATGGCTTGACGACCAATCGCCACGATGCTAGTTTCTTAATTGCTCAGAGGGTGCGCGATGGATGCCCCTACTCCAAAATCTGGGAGTCATTATTTAAGAGCCAGAAGCACGACGGCCCGACACGGCACGTTACTTCTGTGAGAGTAGTAGGTTACAGCGAAACCCACTTACCACAGCATAGTCATTTGAAGTCAAAATGATTGAAAATTAATTGTAGGGAGAGTGAGCAACCTCCGGGGGCTAAGCCCAGCCAGGAGAGAAACCTCCTCACCAAGCCTGTAAAGTTTATTAAGGATTCAGAAATGTCTGCAGACCAAAAGTACGTGTATTTCTTCGGCAATGGAAAAGCTGATGGCAATACGACCATGAAAAATTCACTCGGGGGCAAAGGGGCCAACTTGGCCGAAATGACCAATATCGGCCTGCCAGTCCCCGCTGGATTTACCATTAACACTGATGTCTGCAACTACTACACCGACAACGACCAAACCTACCCCGAAGGCTTGAAAGAACAGTTACTTGAGGCTCTCAAAAAAACTGAAGAGGCCATGGGTGCCGAATTCGGTTCAAAAACCAATCCACTGCTCGTTTCTTGCCGATCAGGTGCTCGTGAATCAATGCCAGGCATGATGGACACCGTGCTGAATATCGGCTTAAACGACGATACCGTTCAAGCCTTGGCCGAGCATTCGGGCAACGAGCGGTTCGCCTGGGACAGCTACCGCCGCTTCGTGCAGATGTACGGCGACGTGGTGCTCGATATGAAACCCAAAGAAAAAACTGACAACGATCCGTTTGAAGAAGCCTTAGAAAATAAAAAAGAAGCCGCTGGCGTCCAGCTCGATTCCGACCTGACTGCCGACCAACTCAAAGAACTGGTTGCCGAGTTCAAGCAGCTCATCAAAGATGCCACAGGCGTCGATTTCCCAACCGACCCGATCGAACAAATTTGGGGCGCTGTTGGGGCCGTCTTCGGTAGCTGGTCGAACGACCGAGCCGTTGTTTACCGCCGTGACTATGGCATCCCCCACAGTTGGGGCACAGCCACGAACGTGCAAGCCATGGTCTACGGAAACCTGGGTGACGATTGTGCCACAGGTGTGGGACTGACACGAGATTGCTCTTTGGGAAATCCCGGTTTTTGCGGCGATTACCTGATGAACGCCCAAGGGGAAGACGTTGTCGCCGGTATTCGCGTTCCTTTGCGAATTGAAGAAACCCTAAAAGACGATGCCCCGGAAGCATTCAAACAATTGGACGAAATCGGCAAAACGCTCGAAAAACACTACAAAGAAGTCCAAGACATTGAATTCACTGTCCAACGTGGCAAGGTTTGGATGCTACAAACTCGAAACGCAAAACGAACCGGTTTTGCAGCCGTTCGAATTGCCGTCGATTTGGTCAACGAAGGGCTGATCACTTCCGCTGAAGCCCTGGAAAAACGACGAATTCCCGCTGATGACCTCGACCAACTTCTGCAACCAATTTTCGATCCAAAGGCTAAAACACAGGCTCAGGAAGAAGGGCGTCTGCTGACCACGGCCATCAACGCCGGCCCGGGTGCTGCTACCGGAAAAATCTGCATGCACGCAGAAGATGCCGAAGAATTGTTTAACGCCGACCCCAATATCGACTTAATTTTGGTTCGCCGAGAAACCAGCCCTGAAGACTTGCGAGGCATGCGAGTTGCAAACGGTATTCTGACAGCTTTCGGCGGTGCCAGCTCACACGCCGCGTTGGTCAGCCGCCAAATGGGCAAAGCCTGTATCGTCGGTGCCGGTGAAATGGACGTCGATTACGAAGCAGGAACCATCACCGTTGGTGGCAAGGTTCTTAATAATGGAGACTGGCTCAGCATCGACGGTTTCACGGGAGAAGTTTTCCAAGGTGAAGTGCCAACGAAACCGAGTGAAATTGTTGAAGTCCTCATCCACAAAACCATCAAACCTGAGGATTCAGAAACCTACGGTCGCTTCGAACAATTGATGACCTGGGTTGATGAAAACCGTAAGTTGCAAGTTCGCACAAACGCTGATTCTCCTGAACAAGCCGCTGAGGCAATTGCCTTTGGAGCTCAAGGAATCGGCCTGTGTCGAACCGAGCACATGTTCTTCCATCACCTTGATGAAATCCGAGAGATGATTTTGGCCCGTGATGTGAAAACTCGAAAAGCGGCCCTCGACAAATTACTGCCCTTCCAAAGAGAAGACTTCCAAGGACTGTTCGAAGCCATGGGAGATAAGCCAGTCACCATTCGCTTACTCGATCCTCCGCTGCACGAATTCCTTTCGGATCGACATCTCGAAGAACAACCCGACTTAGGCGATAAACTGGCAACCACGCTTGGTGTTTCGCTTGAAGAAATAAAACGCAGAGTTGAAGAACTTCACGAGTCGAACCCCATGTTGGGCCATCGCGGCTGCCGATTAGGAATTGTCTACCCGGAAATCACAGCCATGCAATCTCGGGCGATTTTTGAAGCCGCCTGTGCGGTGAAAAAATCTGGTGCCGAAGTGCATCCTGAAGTCATGATCCCGCTTGCCGGTTTTTCGACTGAATTCAAAAACCAGGAAGCCGTCGTTCGCGAACAGGCCGAACAGGTCTTCGCTGAAACGGGCGTCACCGTCGAATACACTGTCGGCACAATGATCGAAGTCCCTCGGGCTGCCTTATGTGCGGACCAAATCGCCGAATCTGCCGAATTCTTTAGTTTCGGCACCAACGACCTGACTCAAACCACTCTGGGAATGAGTCGTGACGATTACGGCGGATTTATCGGTTTTTACCGTGAAAACGACATCGTTCCCAACGACCCGTTCCAAACCATCGATCAAGATGGTGTCGGTAGCCTGATGAAAATTGGCGTCGAAGGGGGCCGAAAGAGCCGTGAGAACCTGAAAATTGGCATCTGCGGCGAACACGGGGGCGACCCGGCCAGTGTCATGTTCTGCCACAAAATCGGGCTAAACTACGTGAGTTGCTCGCCATTTCGGGTACCAATTGCCCGACTAGCTGCTGCACAAGCGGCAATGGCAGACAAGCCGTAGCCTCGGTTAAAAGCTGCAAACCTAAATTCAAAGCCGCTACTCTTTACGAGTAGCGGCTTTTTGATATTTCCCTCAAATTTTGAATTTAAATAACCACGACAGCGACTAAGATGAACCTGATTCTCAATTTTACGGAAAAACTTGAAAAATCCCTCTTTCCTTAAGTATAGGCCGACGATAACATTAACCGTTCACACTTTTCTGCGAGCGCAGACCTCCCGTGAATCCCCCCTTATTTTCCGGCATTTTCCGCTGGCATCTTGTTGTGGTCTCCGGATAGCGATTTCTCAGAGAATGCGTACATAATGAAGCCCCTTTTGAGCGCTTTAAATTGGATGCCGTCTTTTACGGCTGAAGACATATTTAGACCGTACCTTGGGTAAGATTTCTCTCGGTGTAACCTCAGTGACACATTCACACTCAACCAAAGCTGCATTACGAATCATGACTACGAACTTCCAAAAAATCCGAAACATTGGTATCTCGGCACACATCGATTCCGGAAAGACAACTTTAACGGAACGAATTTTGTTTTACTCCGGGCGCATCCATCGCGTTCAGGAAGTCAAAGGCAACGATGGTGGAGCCACCATGGATTTCATGGACCTCGAACGTGAGCGAGGCATCACAATTGCCTCTGCAGCGACGCAAGTCCAATGGGAAGATTACACCGTCAACGTCATCGACACTCCAGGTCACGTCGATTTCACAGTTGAAGTCGAACGTAGTCTACGTGTTCTTGATGGTGCAGTTCTCGTTCTGTGTGCAGTGGGTGGCGTACAAAGTCAGTCGCTGACCGTTGACCGTCAGATGAAACGGTACCACGTCCCGCGAATTGCCTTCATCAACAAAATGGACCGAACCGGTGCCGACCCGGATCAAGTCATCGAACAAATTCAGGATAAACTAGGGGTCACTCCCCTGCCCCTGCAGATTCCGATAGGGACTGCTGCAGATTTTGAAGGCGTGATCGACCTCATTAAAATGCAAGCAGTTTACTTCGATGGTCCTCAAGGAGAGAACGTACGGCGTGAAGACATTCCTGCCGAGTTCGCTGACAAAGCACAGGCTGCACGTACTCATCTTTTGGAAACCCTGTCTCTGTACAGCGACGATTTAATGGTTGCTCTGCTAGAAGAAACCGAAATCTCAGAGGAATCAGTTATTGAAGTTTTGCGAAGTGCAACTCTTTCACAAGATATCACTCCCGTCTTAATGGGCACAGCGTTTAAGAACAAAGGGGTTCAAGAACTTCTCGACGGAGTCATTTCATACCTACCGAGTCCAGAGGAACGCAGCATCGCTGCGACCGATCTTGATGCTCAGCAAGCAGCTGCAAAGGATCCTGAAAAAGCCGATGACAAATTTGAGGTTCAACTGAGCCATTCATCCGATGAACCGCTTGTCTCGATGGCATTCAAAACGGTTGTCGAATCGTTCGGTCAACTCACCTACGTTCGAGTTTACCAAGGCAAAATCGTCAAGGGCGAAACTTACACCAATACGAGAACCGGACGGTCTGTTCGTTTTGGCCGCCTTGTTCGAATGCACGCCAATGACCGGGAAGATGTCGATGTCGCAAAAGCCGGCGATATTGTTGCCGTCGTTGGGGTCGATTGTGCCTCCGGTGATACTTTCTGCGGCGATGGCGCCAATTACGCATTAGAAAACATTTTTGTTCCCGAAGCGGTGATTCGACTTTCCGTTGAACCGCTGAAACGCGATGGTGCCGACCGACTTGGTAAAGCCTTAGATCGTTTTCGTCGTGAAGACCCCACATTCCGAGTTTCAACCGATGAAGAAACTGGCCAAACATTGATCGCTGGCATGGGACAGTTACATCTCGACATTTACATTGAACGTATCCGCCGCGAGTACAATGTAGAATGTATCGTCGGTGAGCCGCGAGTCGCCTATAAAGAATGTCCCACCAAAGCGGTTAATTTCAATTTCAAACACAAGAAACAATCGGGCGGTTCAGGTCAATTTGCTCACATAGTCGGCAAAGTTGTCCCGCTGCCTGAAGATTCTGAAGAAGCCTTCGAATTCGTCAATGAAGTCACAGGCGGACGCATTCCGAAAGAATACATTCCTTCGGTTGAAAAAGGATTCCGCCGTGCCTTAGTGAAAGGTCCTCTTTGTGAATGTGAAGTCGTGAACGTTCAAGGCATTTTGGAAGATGGAAGTTTCCATGAAGTGGACTCTTCAGAAATGGCATTCAACATTGCCGGATTCAATTGCATGCGAAAAGAACTCGAAAAAGCCAAAATGGTATTACTCGAACCAATTATGACTTTAGAAATCGAAGCGCCTGAAGAATTCCAAGGAAGCATTTCCGGCCACCTTTCGAGCAAACGAGGAATCATTAACTCATCGGAAGTCAGACAAAACGACTGTGTGATTCTCGCCGAAATCCCACTTGCCAACATGTTTGACTATGCCAACGAAATCCGATCAATGACGCAAGGTAAAGGCAGCTTTAGTATGGAATTCTTAAAATACAGTAAGGTTCCAGGAAGCATTCAAGAAGAAGTCATCGCCCAAAGAAAACGCGAAAAAGAAGAGCGTCTGGCAATGGCCTAATCTCTAAGCGGATCGCGAACAAAAACATTAATGGCCTGCCCGAAAAATGATTCGGGCAGGCCATTTTTAATTTGTGGTATCAAGAATTTTTTAAGTCGAAGCAGACAACCCAACGCTGCTCATTTCGCTTTGCATCTCCGCTTCTGCTGCAAGAATTGGTTGCAGCAAGGTTTCAATTTCCTGCTCTTCTGTGGCGGTCAGCCGTCTTTGCGGTGCCCGGGCTTCACCCATGTCGTGCCCGAGAATTTTCATCCCGTGCTTCAGCATGCTGATATTGTAACTATCACCGCAGCGGGCACGGTAATTTTCGATTGGCAAAATGATCTGCTGCAATCGCATGCCTTCAGAAAATTCACCAGCCGAGAAGGCGGCGTGCATCGCCAAAACAATATTCGGGCAAAGGTTTCCGGCCCCCGTGGTAAAGCCGGTTGCGCCGGCCAACATATAATACGGGGCATAACGCTCAGCCGAGCCGCACAGCCATTCAATTTGAAAGTTGTCTTCTAAAGTGACTGACCGGAACTGGTTCATTTCATTTTCTGCATATTTGATACCCACCACATGCGGATTTTTCGACATCTCTAATAGCAGTCCATCACTGGGGATGCCTGCCTTTTTGTAAATCAACGTTGGGCATTGAGCCTTATCAATGACAGCTTCGTAGTAATCTTTCGCGCCCGCATCGCTCATGTAAGGATGGGCAAATGGCATGAACATGATTCCGGTGGCTCCTGCTGCAAGCGACCGCTGGGCAACTTCCTGTGCGAAACTCAGTTGCAATCCCACAGGAGCAAATATTTTCGCATCAGGCCCCGAGGCTTCTCGGTTAATTTGAATGAGCTCCACAATCTCATCGGCTGACAAATTATGAAATTCGCTCGTCCCGGCTGCGGTCATAAAAACACGCATTCCAGCGGAATACATCCGCGAGACGTGTGCCGCCTGTTTCTCAACATCGATTTGTCCGTCTGAGTTGTAGGCGGTCAACGGAACCAAGTGCACTGATCGAATCGACTCAGGATTAAATGTTTCAGACATCGCAGTATCCTAATTGGAATTATCTCACCAAAAGAAAAACGAAAACTAACGCATTCGTAACATTGCATGTGTTTTACGAAGCTATTGCCATCCGGTCAAGTCGCCTCAAAAACAGTGTGTTTACAGCTTCTTTAAGAGATTGGCCACATGAGCTTCGTAAATTGCCTGCCATTCAGGTGCTAGAACACAATCGCTATCTTCCTGGGCGCCTCCCACATTCCGCAATTGTTTTTCGGTCGGGGCATAATAAATGTAGCCATTCGTGTAACCGGCAACGAATGTCGGTTTATGGGGAGAGTTTTTCTTGATGTTCAAACCAATCTGCACAGTCAATTCGCCCGGGAAGGTGACCATTACAAAATCACCAATTCTGATGCCCAGTACCTCGACATCAATGGTTCTCTTGCCAGCCGCGACATTTCTGGCTTGGTGTTTTTTCAACAAAGCCAAGTTGGCATTGTTTCGCGTCATTTGTTCCATGGCGTAAATATTACTCAAGTAGCGTGCCATGTTCGAACGGTTTTCAGCATCGAGTTGGCTCAAGCCTTCCCGTCCCATTTTCTGTTCGAGCAAGTAGCGATGAGAATAATACGAAGGAAATTCCTTGTTCACATTGTACTTCACCATCAGCGGTAGGAAGGTCTTCAGGCTTAAGCTTGTCCCTTTCAACGAAATCTGTAGCCTACGCTGCTCGGCTTCTAACAGGTCAATCCGTTCTGCATTATCGGCCCTGGGCAATTCAATGGTTTCATTAATCACTTTCAACTCGCCGCCATCAGCGGTTTTAATTTTTTTCAACGCTTTCAACGTGCTCAATCCAAGCAAGTTACCAAGCGGCTCGGCATCACGGGGGTTGTCAACATCCTTGTAGGTCACTGGGTTAATGTCTCCGCCACACCCTTGGAGAAACAGTGCAATTGCCCCTTCACTCAGATTGTCTTCAATCACCTGGGAGGCAAAGCCGGTCATATCGGCCGTGTTTCCTTTGTTGGGAACTCCCTGAATCGGATGACAGGCAAAATTGTAGACGACGGCCAAAGTTCCACCGCTTTTCTTGTCAACTTTCAAAATGCCAATTTCAGGGTCGATTGGGCCCACTTTGGCAACGTCCTCATCGCGGGGCATTGCGTAAGCATGACGGACGTCAATTTCCTTACCGTTTTTAAGAATTAGCCTGCGGTTCTCCTGAATTCGATCTTCATGACCGATGCCTTTGCCAATCGTAACCGGAACCAGTTTTTTCATCGCGTTTTTGACCGCCTGCACCGTCCGTTGCTCAATGTCTTTACAAACAATGCCGTGGCAATGGCTGGCGTTAATCATCACGTTCTCAGGTTTGATATTCAGTTCTTTTTCCAGTTGTGAGCGAACTGTGGCGAGGTATTCATTCCGAATTGAACCAATCTCAGCAATCGCCACTGCGTCAACGGTGACAATTACCATTGTCGTAGCGTCATCCTTAATCACCAGCGCTTTTGCATACAACGGGTCGTTAACGAGGCGGACATCGCGATTGGTGATATCGACTTTCGCTGCACCAGCCATCAATTGACCGGCTTGCACCATCTCAGTCTGCACAAATCCGGGAACTGCCACCAAGAAGAGGAAAACAGCTAAAAGTTTTCCGGATCGAGATTGGTTCCACACGTTACTGGCAAAGTTTTGTTGAGTCATGATACGAGGGTTCTCTTCTACAAAAATGAAGGGAGTTGATTTATTCGACGATTCACAGAATCATCCGATTATAATCAGATTGACACAATAAATCCCATTATCTCAGAGTCTAAGCACCATTAAATTTCGGTCACGATCAAGAATATATGACTAACGGCTGGTCGTCATTGCAAACCTGATCTCACTCGTCTTTAATGTGAGAACTCAATAAAAGACTAAAAACTGAAGCCCCGTTGAGAACCGTTCCAGCCATGCGTATCCAGTCTAGTAATCCAACAACATTACAAGCTGCCATCTTGCTGTCGTTACTGATGGAAGCCACCGCCCGCAAGCCGGGGAACGTACATCCGGGTGCAGCGTATGCAGATTTGACTTACCAAGATTTCGTTTCCTCAGCCCAGGCAATCGCGCCGATTTTAGTCCAAGCACGATCGGTCAGTGTCGGCGAAACGATTCTGAGTGCAGTCACTGCCTCAAAAAAACATTCGGCTAGTAACAGCCATTTAGGAACAATTTTTTTGCTGGCCCCAATGGCCGCCGTTCCACACGAAAGCCCCTTGGCCACTGGTCTTCCCACAATTCTTT
>Ga0115002_10004259_pt1 | contig 17416 bp, 17 predicted proteins | sample ArcticOcean_MG_C_8_FD_89576 | JGI IMG/M metagenome (GOLD analysis project Ga0115002, IMG submission 89576) | Marine microbial communities from western Arctic Ocean - ArcticOcean_MG_CB11_86 | ecosystem: Environmental > Aquatic > Marine > Oceanic | place: Arctic Ocean: Canada Basin | collected... | reverse complement strand
TTTGGGATCGATCGTTCACCTCGGTTGGGCGGCCGACCTAATTGAGGCAGAAGCCGCAGCCGAGTCGGGTGAAATATCGCTACGATCGGCAAATGACTGTGGCGGCGGCGGCACTTATGCCGGCGTCATCGCAGCCACAACACCCGTTCTCGTCGTCGAGAACCGTACGGCCGGAATTCGCGCGTTCGCGGCTATCAACGAAGGACGAGGAAAGGCCCTCCGCTATGGGGCGAACGATGCCCAGACCCTCGAGCGGCTCGCCTGGATCGAGGGCGAATTCGCAGACGTTCTCGGAGCTGCGATCCGCCGCTCAGGGGGGATCGACCTTCGCGAAATTCTGATCCAAGCCTTGCACATGGGCGACGATGGCCACAGCCGTCAAAAGGCTGCGTCGGCGCTGATATTGAGTGGGATCGCGCCCCACATGGCAGCTTGCGGCCGGGCGACGGCGGCGATTGAGCGAGCACTCGGCTTTATGGCCGGCAATGACATATTCTTTCTGCCACTAACAATCGGGCTCGCGAAATCGACCATGAGCGCGGCCGCGGGCGTCGTCGGCGCGAGCGTCTTAACGTGCATGTCAGCCAACGGGATTCGTTTCGGAATCAAGATCAGCGCTTTCGGTGATCGCTGGTTTACTACACCCGTGCCGCAGGTAACCGGAAAGTTTTTCGAGGGGTTTGGTATCGACGATGCCAACCAGGTGATCGGCGACAGTGAAATATCCGAAACAATGGGTCTTGGCGCCTTCGCAATGGCGGGCGCCCCAGCGCTTGCGGCTTATGTCGGTGGAACTCTAGAGGAGGCAACGCGGCTCGCTCTTGAGATGTACGACATCACACTTGCCGAGCATCCCCACTTCACGACGCCCCAACTCAACTATCGCGGGACCCCGACAGGTGTTGATGTCCGCAAAGTGATCGAACGAAATCTCACGCCGCTGTTCAATACCGGTATCGCCCATAAATCACCTGGCATCGGCCAGATTGGTGCGGGCTTCGTACGCACGCCACTGCCCTGCTATGAAGCGGCCGTCGCCGCTCTCGCGGAGGGTTAGTCCGAACCGCTGACTGATGTGACCCGATCCAGCATGGCCCGCCGATCGGGCTCAAAGTCGTTTGCAACCCACCAAGTCTCAAGCTCTTCAAGCTGACGACCGATACGAGGGCCCTCCGGGATACCTTGGCCTAGCAAATCGCGGCCACTGATGGGCAGGGTGGTGATCGACCAAGAATCTGCGTAAGCCAACAGCGCCCTTGCGGGCCCTGCACCACGATCGATGTCGCTTCCAGAAGCAAACTCTAACAGCACCAAATCGGCGAACGCCTCTTGCCGCAGCCGATAAAGTGCAACGCGCACAGCCTTTTTGTTCATCTCTACCGCAACCAGCTCACTGCCTTGTGTGATTGTGATCAAACGCTGGCGTTGCTTGCCCGAGAGGTTGAGGCGATCGCCGATCGTAGTTGCGGCAGCGGTGTTCCCCACGATCAACGCAGCGAAGCGTCTTAGGGGATCGGCAACGCCCACAGCGCCTTCAAATGCGCACAGCGATCGCAAGCGATTGATATCGCAGAGTTCCGGCGTCACCGCTTCGAGGATCCGGTGGCGAACCATTGTTTCGAAAACCGGCACAGGATCCGGTGCTTCAAGCGTGGTGAACAGTTCCGCCGCAATCCGTTCGCCGGCAAGGCCAGCCGTTTTCGGCGCCAGAAGCGCGCAGGCTTTGATTGCTTCCACCGCGTATTCGCTCCGGCCATACCAAGCGAGAAAGCGAAAAAACCGCAAAATTCTAAGGTAGTCCTCACGGATCCTTGCTTCGGGATCACCGACGAAACGAATGCGCCCAACCGCCAAATCATCGCGGCCGCCGGTAGGATCGTACAGCGTCCCATCGGGATCACAGTAGATGGCGTTGATCGTAAGATCGCGGCGCTGCGCGTCTGCAATCCAATCATCGGTGAACTCAACCCGCGCGTGGCGTCCGAAAGTCTCCGCGTCGCGCCGCAGTGTGGTGATTTCGAAATGCTGGTTGTGGGCAACCGCGGTGATGGTTCCGTGTTCAATTCCAGTGGGGATCGCCGTTACTCCTGCAGCCTCGAGGAGCGCGGTGACGGTCTCGGGATCGTCCGGCGTCGCAAGATCAATGTCCTTGATCGCACGGCCCAAAAGCGAGTCGCGGACACAACCGCCCACGAATCGAACAATCTGTCCCCGCTGTGTCAGCGCCGTCAAAACTTGGCGGGTCGCGGGCGACGTCATCCAAGGCTTTGGGTCAATGGTGTTTACCGGGCGCACAGGTTTGCCGCCGTCTAGTTAACCTCACCTGGGACGACCTTGCCGTCGACGACATGCGGCGGTGTATACGTTCCCTCGATACTCTCTCCGGTTAACAGGGCTGTTGCAATCAGCGCTGCAATGAACAAAACCACCGCGCTGCCCACAAGCCACACCCACGGTGCATCATCCCAAACATCGTCAACCCCACCGTCCCCCGCGACCAAACGCGTTTTGCGCCTAGCCCACCAGGCGTAAAGGCCGTAGAGCAGAAAAGGCAATACGATAGGTATTATATAGAGCAGCTTACGGCTCACGGGCGATCTAACCTTTTCGACAAATTGACAAGCATGCCTGCCGTCGCTCCCCAGATATACCGTTCTTGGTACGGCATCGCGTAGTAGTGGCGGCGGGCGCCTGCAAATTCTCGACTGTGGCGCTGATGATTAATCGGATTGAGGATAAAATCCAAGGGGATCTCAAACGCCTCGGACACCTCCCCGCCATCTATCGACAACGAAAACTCGGTGTTCACGAAACCAACCACAGGCGTAATCGAGAAACCAGTCACCGTTTCATATATATCCAACTGTCCCACGACCTCGACAAAGGTACGATCCAGTCCGATCTCCTCCTCAGTCTCACGTAGCGCCGTATCAACAGCGTCGGTGTCCTCCGGTTCGACCCGTCCGCCTGGAAAACTGATCTGCCCGGCGTGATGGTTCAAATGTTCCGTACGCTGGGTTAGGAGCACGGTCGTGCCCTCGGACCGCTCGATGATCGGTACGAGAACGGCAGCGGGGCGAAGCTTGATCCGGGCGTTCCGTTTTGGCAAGCGGATCTCCGGATTAAGGTCGTAGTCGCTCCCGTTTGTCCCCGATTGCCCAAAGTTTGTTGGCTTGATCGGTACTAGTCGTTGCGCAACCTCGATGCGAAAATTATTAATCCTCAAGACTAGGCGCTTTCGAGCGTGCCCAATTCGAAGAAATGCCCCGAACTCCACACCCCGTACACGCTTTTGTTATCGCTGGTCTCTTCTACCCCCAGTTCAACCAATTCATAGTAAACGGGTCGGGCGATCAACGCGCCAAGACCATCGCGCACCGAGACATAGGGCGACGGCTCCTGGGTTTGGTTGTTGTGTTCGACGTAAATTGGGTGCGCCAGATCGGCGTTTACCTCATCATCTAGATTGGTTCGGAATGTTAGAACCTGCTGAGTGTTTATGATCGTACGGGTCACTTCAACGGCAACAAAGGGAGCGTCGTCGACCCGCACCAGGCACCGCTCTACCGGAGTCACAAGATAGTAATTTCCGTCATCTTCTCGCCGCAATACACTGGAAAACAGTTTAACCAGTGGTTTTCGACCAATTGGAGAGCCGTGATACAACCATGTGCCGTTGCGAGTAATTCGCATGTCAATGTCCCCACACAACTCAGACTGCTGCCCCCCTTCCGCAGAGGGAGCGTGCGTCAGTCGTGCGGCAATCTCGTTTGGCGTGATCGACGCTCGGGACATGATCTTGCGACCTCGTTTACACCTTATAACGCAGATCACGTAGCGGAGTTGACTATTGACAATAACTGACACTTCCGGCGGCGCAGAACAGGGTGATCACGACGCTCTGCTCAATGAAATTGATCTACTCGGCAAACAGCTTACCGCTGTCCAAGAGCGTATCGGGCGCATCATTTTTGGTCAGCAAAACGTTATTGATGAGTCTTTGATTGTCTTGCTAGCGGGCGGTCACGCACTTCTGATAGGCGTTCCCGGCCTCGCCAAGACGCGTTTGGTCGAAACGCTTGGAACCGTGCTCGGACTTTCTGAAAAACGCGTTCAGTTCACCCCTGACCTGATGCCCGCGGACATTATCGGCTCGGAAGTGCTCGAAGAGTCGGAATCGGGCAAGCGCTCGTTCCGATTTATCAAAGGCCCGGTTTTTTGCCAACTTCTGATGGCTGATGAGATCAATCGCGCCAGTCCAAGAACGCAGTCAGCGCTGCTGCAAGCGATGCAGGAAAAACACGTCTCGGTAGCCGGGCAGCGGCATGTTTTGCCGGCACCGTTTCATGTGCTCGCAACGCAAAATCCGCTTGAGCAGGAGGGCACCTATCCACTGCCCGAAGCGCAATTAGATCGCTTTTTGATGCAAATAGATGTCGGCTACCCCAACCTCGAAGCGGAGCGCCAGATGTTGCTGGCGACGACCGGAACCGACCAGGAAGCGCCCACTGAGGTCATGTCCGCAGATGAACTTATTGCGGCGCAACGCGTAATCCGTCGCATCCCGGTAGGCGAAAGCGTCCTCGAAGCGATCCTCAGTTTAGTTCGGACTGGGCGACCTGAAACCACCGATATAGACGACGTCAAACGCCATGTCGCCTGGGGTCCAGGCCCTCGCGCCAGCCAAGCACTTATGCTCGGAATCCGCGCCCGGGCCTTGCTCGAAGGCCGCCTCGCGCCATCAATCGATGACGTATTGGCACTAGCCGCGCCGACGCTCCGCCACCGCATGGCGCTGAATTTCGGAGCCCGCGCCGACGGTGTCACCATCACGGATATCGTCAACCGGCTATGCGAGCCGTTGCGTTAGCGGTGTGATGTCGCGAGTGGATTCGTAAACTGGCCGACCCAAACATAGATCGCGGCGAGCAAAGGCCCGTTATTAGTCCTGCCGAAGCGGTACGCCAACAAGCCGAACAGATCGCTTCGGCGTTACCGCCGCTTCTGGTGGCCGCCGAGCGGGTCGCAACGACGGTCTCCCAGGGAGTTCACGGTCGCCGGCGGGTCGGCGGTGGCGAAACGTTCTGGCAATTTCGGCAATATCAACCCGGTGATCCCGGCAATCGCATCGATTGGCGACAATCGGCGAAATCACAACGCGTCTTCATCCGCGAGACCGAGTGGGAGGCCGCGCAAAGCGTTTGGCTGTGGCGAGATCCTTCCGGCTCGATGTCCTATCGGTCGTCGAGCCAACTCCCTACCAAACTAGAGCGAGCCACCCTGCTGCTCCTGGCGGCTGCATCGCTGTTAGTCCGGGGTGGTGAATATGTGGGCTTGCTCGGCCGCGATCGCATTCCCTTTACCGGCAGATCAGCCTTAGAACGGCTTTCCGAGCCTTTGTTCGGCGCTAAGAATGACGAGAACCATGCGGACGGTATTCCAAAGCCGGTACAAATTCCCCGCTATGCCCGGCTGGTTTTAATCGGCGATTTTCTGACACCGTTGGAGGATATCGATCGGCTTGTTCGGAGCTACGGCGCTGACGCGATCGAGGGTCACATGCTCCAGGTCCTCGATCCGGCAGAAGAGCAATTCCCTTTTACCGGCCGCGCCGAGTTTCACGGCTACGAGAGCGAGCCACGGTTGCTTCTCGATCGCGTTCAAAACATTCGCGGCACCTATCTCGAAAGGCTAGCCGCGCACCGGGCCGGCTTGAAAGACATTGCCCGTGCGAGTGGTTGGACATTTGCCAGTCACTGCACCGACCGCGGTCCTGAAACGCCATTGATGGCACTCTACGAAGCATTGTCGGATGATCCGCGCTAGTACGCCGCCCTCAGAGACGAGCCTGGCAAAGTGCTGAGCTTTGGTTCCTTGGCGTTTGCCAATCCCTGGCTGCTTGCCGGTCTCGTGTCGCTGCCCGCTATCTGGTGGCTTCTCAAAGTTACGCCGCCGGCACCCCAGCGTATTGGTTTCGCCGCGATCCGCCTGCTGTTTGGGCTGCGCACCCCAGAGCGAACCCCTGCTCATATGCCGCTGTGGTTGTTGCTATTGCGTCTCCTCATTGCCGCCCTGGTTATTGCGGCACTTGCGCATCCGCTCCTTAACCCAGGCGCGCGCCTGGGCGGATTGGGTCCGCTGCTGATTGTCGTCGATGACGACTGGGCGGCAGCAGCTAAGTGGGAGCAACGCAGCCGAACGATGATCGAGTTGATCGCCGAAGCGGAGCGCAGCGAAAGATCGATCGCCATCGTAACCACAACGCCGACAGCGAGCGGAAGCATCGCTCCGATTTCTCTGTTGACGGCGAACGAGGCAAGGACGCTGGCACAGGCTATTAGCCCCAATCCCTGGCCGGTTGACCGCGCCGCATTGATCCCCTCCCTATCTTCCGTGCAATGGGCCGAAACTGCCGAAGTGGTTTGGCTTAGCAACGGCCTCGGCAATGAAGACAATCGTTTTATCGAGACGCTGCGGCAACTGGGACCGATCCGCATGTTGGCCGACCCCGTGCACGAATTGCCGATGAAGCTATCTGCCCCAAGATCGGAGGGCGCCGCGTTGCGGATTGAGGCCACGCGCGCCGCTGGACCCGCACGCGGAGTCTGGGTTCGCGCAACCGGCGATAGCGGACAGTTGATCGCCCGACAACAGCTGCGATTCGAAAGTGGTTCTGACATCGCAGCGGGGGAGTTCTCAATCCCGATCGAAGCGCGCAATAAGATCGTTCGAATAGATTTGGAGGGAGAGCGTTCTGCGGCAACGACGGTATTGCTTGATGAACGCTGGCGACGTCGCCCGGTCGGCCTAGTCTCAGGCAGTGCGCCCGAAAACTCCCAGCCGTTGCTCTCGGCTCTTTATTACCTGTCCCGCGCATTGCAGCCCTTCTCGGAAATCCGCGAGGGAAGTTTCAGCGAGCTACTCAGCAAGGAACTTGCGGTCTTGATCGTTAGCGACGTTGGATTGGTCGTCGGTCCCAACCGCGCCCGTATCGATGAGTGGATCAACAAAGGCGGTGTTCTGGTCAGGTTTGCGGGACCGCGATTGGCGCGAAATGTCGACGATCTCGTGCCCGTCCGGCTGCGAACCGGCGGCCGCAACATTGGCGGGGCATTATCGTGGGCGACTCCGGCACGGCTGGCGCCTTTCTCGCCGGAAAGTCCCTTCGCCGGCCTGGCAATTGCCGCCGATATTTTGGTGCAGCGTCAAGTTTTGGCTGAGCCGTCGCTCGACTTAGTCCAGAAGACCTGGGTGAGATTGACGGATGGGACGCCGCTTGTAACTTCAGAGCAACGCGGAGACGGGAGGCTAGTGCTATTTCATGTCACGGCGACACCAAGCTGGTCCAACCTGCCGCTCTCTGGGTTGTTTGTTGATATGCTGCGGCGAATTGTCGCGATGAGTCAGGGTGTCGTGAGTGAGACCGGTCAGATCAAGCTGGCACCACAGGCGACGCTGGACGGATTGGGTCAACTCGGGGCGCCACTACCAACAGCGCAGTCTATTGATTCAACCGCGATTGCGACCACGCCAGTCTCCGCAATCCACCCGCCCGGATTCTACGGCACACCGGATAATAGACGGGCGCTGAACCTGGGCGCCGGCCTCGGCGATATCGTTCCGATCGGTGCGTTGCCACAAGGCGTCGCGCGGGCTACGTACGAACGAAGCGAAGAGATTGATTTCCAGCCGTGGTTGTTAGCTCTTGCCTTAACTCTCCTGCTCGCCGACATCATCGTAAGCTTGTGGATACGAGGCCTGACTCCGCGACTCGCACAAGCTGCCTCGGTTGGCGTATTGGCCGCCGTCGTTGTTGTATCGTTGACCAGCAATGGTTTTGCACAATCCGCGAGCGACAGGATAGCATTGGAAGTGACCCTTGAAACCCGCCTCGCCTATGTGCGAACGGGGATCGACGCGCTAGACCAGGTAACCCGGGCAGGGTTGGTCGGTCTTACCGAGGTGTTGGCGCAACGCACCTCGGTCGAAGTGGCCCGACCCCTGGGCGTAAATATCGAGCGGGATGAACTTGCGTTCTTCCCGCTACTCTACTGGGCGATCGACGAAAAGCAGCCCGATCTTACACCCGCTGCACGTGGCAAAATTGACGATTATCTCAGAACCGGCGGGACGATTATTTTCGACACGCGGGATCAGGGAACCGTTACACCATCGACAACATTTGGGGGGTCTTCCGCGGGCGGCCCTGGTACGCAACGATTGCGTCAAATTCTACAATTCCTGGATCTTCCACCGTTGACCATCGTTCCGGACAACCACGTGTTGACCCGGGCATTTTACCTGATGCGCGAGTTTCCCGGTCGTTGGGCCGGCGGACGGGTATGGGTCGAACGTCACTCTGGCGGCGTCAACGATGGCGTCTCATCGATAATCATTGGGAGCAATGATTGGGCTGCGGCTTGGGCGATCGATGAGCAAGGCAGACCTACCGCCGCAGTCGTTCCCGGCAGCGAACGCCAGCGAGAAATGGCCTTTCGTTTCGGGGTTAATCTGGTGATGTACGCGTTAACCGGCAACTACAAAGCGGACCAGGTTCACGTGCCGGCCATCCTTGAACGCCTTGGTCAATAAGTAGACGCGATTGATGGGTAACCTCACCGAGATCATTTTCACGCCACACCTGCCGTGGTGGATGATTGTTGTGTTTGTCATCGCATCTGGATCATTGGTTGGCTACAGCGCCTGGCGGCGGGCTGCGGGGTCATTGTGGCGAGCTTTGGCTTGCACCGCTTTGCTGCTAGCTATTTGCGAGCCGACCCTGGTCACCGAACAGCGCGAACAATTGTCTGATGTCGCCGCCATCGTTATTGACGAATCGCAAAGTCAGGGTATCGGCGATCGTCAGGAAACAACCGCGCGAGCACTTGCGACTCTAACGCCGCGCCTCGATCGACAACGAAACCTCGATGTTCGGGTGATCAGAGCGGGGAGGAACCCTCTCCTGCCCGACGCCCGTCGCGAAGGAACGTTGCTGTTTGATACCCTGGCCGACGCGCTGGCAGATACTCCTCGATCGCGGCTAGCCGGTGTTGTCATCATTACCGATGGTCAGGTTCATGATGTACCGATCGACCCGGCGGCGAGGATTGCCGCTCCGGTTCACGTTCTTCTCAGCGGCGAAAAAAATGAACGCGACCGACGCCTCGTGATTGAGCAGGCGCCGAGCTATGGGATCGTCGGCAAGAAACTCGAGCTCAAGGTTCGGATTGAAGACGACAAAAGTGAACTCGGACGATCCGTGCGGCTTACGCTTCGCAAGAATGCGGGTGAGCCCGAGGAACATGTCATACCGATTGGCCGGCAACGCACCATACCGTTCACACTCGACCATGGTGGCCCAACCGTGATCGAGATCGATATTACCTCCGATGACGAGGAGTTGACGCTCGAAAACAACCGCGCTTTGGTCTCGGTAAACGGTGTTCGCGATCGCTTGCGCGTTCTTCTTATCTCAGGTGAACCGCACCCGGGTGGACGTACCTGGCGCAACCTCCTCAAAGCTGACCCGTCGGTAGATCTCGTCCACTTCACCATTCTACGCCCACCTGAGAAGCAAGACGGCACCCCGGTTCGCGAGCTTTCGTTGATCGCGTTCCCAGTACGCGAATTGTTCGAGGTCAAGCTAAAGGACTTCGACCTCATTATTTTCGACCGCTATCGCCGTCGTGGCGTGCTGCCGCAGATTTATCTAGGCAACATCGTCGATTATGTTCGCGACGGCGGCGCTTTGCTCGAAGCCGCAGGACCCGCCTTTGCGACATCACTGGGACTTTACCGCACCCCGTTGGGGCTCGTCCTTCCAGGACAACCGACTGGTGTCGTCCACGAAGTCGGGTTCAAGCCCCATCTAAGCAAGATCGGCATACGTCATCCGGTCACTGCCGAACTTCCAGGGTCGGGCGGGCGTGAACCGAGCTGGGGTCGTTGGTTCCGGATGGTCGAAGTTGTCGCCGATCGCGGCGACACACTTATGGACGGCGTCAACCGCAAACCCATCCTCATCGTTAATCGGGTTGGCAAAGGGCGCGTCGCTCAGTTGCTGTCCGACCATGCTTGGCTGTGGACCCGAGGTTTCGAAAACGGCGGACCCCATGCAGAGTTGTTGCGGCGATTGGCCCATTGGCTCATGAAAGAGCCGGATCTGGAAGAAGAGCAACTGCGCGCAACAGCTTCCGGTGACCAATTAGTCATATCCCGTCGTAGCCTCAGCGTGACCGAACGCAGCGTCACAATTAGGACTCCAGCGGGCGAGGAGCGCACAGCCGTCTTGCCAGCCAACGAAAATGGTCTCTCCGAGGTGCGCGTAGGCGTCAAAGAGATCGGCTTGTACCGTCTCGACGATGGAGATCATACCGCGGTCGCCGCGGTAGGCCCGCTCAATCCGCTCGAATTTTCCGATGTTCGCACGACCGAGCGCTACCTGGCACCGGTTGCTGAGGCAACCGGTGGATCGGTGAATTGGCTGAAGAGTCGCGCAGTACCCGATATTCGACGCATCCGTCCCGGCCAAAACTCATCAGGACCGGGGTGGATTGGGTTGCTTCGAAACGACAGCTATCTGGTCACCGGAGTGGCCCAGTTCTCGCTTATGCCGCCTTGGATTGCGCTAATACTGATCGTTGGCCTGATCTCTTGGAGTTGGTGGCGCGAAGCACGTTGAGTCGTTTGTCGTCGGGGCCGCGAACCCACACCTTTTGCATTGGCGCGCCCAGCGAAACGGTTGGTTGTGCAATGTTGAGAACGAGGATACAGGTTCGATCGACGGGCTCCGGAATCCACCCAACGTTTGCACGCGCGGGTCGAAATCCGAAACGGCCGTAATATGACGGGTGTCCAACGACGAACACTTTCTCAATGTGGCTCCGCAACGCAGCGCCGAGCCCCGTCATAACAAGCGCCGCGCCGACGCCGGTGCGTTGATATGCCGGCTTAACCGCGAGGGGGCCGAGAAGACAAACACGGTGCGATGAGGGCACCGGCCAAAAGCGGATAGTTGCAATTAGAGATTGGCCTGTGCAGGCGGTGAAACTCATGCCCAGGTTATGGGCGCCACCGGCCCGTAGCCGATAGACTCCCCGATATTGACGCTCTGGGCCCAGCACGCCATCAAGGAGGCATTCGATCGTGGCCGATTGCGCCGGATTCTCGGGACTAATTACCCATTTCTTTGGTGACATTTACCGATCTCCATAACCGCCGGACCCTCTGGCCACGGCCCAATTCATCGTCGAAACTAGCGCGAGCGTCGGCGCCGGATCGTCGTCGGAACTGGGTTTTGTCGATAATCATGATCGGAACTTTCAGGTTGTGGCATTTAGTACAACATTCAGATGCAGCCAAGACTCACTGAGTTTTCGGTAGTAGGTCGTTCAAACTGGCCCACTACCTGAGTTTCTGGACCTGTTTCTTGTTTCGCCTTAGCCTTCACACGCGCACCTTACATGCATCACAAGATTTTCGAATTGGAGCCACAGATGTTTTACGAGGTCAAAAATGGCCACGGATTGCCGCACGATCCGTTCAAAAGCTGTGTGGTCCCGAGGCCGATCGGATGGATCACGACCATAAGTACAGATGGAATCGTAAATCTGGCTCCATACAGTTTCTTCAACGGCTGCGGCGATGCTCCGCCGCAAGTAATGTATGCCCCGTTGGGGCAGAATCTTGATGGCGACCTCAAAGACAGCCTAACAAACGTTGAAGCGACGGGAGAGTTCGTCGCCAATATGGTGACATGGGAACTTCGCGACCAAATGAACGAGACCGCCCGCCACGTTCCGCACGCGACCGACGAGATGGCGCTCGCAGGTCTTGAGACGGAGGTGTCCCAATTGGTCAAGCCGCCACGCGTGAAAGCATCTCCGATTCATCTCGAATGCCAGTACATCCAGACCGTCGAACTTCGCAGCCACCGCGAGGAATATCGCAACTTGGTGGTCTTCGGTGAGGTTATCGGCATACACATTCGCGATGAAGTTATGACCGACGGCATGGTCGATATGAGCAAATTCAAACCGATCGCGCGCCTGGGCTATCTCGACTATTCGATCACCGATAATGTCTTCTCGATGCCGTTTCCGGACGCCGGGCCCAAGGCATTGCGCGAAGCGGAATCACAAGGAAAAGGCAAAGTCGCCGCGGAATAAGGCGCACGAACGATAGGGTTGGGACTGCTGAATGGGCATGCTTGTTGAAGGCCACTGGACGACCAAAACGCTGGCGTAGTTGACACGCGCGGCAACTTCGTGCGCCGCGATGGCCAATTTAGGAACTGGATAACATCCGACGGATCGTCACCCTTCCAAGCTGAGGCCGGTCGTTACCATCTATACGTATCCGCGGCCTGCCCCGCGCCCATCGCACGCTCATCTTTCGTAGCCTGAAGAAACTCAACGATATCGTATCACTGTCGATCGTCGATCCGTTCATGACCGATGAGGGATGGCACTTTAGCAATGGTGCCGGCTGCGTTCCTGACACGGTCAACGGTTGCGACCTGCTTCGCGATGTGTATCTAAAAGCCGATCCCGCGGCGACCACGCGGGTCACCGTACCGGTGCTGTGGGACAAACAGCGCCAAACGATTGTTAGCGATGAGTCCTCAGAGATCATCCGCATGTTCGGGACTGCGTTCGACACGCACGGGGCTGCGCCGGGCGACTATTACCCTGGCGCACTGCAAGACGACATCGATCGAACAAACGACACCGTCTACGCCAAGGTCAATAACGGCGTCTATCGGTGTGGATTCGCCCGTTCGCAGGAAGCTTATGAAATGGCTTTCGACTACCTGTTCGCGGCGCTTGATTCACTGGAGTCCGATCTAGCCATCCGACGCTATCTGGTGGGCGGGAGGACGACAGAGGCTGACTGGCGGTTATTCCCTACCCTGGTCCGTTTCGACGCCGTTTATCACACCCACTTCAAATGCAATCGCAATCGCATTGTTGATTTCCCCAATCTCTCGGGCTACCTGCGCGATCTCTACCAAACGGCGGGCGTGGCCGAGACCTTCAATATGGACCATATCAAAGGCACTATTTCGGCAGCCACGAGAGTATTAACCCAACCCGCATCGTGCCATGCGGTCCAGACCTCGATTTCTCCGAGCCACACGATCGTGGTCGCTTCGACGAGGCCGCGTAGAGCAGCCAGCGGAATAAGGACTGATTGAATGGGATTTTATGTTGACGGCGTGTGGAACAGCGACGATCACAAGCGCACCAAGGACGGACGCTATCAGCGGCATGCCAGTTCATTTCGCAACCGGGTGACGCGCGACGGATCGTCTGGTTTCAAGGCTGAACCCGATCGTTACCATCTTTATGTCTCGCACAACTGCCCGTGGGCGCAGCGCACGGCCATTTTTCGCGAACTGAAGCACCTTCAAGACATTATCTCATTGTCGGTGGTCGATCCTGTGATGAGCGATCAAGGTTGGATATTCAGCGATGCTGCCGGCTGCATGCCCGATTGGGTGAATGGAAAGGCCAAACTTGGTGAGGTCTATCTGGTGGCAAAACCGGACTACACGGGTCGTGTCACGGTTCCGGTCTTGTGGGACAAGAAAGAAGGAACGATCGTAAATAACGAATCCGCCGAGATCATCCGCATGATGAACGATGCATTCGAAGATCTTGTCGGAAACACCCCCGACCTCTACCCAGAGGCTTTGCGCAATGAGATCGACGCGTTAAATGAAACGATCTTCGAGCACGTCAACGGCGGCGTTTACAAGTGCGGATTCGCGACGACTCAAGAGGCATACGAAGAAGCGTTTACCGCCCTCTTCGCAACGCTGGATGACATTGAAGCCCGGCTGGAGTGTCAACGCTACTTGGCAGGATCGAAACCAAGCGAGGCTGACTGGCGCCTGTTTACCACCCTGATCCGCTTCGATCCCGTCTACTATGGTCTTTTCAAGTGCAATCGACAGCGCATTTCTGATTACCCGGTGCTATCCAGCTATACCCGGGATCTCTACCAAGTTCCGGGTATCGCCGGCACCGTCGATTTCGATCACATCAAGCGCGGATACTGGCACGGCATGAGGCGTCTCAATCCCGCTGGAATTGTACCCAAGGGCCCCGACCTCTACCTCGACGCGCCGCACGATCGAGATCGCTTTAACTAAGGAGTTGATAAATGTCAGGAACCAAGCCGCGCGATGACAAACTCGTCAAAACCGAGGCTGAATGGCGTGCACAATTAACGCCCGAGCAGTACCACGTAACCCGTGAAAAAGGGACGGAGCGGCCGTTTACGGGTGCATACGCCACCGCCAAAGAGGACGGCGTGTATCATTGTATTTGCTGTGACAGTCCCTTGTTTGATTCGAAAACCAAATACGATTCAGGGACGGGATGGCCAAGCTTCTGGGCGCCGATCGCCGACGATGCCGTGACGTTAGAGGTAGACAAAAGCCTATTTATGGTACGCACCGAGGCCCTTTGCCAGCGGTGCGATGCACACCTCGGACACATTTTCGACGACGGGCCGGCACCGACTGGACAGCGCTACTGCATGAATTCGGCCTCATTCAAATTGCGCCCGAAGGAAGGTTAACCAGTATCGGCGAAACGACCGGCGTCTAGAGATCGACTCCACGTTTCGCGGTGGCTACGTCCCACTTGTTGTCGTGATTGTCTCCCAATACCAACGATTCGTCGGCATCGACCGAGATCCATGCGCGCCGCTGGATTTCGTCCTCCAGCTGACCAGCGCCCCAGCCGGCATAGCCGAGAACGAACAAATACTTACTCGGCCCGCGCCCTTCGGCAATCGCCCGTACAATTGTCGGGGACGTCGTTACTCCGGAGAGATCCCCAATCCTGCGGGTTCGGTCGTCCGAATAGTCAAGCGAGTGGAGGACAAAACCTCGTTGGGTCTCCACCGGACCGCCGTAGAGTACATCCAACTCGCCCTCGATGGCCGTACCGTCCTGGCCCATCTCATTGAGCAATCGCTTGAAAGACCATTGGGCGACCCGCCGGTTAACAATCAAGCCCATCGCACCGCTACTGTCGTGATGCAGAACATAGATTACGGTCTTAGCAAAGCGGGGGTCGCCAATTTGGTTTGTCGCAACTAGTAGCCTACCGCCGAGACTGTCGCCTTCCGCCGCCCGCACGATCGCATTGGGTGTGGTCGAAACCCCGATGAGGAAAGCACCGAGCAACAGTAGCGGCCACCGCGAAGACTGTGATCGAGCACCGGTCATGTTGCGCGGGCAATCCCCGCGAAAGTTTGCCGAGCACTGCGTCGTATGCTCGCACAGTGCGGGAGCGTGGCTGGGGCGGCAGGAGCCCAAGCCATAGACACATTAATCATTATAAAACAGCTGATTATGCAATAGAACGGTTACCATATTATACTATGGTAACCACATCAGCAATGGATTTTATACCTCCTCAGCGGGTCGAGGGTTCGAATCCCCGATCGCCCCCCAATCTTTTCAATGGATTAGAGCATATTGTGTTCTAGCCCATTGTTCTTTTTCAGCCTTAACCGAACAATAACCGAACAAATTGGTGCGAATATTGGGAAGAATCCGGGTGATTCGAGCTGGGATACTGGCACACTTCCCGTAGGGTTCAGCACCTAGTTGGGCCCCTGTAGCAATAAATATCTGCCTATGGGGTAGGCATGGGCCACCCGGCTAGCCCCGGTATATATACGAACGGGTGAGAAAGTTTTTACCGGTTGGTGGTATCGTAACCATAGACGTCGTATACAGCGACCAGCTCTAGCCCAATAATATTTGGAAATGAAAGAAGGTAGTCCTAATGGCAAGGTTTATGGTGATAATCGAGGCAAGTACTGATGCCTTTAAAGGCCTAATTCATAATCCTGAAGATCGTATAAAAGCTACTGAGCCCTTATTCAGTGCGACTGGGATGACTTTAGAGCACTACTGGTTCGGTGTAGGTAGTAATACCCTCTATATCGTTATGAGTGGCTCCGATGATGACGTCACTCTTGAGGCCCTCACCATGCTCGTGCACGGTTCTGGTATTAGTCAGTCCGTAAGCATGGTCAAGCTGATGACTTCCGAAGAAGCAGTTGCCTCAATGCAGAAGGCACGTGAACTAACGTATAGCCCCCCCACAGCTAATTAGAAGCCTAAAAGATCTCTCTTTAGCCCACCCTTGATACGACCGGAGCAGACAAAGCTCACCCGAGGGCATATGTTCTTGTATTAGGAACGTTAAGCTTTACATTCCTGATTGCCACACAGATCTCTATGCAGTTAAGGAAGTAGGTTTAGTCTGGAGTAATTGTTGAGTAACAACAGAGTTTATAGTCTGAGACCCAATAACAAAGGGATAATACTATGAATAAATCTATCTGTATTCTAGCGTCTTTCTTTCTAGCGCTCTGCTTTTCGTATACTGCCGATGCATTTGAGGTGACATCACCAGCATTTAAAGATGGCGGAAAACTGCCGAAAATATATGCTTGCTCCCGTCAAGGTGGAAAACATCATTCATGGGAACTCAACATCCGTGACGTACCTGCAGGCACAGTTTCCCTCGTGATAATCATGGATGATCCCGATGCTAAATCAGTTGCTGGCAGAACTTGGGTTCATTGGAATGCTACTAATATTGCTGGTGACACGCAGACTATTCCTTCTATGAAGGCGGGAAAGAAAATAGGGAAAAGGGGTTATAATAGTAAAAGCGAAAAAGGGTATCAGGGAATGTGTCCCCCGAATGGAGAGCATAAATACATCCTAGCTGTATACGCCCTTAAAGTTGAGTTTAAGAAAACCCTCGATGCGATGACTCGTAAGAAATTCGAAAAGAAATACAAAGACAAAATTATTGGCAAAGCAGAAGTTAGTGGCCGCTGGGGATAGCCCTGAATCAGAGACATGCTGGGTGCTAAAAACTAAGCCCAAAGGTCTTCATTAATGTCGTGAGTGATCGCCTGCATGGCGTCCCGTAAGCGCTCCTCACCTACTCCACCACTATAGGTATGAAGAGCCATAGTGGCTTTCTTGTGACTTATCAGCTCATCAATGACACTTGCGGTAGGTATTTTTCTTGTTTTACTACGCCTAGGGTCGGTTTTGGAGCAGATAGAGAAGGAGAGCTCGCCCTAGCAAAAGGTGAGGTGATGGCTTTGCAGGGAGCTGTGTCGATTAACTGCTAAAGAAATGCGAGAAAGTTGATACTGGCTCCTAATCAGCACCAAGCCACCCCTTTCGAGGTGATTGAATAACATCAATAAAATCGTCACCTAGTGGCCATATCTCTTTTCTTGGCGTACTGGCCTATTAGTTTGAAATCCTTCTGTATGGGCTTCTAAGGCAGTTTAAACGGTATTCTAGGGCGGAGATAAGGTCTGCTAACTCTAGGGATACGATCTAAATATATTTAAACTATGATCC
>Ga0115002_10004257_pt1 | contig 17422 bp, 10 predicted proteins | sample ArcticOcean_MG_C_8_FD_89576 | JGI IMG/M metagenome (GOLD analysis project Ga0115002, IMG submission 89576) | Marine microbial communities from western Arctic Ocean - ArcticOcean_MG_CB11_86 | ecosystem: Environmental > Aquatic > Marine > Oceanic | place: Arctic Ocean: Canada Basin | collected... | reverse complement strand
GTCGTCGTGTCGACATGCGAAAGAGCAAGCGAGACTCCACCAATGCCAGCTCCGTTCGCAGTGCCATCTGAGTCGGTCGCAACGTTGACAGAATTATTTGATGTTACCGAAAGCGCGCCGGCCAGATTGATTGCAGTTGTTCCAAGCACATCGGTCGTCGCCAAGCTGTCGATCAGCGAGATGGCAATCGAAGCGTCGCGATCGGTATTGGCATTGATATCGGCGTCGGCTTCGACCAGCGCTTGTACGTCTGCTGCAGCGCTGAGTGTGACGTTTCCGGTGGCGTTGATTGTTGTGTTTGCGACGACGACAGTTGCGTGCGTCTCGACGGCGAATTCGAATACACCGCTTATCTTGGCGATCCGCTCGAAGTTACTCCCCGACTCGTTAGCGTTCAAGGAAGCTTCAGCGCTGAGTGTAACGTTGTCGGCTTCGAGTAAAACTCCAGTTGCATCGATCGTGGCGTGGACATCAGACGAGTTACTCGTGCTGCTGTTCGATGCGGTCAATGTAAGGTCACCGGTAAGTTGGATATCGCCGGTGACTGCGATTGTCTCTGCAGTCACGTCCATCGAGTCGACATCCGCTACTGGGCAGGTGACGTGCGACAGTCCGACGAAGCTGCAATCAAGCAGCGCAAAACCGGTGAGCAGAATTGGGTCGGTAGCATCGGTGAAGTGGTAATCCGCTGCAACCCGCGAGATGGTGAGATCCGCAAAGTTACCGCTTAGGTCGTCACTAGCGTTGATATTCAAAGTTGCTAGTAGTACGCGAGCTTCCAATTTCTCGATGCCCATGCCCATGTTGGTGCGAACGAGATCTTGACGGCGGCGATTCCTGCGATTGCGACGGAGAAAGCGAACGGTGTGAGGCGACATTAATGTCTCCCTTAGATATCAAAATGATGCCGAAAGTATTGTGTTAACCGCGAGATCGAATGCCTGCGGGAATGCTTCACGTTTGCAATTATTGAATGAACAGAATGTGTGCTCTGTTGTGATGCACAAACCTGTAATTGCATGGACCAATCGCGGTCAAGCTAGAATTGCTTGAAAGGCGGTGGGGGGGGCGAGTTAAACGAATTGTTAACTGAGCTGTTAGATGAGTTGTTAAACATTGACGCGACGATTCTCCCAAGGAACCCTCGTCAGCTATTGCTGCGCATACCAATGATGAGACAATGTCGCTGCGCATCTCTATAAAGAGACAATGTTAAAACGAGGACGTGGCCCTATTTACTGATCGTTGATCCCGTGTGCAATTATACATCTGAGAGCGGTGTTGTGTCACGCCAATTCGCGGATAATCCACCGAGTTTGTCTAAATAACGACGAACTGAACGTCGGCCTGCTACAAATTAGGGACGGCTTCCATTTAGTTTGATTTTACCCCTCATTCAGGGACCGAGAAAACCATGAAATATCTACTTAGTTTTGCAATTGGATTTTGCTTTTTTTCCATCTTCGTGTTATCCACTGCTGCCGCGGAGGAACAACCAGTTGCCGCGGAATTGGCAAGAGCGAGTGACGGTCTCTTGTGGTATGACCTCAAAACGATCGGAACGGACGGGCAAGGTTGGAGTGAAACGAAAGCTCCGTTTGATCGATTGCCTGCTAGTGCGGAAGGAAAGGTCCGCTCTGCTGTTTGGAATCTCAGCCGGCACTCTGCTGGAATATGTGCGAGATTTTCAACGGATGCCGATACGATTCACGCAAAGTGGACATTGACGTCGGCAAGTTTGGCAATGCCACACATGCCGGCAACAGGTGTCAGTGGGTTGGATTTGTATGTTCGGGATGACGTTGGGAAATGGCGTTGGTTGGCCAATGGCCGACCGAGTAAGCAAGCGAACTCCGTGAGACTTGTGTCTGGTATCACTGCGAAGAAACGGGAGTACATGTTGTACTTGCCGCTTTATAACGGTGTGACTTCCGTTGAAGTTGGCGTGGCCAAAAACGCAAAGCTTTACGCGGCATCAAAGCGCGCTGCCGATCGCCAAAAGCCAATCGTGTTTTACGGAACGTCGATTACGCAGGGAGGCTGTGCATCACGGCCCGGTATGGTCCATACGTCGATCCTTGGTCGACGCTTCGATCGCCCCGCGATAAATCTCGGGTTCTCCGGAAATGGAAGAATGGAAACCGAAGTCGTCGACTTTATCGCCGAGATCGATGCGAGTGTTTTCGTTTTCGATTGCCTTCCAAATATCAGTGCTCAAGATGTTCTTGCTCGCACTCAGGTGTGTGTCGAAATCATCCGCAAGAAACATCCCAATACGCCAATTTTGCTAGTCGAGGATCGTAGTTATTCCGATTCCTTTCTGATCGATTCTAAGCGGCAACGCAATTTGAGTAGCCGCAAAGCACTACTGAAAATGTACGAAGAACTGAAAGCCGAGGGCGATAAGAATCTGCATTACCTTGCTGGTGAGAAATTGCTGGGCGATGACAACGAGGGAACGGTCGATAGCTCGCACCCAACGGATCTCGGATTCATGCGGCAAGCCGATGCGATGGCAGAGGTGCTGAAAGATCTGTTGCCGTAATCGGCCGGTTTGATCTACGCGAGTCTTTGGAACAACGTGAAGTTGCGGGCTGAAAGCCCGCGCTACTAAAGCAATCTTAATTGGTCATGGGAGTTGGGCATGAAATCGCGGAACTTAAACTCGAAGCACTTTTTTGTTGTTCTGCTCGTAATAGCGATGACAGCAGGCTGCGGAGGATCTCAACCAAAACGTCCCAAGTTGAAACCTGCGGAGTCGCTCGCGACCGCGAATCCGCACCAGCAGGGAGAGGCGATTGCTCGGCTGATTTCCACTGGTGCCCGGACGATGACCCTACAACTTGGCGAAGAAACTCGCACCATTATTTCGATGAATGCCGAACAGTTGGATGAAACGGGGACCATTCAAGACGAGCTGCTTGAGTATCTGGGAAAGATCGATGCCTTAGTACTCGATATCCGCAGCAACAAAATGACGAATGATGTGTTAGCAGAGATCGCTACGCTGCCAAATCTAAAAGGGCTTCTTCCCGGCAGTCCCAATATTACTGACGAAGGTTTAGCTCAGCTCGCCGATTGCAAGTCGCTCGAGAATTTGGACCTGAGCTATTGCGCATCGGTAACAGAGGCTGGTCTGGGAAAACTTGCCTCATTGCAATCGTTGAAGAGTCTTGTTCTTGCTGGGCCTCAATTCGACGATGGTGTTTTTGAGCAACTGGCAAAATATCCCGCGCTGAACTCATTGCAGATCGATGATACAGCCGTTACCGATCGAGGCTGTAGTGGGTTGTCCAAGCTCAAAAATCTCACGGAATTGCGAATCCTAGGACGGAAACTCACCAGTGGCGCTGCGGAGCATATTGGAAAGTTAAAGTTGCAGAAATTGGCATTGGTCGGCACGAAGATTGAGGACGCCGGAGTGGAGAAATTGGTTGGCTTGGCCGACTTGACCGACCTGAGTTTGTCGGGGAGCGGAAAAATCACCGATGCTGGTTTAGCTAGTATCGCTAAAATGACGAAGCTCAAGCGATTGAACCTTCGCTTTTGTGGCGAGTTGACGAGCGCTGGTATGGTCCATCTTGAGAATCTAAATGAGTTGGCTTACCTCAACGTCGAGGCGAATGGGTTGGGTGATGCAGGAGTCAAAATGGCCCTCAAGGGGAAGGTTAAATTGGAACAACTCTATCTTAGTGGCAATGCATTGACCGACGAGTCCATGCCAGCGGTTGGTGAGCTCACTCGGTTGAAAATACTCGTTTTGGCTCGCAACAGTATAACGGCGGGCGGAGTAAAGAACTTTGCAGGTCTAAGGCAACTTGAGGAACTAACGCTCAGTAATGCGAAACTCGATGCCGAATCGGTGGGTATTATCGGGCAGTTGTTAGAACTGAAAATGCTCTCGCTTGGGGCAACTGGATTGGACGATGCGGGCATCGCTAATCTCGTCAAGTTAAAGAAACTCGAACGGCTGATCATTCCAAACACGCCAGTCAGCGACAAAGGATTGGCCGAGCTGTTCGACTTGCAAGGGCTAAAGTTGATCTATGCTCCTGGCAGTCGAATCACCGAAGTCGGTGTCCTTTCACATCGCGCGAGGAACCCTCAGTGCATGATTCGATTGCAACGTTGAGTTTCTCGCAGGTTATACTAAATAGGATCAAGGCGATTCGATTCGCCGTTCCTAAAGCATTCGTGGTTTGGTAATGAAAAAGAGTATCATCATCTTGTTGATCGTCGCAGTCGTTGGCGCGGCGGCCTACTATCCGATTTCCCAATATTGGTGGAAACGAGCAGCACCAGTTTGGCGGTTGGCCGACGTTACTCGAGGTGATGTCGTCTCGGTTGTCAATTCGACCGGCACGGTCAAGCCTGTGATGTCGGTTCAAATCGGCGCTTTCGTATCGGGCCCGATTGACCCGGAAATTCCATTGGTGAATTTCAACCAAGAAGTAAAAAAGGGCGATGTTCTCGCCAAGATCGATCAGCGGTTATACGATGCCGACGTCTCGCGGGACGATGCGGCAATTGCTGCTGCGGTCGCGGGAACCGATGCGGCGAAAGCGAATGTTAGATCGGTGGAAGCTGCAGTCGTCGCTGCTCAAGCGGCTTTGCGAACTCGCTTGTCGGAAGTCGAGCGAGCTCGAGCTCTATTGAATCAAGCTGAGAACGACGAAGGTCGAGCGAAACTGTTGGCGACGAAGAATGCAGATTTCATTTCAAACTCCGAAATGGATCAAGTCCGTTTCAATCGCTTGCAACTGTCGGAACAAGTAAACGTCGCGCTGGCCGGTGTGGAACAGGCTCGCGCTGCGATACTTCAAGCAGAAGCAGCTGTTGCAGAATCGAAAGCATCGTTGGTTCGCACCGAAGCCGCCGTGATTCAAGCCGAGGCCAATCGTATGCGTTCCGTTTTGAACAGGGACTACACGATCATCACTTCACCTGTAGACGGAATCGTTATCGATCGCAAGATTGAACCGGGCCAAACTTTGGCAGCTTCCTTTCAAACACCCGAGTTGTTTGTCGTTGCTCCTAACATGCGCGAAGAGATGTACGTTTACGCTTCCGTCGACGAAGCGGATATTGGACTTATCCGCGATGCTCAGGAAAGTGGCAATGTCGTCGAATTTACTGTGGACGCATATTCCCAGTTATTTGTTGGCACGATTAAGGAAGTGCGATTCAGTTCGACGACGACTCAGAATGTCGTCACGTATCCTGTGGTAATCTCGGTTGCCAACCCCGATTTGAAACTGCTACCTGGCATGACCGCCAATATTTCATTTCAGATCGAAGAGGTAAAGGGCGAGATCAAAATTCCGAATTCCGCGTTGCGGTTTTATCCGTCGGTGGAGTTTGTTCGACAGGAAGACCGCGAGTTGCTGGAAGGTGCCAAGCTGGCCGACGCCCAAGCTGAAGAAGATGACGGCGTCGAATTATCTGCAGCCGAAAAGACTCGCAATGCGGAAAATCGCGACAAGCGCCATGTGTGGGTCGTCGAAGGTGAGTTGCTCAAAGCTGTAGAAGTCTATATTGGAATCAGCGACAGCAAGTTTACGATTCTCAAATCCGGCGAACTTACCGAGGGCATGGAATTGGTCACGGGCGTAACGAGTAAGTAAGAACTCGACTCGACTCGTTTGGGCTGAATCAAAAGGAATACTGGTGAAAATCACGACGGTGACCCACACGGCTTTGCGAGCCCTCTACAAGAACAAAATGCGTTCGACGCTGACGGTTCTTGGTGTGGTAATTGGGATTGCCGCCGTGACCACAATGGTATCCATCGGCCAAAGCGCGAGCAAACTGGTTCAAGATCAATTCGAAATGCTCGGCACCAATGTGATCGTCGTGATGCCCGGTGCTCAGCACAGGCATGGTGTTCGGCAAGGGAACGTGCAGACATTGACGGCCGCCGACAGTAATGCGATCGAAGACGAATGCGACGCAGTGCTGGCCAGCTCTCCTTTGGTGTTTACCAACGGCCAAGTCGTCTACTCGAACTCCAACTGGAGTCCCAAAGAGATGTGGGGCGTAGGACCGAATTATCTCACCGTTCGCAATTGGCCGTTGAGCTACGGTGGCAATTTTACAGACCGAGATATCTCTTCTGCGAACAAAGTATGCGTCGTCGGCCAGACGATTGTTGCCAAGTTGTTTCAGACGACGAACCCGATTGGGGCTAGTATTCGGATTAAGGGAACGCCCGTTCAGATTATTGGTGTGTTGGAACCGAAGGGTGCCAATATGGTTGGCGAGGATCAGGACAATATCATTCTGTTGCCCTATACAACAGTGACGAAACGGCTGCAACGTTCGGGATTCAACAACGTCAATGCGATCATGGTTTCCGCCAGGTCGACGACGAGGATGACTGACGCACAAGATCAGATTTATCATCTGCTGAGTGAACGACATTTTATTCGCCCGGGCGATCCTTCGGATTTTCGCATCCAAAATACGACAGAGATTGCCGAAGTGTTCGGTATGATCACTGGCACAATGACAGCCCTGCTCGCGTCGATCGCAGGCATTTCGCTGCTGGTGGGCGGCGTAGGCATTATGAATATCATGTTGGTCTCGGTGACGGAACGGACCAGGGAGATTGGAATTCGCATGGCGGTTGGGGCACGCGGGCGAGATATTCTTTTTCAATTTCTCGTCGAGTCGATAATTCTTTCGACCTTGGGCGGGTTGCTCGGACTGGCGCTTGGCGTAGCAGCGTCGGCAGGCATTACCTCGTTGATCAATTCCATCTCGACGGGGACGGATTGGGAGTTGGTAATCTCTTTACGAGCAGCTGGAGTGGCGATCGTATTTGCGGCGGCGGTGGGTATGTTTTTTGGTTTCTATCCCGCTTGGCGCGCCAGCCGATTGGATCCAATCGATGCGTTGAGATACGAGTAACTTGAGATACGAGTAACTTGAGATACGAGTAAGTGTACAAGTACTGATCAATCTCGACTCAACGCAATTCAACTAGGAAGACACCTTTGGGCAAGAATCTCTACGACGCTGATGCCAGTTCATCACCCAAGTTGGGAACACCCATCCGTATACGGCGCGCCAGCAAAGTGTTGTTGATAATGGCGACTCTCGTCATCGCGGCGTTTGGATACGAGATTACTTATAGTAACCTCTTTTGGGATTGGACTACGCTCGCTGCTCTAGTGTTCCGCGTGGTGCCGACTCTGTTTTTATCTATTTGATTTGGAGAGGTCGGGCCTGGGCAAGGTACGTACTCGTTCTCTGGTGTGGATTCATCATACTGATAAATGTCCCGCTCATTTGGTTGCTGCCCCTAATGATCGAGAGGCGAAAGTTTGGAGATGTGTGTTTGGTAATACTGTTAAATGGCGGTCACGCACTTATCGCTTTGCTGGCTTTATTTTCGTCGGCCATCACAGGCTTGATGAACTATCGGATTGACGAACGCGATATCGGGTAGCTATACGCAGTTTCCAGTATTAAGAAAATCATCCCGCGACAAATTCATGGGCGGTCTACTCTGCGCCGAGATTTTCTCTCAAGGGAGAATCGAGTAGCGGGTCGTCGAGTTGGAAGAAGCGTTCGGCGGGCTCGCGAGAGTTGGGATCTGTTCCGTACCGCGGTTCGTTGCTCGAAGGCCGCATTGCCGAAGGATACATGCGACCTTTGCCGCGACTTCCCCACGGTCCCATTTGACAGTTTTGTTCTTCGTAGAAGCGAATGCCATGCGATTCGAGAATGGTGCCCGTCGCTCGTTCGATCGATGCCAGTTGAGTGTTATACGAAGCGAGCAACTGTGCTTCTTGGCTGACTGTGTTTCCCCAGTCGGTAATCGCCAGCAGGAAATCGACGAAGGAGATGCCGCCGACTCCGCCCGCTGACCAGCGCTCGCGACGCTCCTGTAAATTCAATCGCGCGTCGTTGCGAATGTCGTGCAATTCTTGGTACTGCAGATAGAATTGCTCCAGACTACGAATGTCGGTAGCCAATGAATGGACCATCCCGTGGATGCCTTGCCGCAAGTGAGCTCGATCTCTGGCAACTATCAATTCCTGCCGTCGCAATGTTGCTCGCTCCTGCCTGAGAGTGAGCGGTACCGAAAAATTGACTCCAAAAGCCCAATCCGTGTTTTCGCCACCACTGGTCGAGATGTCCGCACCGCTGGGAGTCCGCCCGTTTAGACCATTCCAGCGATAGAGCGCGGAGGCATCGATGGTTGGCATGGCTCGATTGCGAGCTAATAATACTTGTTGCTCGTCGGATTGCAGCGCGAGTTTCAATTGGACTATGTCGGGGCGATTCGCTTCGGCAATGGCCAGCAATTCATCCCATTTAAACTTAACTCGTTCGTTTGTCGGAGAGGTGGTCGGAATGAGTTCTTTGCCATCTACTGGCGGCAGACCAAGGATGTTGCGAAGCGCGGCTTCGCGTTGGATGACATTGTTTTGGGCGAGGAGCATCGAGTTCTTAAAGTTGCCCAGTGATACGCGCGCTTGAGCGACAATTCCGCGGCTCACCGTGCCCGCTTGAAATCGACCTTCCGCTTGCTCGTAAGCAAAGCGAGCTTGTTTGACTTGTTGCTCCCGAGCCCAACGCTCCGTTCGCACCGAAACCAAACTCCAGTACGCTTCGATTACTCCCCGAACCATTTCTTGAACTGCGTCTTTGTATTGAAAGAACGACCTCTCCGTGTCGATCCGCGCAACAATGATGGCCGCGCGATTGGCGCCGATACCGCCGCCCCGATAAAGCGGCTGAGTAACCGATAAATCGAGCGAATGTCGATTCTGCGGATTGAGTGCGAATAACCCAAGTTGAGATCGAGTTGGATTGGTGTTCACTCCAAAGTCGACCGTCGCACCCGACATCGTCTTCTTGGTCAAGCCAGCTGTCATGTTGTAACCATCGGTGCGCGAACCGTCGATGCGAGCTAGTTCGGCAACCATTGGGTCGAGCAGGGCGCTTGGAAACTCCGTTCGATTGAAACTGTGATTCCAACTGATGAACGGATCGAACGTCGCTTGTTGATCGTCGATTGCCGTGTTGGAGATCGCCGCATCGTAGATCGTGCTCCCGCTACTCGTCGCCTGATTTCCTCCCAAGACTCGTATTACTTCCGAGTTGCGAATCGCCACGCTGAGCGCGTCGTCCAAAGAGATATGAATCGGACTCTTGGCGACTGGCATTGCAACGGTATCTAACTGAGCCGCTTGAGAAACGGATTGAGTTGGGAGATGCGACGGCGGCCGAATCGAAATCGATCGCTGCTCGGGCAACAGTCCGGTGAAAGGTGCGTGTGTAGAACGGCGACCGTTTCTGCAGTTGCAAGCGGCTAGCGAACGGCAGTTTGTGCAAGCAGCTTGAGCAGGTGCCGCAAAGGAAGGTGATTGATGATTAGTCGCGAGTTGTGATTCGGTATAAGACGCCGGCGCAACGGGGTAGCCCGACTGTTTGCTCTGCATGTTTTGTAGCTGCTGACGAAGTCGACGAATCTCGAGTTCCGCACCCTGCAAGCGGTCGGCGTAGTGTTGTAACTGCTGCCCGTTTGGCGGTTGCGATTGCTGGTTCTGGATTCGTATCGGAGCAGGACGACGAGCCGCTGGAGCGTCTTTGGTTTGAGCCAGTAGGGGCGCAGTGATAGACAGCCATAACATGAGACCGGTAGCTAGCACTAAAGATCGTTGCACCTGAAGCTTTCAGCGCGAACAACTCACCAAGAGACGAACACGACGCGTGGTCATCGGCTAACTTATCGACTGTTAAGATGCGTCGACTTTAACGGTTTTGCGGGTTGCGTAGCTTTTGCTGTAAGCCCAAGAAGAAAAGGGCCTAACACAGGCAACGTCGTAATTGGGTGCTAGATTAACCAATCGCCCAACAAGGGATCGGCAATACCGTTTTCTGCAACGGTGAAGAGCTCAATGGAGCCAGCGAGATCGTCTTTGGAATCTTCCTTGGAATCATCGTCGATCGATTCGGCTTGGGCACTGGTGAGCGAACGGTTGATCTCGTTGACGAGTTGGAGCGCGTCAATTGCGGTAATTCGACCGTCGCCAGAAACATCGAAATAATATTCATCAGTTGGCGCGCGATCGGCCAGCGCCCCTGTGCCGTCGAGATTGATTCGGTTGACGATGCGTAGTACATCGAGCACCGCTACGCTTCCATCTGCATCGACGTCGAAGCGGTTGCCGTTGTTTTGCCAGGGAAGCTCGTCAGTTTCGATGGCTTCGGCAGCGTCGATCATCAACTGCTCGAGTGCATCGTAGTTACTAGGGTTGGCGAGATCGTTGATGGTGACGTTGTAGGCGGTGATATATTCATTGTTTTCATCGAGGATCACGACATCGCGAAAGGCGTAATCCCAGCTATTGAGCCAAACATCAGACGAACCATCGTTGTTGATATCGCCATCTTGCAACCACGGCAAATCGCGTCCGCTGGTGAACGAACCGTTGCCGGATTCGTGGCCAATTTCATTCAGTCCAATGATGTTAATTTCCAGATCGGGTCGAGCGGCGTCGAGGTCTTTCTGCATTTGGTCGAGGTAGCCAAACTGGCTACTGCAGTAACCTCACGTAGCGTGTCCGAAGTACCAAGCGGAAACTTGGCCAAGGTAATCGCGAGGAGAGATGTTCTGTCCAGATGTCGCAGAAGTTTCGTTGATATCCGGTAGCGAAAAATCTACCAGTGCAGCTGGGCAAACGCGAGATTCTAGGTTCTCACCGCCGTAGCTGACAAATTTTCGGGCGACTTTGGGTCGGATCGAACTCTTGCGAGTTGAAAACCAATTGGAAATCATGTTCATAACGTCAATGGAGCTGAGTATTTGCGAATAGAACCTGTTAACTCTAGGATAACCAGGGATTCGTGATTAAGCAACGAAATTGTCGACTGGTTTTTGCGTCATTGAGACTGGTAGACGTTGAATCGCAAGCAATTTGCATTTCAGCACAGGTAAATTGTTAACTACATCAGGCGAGTTTCTAGCGCGATGAGTGCCTCGCTGAAATCTCGAGTGTCGGCGACGATATTGCCGTCTCGCAGCACAATCCAGCGATTCGCAAATTGGGCGACATCTCGCTCGTGCGTTACCAAGATGATGGTGATCCCATTCTCTTCATTGAGTTGTTTGAAGAGTTGCATCATATCGTGGCTGGTTTTGGTATCGAGATTTCCAGTTGGTTCGTCTGCCAAAAGAATGGAGGGATTGTTGACCAGTGCTCGAGCAATCGCGACTCGTTGTTGCTGACCGCCAGAAAGTTGATTGGGATGATGATGGGCTCGATCGCCAACGCCCACTCGTTCGAGCATTTCACGGGCAAGTTTTTTGGATTCCGTGCTACCGCTGTAGAGCAACGGCAGTTCAACATTCTCAATTGCGGGCGTTCTGGCGAGTAAATTGAAATTTTGAAACACGAAGCCGATGCGTTCGTTACGAATTTTAGCTCGTTCGTCTCGCGACATATTGGAGACTTCTTCGCCGGCCAGTAGGTAAGTGCCGTTGGTTGGTTTATCGAGTGAACCGAGGATGTTCATGAGAGTCGATTTGCCGGAACCCGATGCACCAATCAAGGCGACATATTCACCTTCTTCAAGAGTTAGCGACGCATTGCGCAACGCTTCGACTTTGACTTCACCAAGGTCGTAGATCTTGTCGACATCGCGAATCTCAATCAAAGCCAACTCGCTATTCTCCGCAGAATGTATTCGTTTGCGTGTAGTTTGCACGCGTGAGGCTGCCGCTTTTACTTCTCGTCATCAGCTTCTTCCAAGAAACTAAATTCCGATATTGTCATTTCTTCGTCATCTGGTTTCGATTCGCCTGCTTCCGCAGCGACGACTTTTGCATTTCGCTTGCCAAGAGAGCCAATACCCCAAACGAGACCTTCGAGTTGTTGTTTCGATTTTACCTGCCCTTCGATAAACCCTCCCAGCCAACACACTGCCAACGTAACGGGGAAGCCCAGGGTAATCGTCCACATCTCGTGAATTGGGCCAAAGGGCCATAGAATCTCGAGTGCTTCGTATTTGTTGCTGGCGTAGATCCAAATTGAAAACCACATGCCGAAAATCATTGCAATCATGGCCGATAAACCGCCGCCACGCCTAGTGATCATGCCGAGGAAAATTACGGCTGCCAGTGGACCACCAAAAGTGTTGATCACTCCAATCATGATCGAAAATATGTCGCCGATTTGCGAAACGAGAAACGAGAAGAGCGTCGCGGATACTCCGACAACGATGACCAGTTTCCGGCCAAACGCTAATTCGCCGTCGGTACTTGCCACGTTTGATTTTTCTTTGCCGACCTCGTTTGAAGTCTTCGCGACTGGTTGTTTGGCCCAAGACGACTTTCGATAGAAATCGGTCACTACAAGTGTGCTGATAGAATTGAGTCCGGAGTCCATTGATGACATCGAAGCAGCGAGCAACGCGGCGAGAAGCAGTCCAGCTACTCCCATTGGTAAATGCCGAGAGATGTATCGCGGCATTAGCTCATCAATGGATTTTAGATTGACAACGAACTCGCCATGGTCGAGTGGCGTTTTGCGAGGGCGTCGTATGGCTAGGTTTTCAATTTGAATTTCCGTGCCGTTTTCCCCTGTCACTTGTTCCGGCGAAGTGATGGGTGTGTTTCGATTGGGACGCAGGAGGCGACCGTTTTCGATCAGCTCGGGCAATGTTTCCGAGTTGACTGGGTCGTCGTGCCAATCGAGAGCTTTGGCACCATCGACTTCCCGCGTCTTTCGCGTAACTGGATCGACGTTGGCAACCCACTTGGCATCCATTTCGTTCGGATTGTCAAAATAGAACGCCAGCATACACATCCCGACGTAGGTAAGGGCGGACATTAAGACACTGACGGCCACACAATTCAACAGAAAAGACCAACGGGCGGAAGCGACATTTTTCGTCGTGAGAAAACGTTGCGCGGTGATTTGATCGGCGATGTAGAAGGAGAACATGGCGAGTGCAAAGTGTGGAATGAATCCCCACGGATTCCACTTCTGTGTCCAATCAAACCCTTGCGACTTGTTGGCAAGCGCGCTGGCCTGCTCGACTGGCGGTTCCAAAACTTCACTTCGACCCAGTGTTTCTGCGATTGTCCAAACTCGTTGGCTGCCGCCGTCGAGCTGACTCCAAACACTTAGCGTGATGAAGATGACTCCGCCGAACATGATCACCGCTTGAACAACATCCGTCCAGATAACCGCTCGCATCCCTCCCAGGAAAGTGTAAATCGTGCTGACGACACCTAGGACCAGTAACAACACAGGCATCGGAATCGTCAATCCCGTCGCAATAGCAAGTGCCTTGCAAGGCGCGTAAAGCACTCCTCCCAACCACAGCAAACGCCAGACGACAAACACGCCACTACCCAAGAGACGAACTCTGGCGTCGTAACGCATTTCGAGATATTCGTAAATCGAAGTGAGTTCGAGTCCGCGGTAGATCGGGATCACCAATAGGTGAATGACAGGCAGAATCAGCCAGATGGAAAGCGGCATCAGCAGACATCGCATTCCGACTTCGTAGCCCTGCCCCGGTATGCCTGTATAGCTAAGCGCCGAAAGTAGGGTGGCCATCAAGGACAAGCCAACTGGCAACCAGCCCATCGAGCGGCCCGCCAAAAAGAACTCCTGGCTGTCGTGCTGTCTGCGACTGAATAGATAGCCAATAGCGAGCAGTCCTGCCAAGTAAAATAGCAGAACGACATAATCGAGGACAACGAGACCAATTAGCGGAGACATTGAGTTGTTTTTCGCGATCTTAAAGCGACATGACAATTGCAGATGCATCAATCGTCATTCATCGACCATCGTTTGTCAATTATGCCATGATGTCTTTGACGGGTTTGCCACCGATAACGAGCGGTCGATCGTTGCGGTCATAGATTTCGCTTTGTGGATCGATACCCAGCATGTAATAGATTGTCGCTGCTAAATCTTCGGGTCGAACCGGATGTTCATCGGGATACATCGCTTGAGGATCCGAGGAGCCGTAAGAGTATCCGCGTTTTGATCCGCCGCCCGCCAACAATGTGGTGTAACATTGCGGCCAGTGGTCGCGGCTGGCGTTCTTGTTAATTTTGGGAGTGCGACCAAACTCACCCATCCAAACGACGAGCGTTTCGTCGAGCAGCCCTCGTTCTTCCAGGTCATCCAACAAAGTAGGCAGCGTTTGTTCGGTGATGGGGAAATGATATTTGTCGACGATTTTGAACATGCGCGTATCGTCGAAACCATGAGTATCCCAACCGCCAGACTCGGTGCTGCGGCCGCCAATGCTGTTGGAGAAATAAACGGTGACAAACTTCACGCCCGCTTCGACAAGTCGCCGAGCCAGCAGGCAACTTTGGCCATAGGTCGTGCGACCATAGCGGTCGCGAACTTCTTTGCTTTCCGCTTCGAGATTAAACGCATCTCGCATTTTGGGAGATGTAAGCATGCTGATTGCTTTGTCGTAATACTTATCGAATCCAGCAGCCTCTCGCGAGTAGTCGAGGAGTTTCGATTGTTGGTCGACAATCTTTAGCAGTTCGCGACGGTTCTGAATTCGATCCAAGCTGAGCGACTTCGGCAGGCTGAGTTCTGGCATGCGGAAGTTGTTGGAGTTTGGATTGTCTTCAAAGAAGAGCGGGTCATACGACTTGCCGAGAAAACTGGCATGTTGTCCCGGTGTTGTCGAGCCGTCGGCGATTCTAAAAGGATAGGAAACGGCCGTTGGCATTCCATTGGTATTCGGAGCTAAATGGTCGACGACCGAAGAGTACGCGGGGTAAAGCTCCAGGGAATCTCGCAAGCGTTGGTCATCGCTTGGCGGAGCATGTCCGCTGAGTGCGTAGTAGCCTGCGGAGTTATGATTGTTCATCTTGTGGTGCATGCTGCGAATTAACGAGACTTTGTCCATCCGCTTGGCAGTCTCGGGCAGCAATTCGCACACCGGCATATCGGGGACGGCGGACGAAATCGGTTTGTAGGGACCGCGATAATCGTCTGGTGCATTCGGCTTCATATCGAACATGTCGATATGGCTGGGGCCGCCCCATTGGAATAAAAAAATCACCGACTTGGCCCGCGGCTTGATACTCGCCGTTTCCGCGGCCGCCAATAATTGCGGAAGTTGCAATCCTAGCAGGCCCGCTCCACCGACACGAAGCAACTGACGACGAGACATGGCCTGCCGTCGGAATTCATCGCACGCTGGATTTGGACTTCGCATATTCATCGCTTCTTTGTTTTGAATTCGCGTGTGTGACCGTGACCGGGAATGCTGACTGTGTAGCTTTGTCCATCGTGTGCAACGGACAGCTTGATGTAGTGCCCTTTGCAATCCTTTTCCGCATTGGCGATGTACTCGTCCGGCGCATTGTTGACTGCGCCATCGGGGCGGAGGTTTTTGTGCATCTGGTACATCGCTTGTATCGACTTCGTCGCCTTGAGGTTTGCAAAGACATCGGGCTTGCAGCCTTTTGTCACGCCATTGTTCATGATCGAAACCGTTGGTTGCAGCGTTTTCAAAACGATCGGGTTGTTGCTACTGTCCAGGCCGTGATGGGTTACCTGATAAACGTCGACGTCTCCCACTAAGTTCTTGGGGCAAACCAGTTTCTTCTCTTCGTTCCAGGTGAGATCGCCACCGTCGTAGAAACGAAATGGACCGAATTCAATTAACGTGACAACGCTGTTGGCATTGTCCGAACCGTCTCGGTCCTTGGGCCGGTGCTCTGCACAGATCTCGTCGTTGGCAGAGGCGTCTTTCGTGGCCATCACGAATTTTCGCCGAGTGCCCAGGCAGGTCATGCTTACGTTGAGCGAATTGAGATCTTTGACTTCCTTCAGCGGAATTGAAGCACCTGGATTAATAACGACTCGATTCTCACACTTGAATTCGAAATAGGCCTTGCCGGGATTGTCGGGCATATCGTCAAACTGACCGTTGTCGTAGACGGTGCCAATCGGCAACATCGTCGCCAAAGTCGAAGCTCCACCGTAATGATCTCGATGGTAGTGTGTGGTGATCAGATGGTCGATGCGACGGAGGCGGGCAACTTTCGTGACGACCTGAGCAATGCGATCCGGGTCTCGACGGCCAGGATTTCCCGAGTCGATTAGCACGCATTCGTTCAGTGGTGTCACCATCAGAGTTGCGGCACCACCTTCCACATCGATCCAATAGATGTCGAAACGACCGTCCTTCGAGTCGGCGGTGGAAAGTCCGACGAGCGCGGTGGTCAGCAGTATCATGCAATAGGCAAAACGTTTCATCAAAGGTCTCCATCAAGTTGCTAGTTGTGTGCACGCGTTATTTGCGAAAGATGAATTCCTTCGCGTTTAACAGGACCCACGAAATATCTTGTAGTGCCACGAGTCGACTGTCTGTTTTTTCAAGATGAGTTAGAAGCGTTTTTTTCTCGTTCGCCGTCGGAGCGCGGCTCAGCGCCAACCAAAACAGCTCGTCGATTTGTTCCGCAGCGGTTAGTTTGCCTTTGGCCAATTGTTGCAGACGACCACTACTCGAAGTTAGTCGCTGATTGACGTCGTCGCCACAAATTAACATGAAAGCTTGTGAGAGCGTAGTTTCATCCGAGCGTTCGCAAGTGCATGAGAGTAAGCGTTCGGGCTTGCCAAAAGATTTCAGAAAACGATCGCCGGCGGACCGTTTTCTGGAATCGCGGACAACACCTGGCAATTGGCCTGCTCGCATCTCTCCTTTGTGCCCAATGAATTCGGGTGCAACTTGTAGCACGTGCGTCTGGGCGTCCAAAAGCTGCTCGGCAGTCAAGCGACGGATTAGAGCGTGTGAGAAATTTCGGCGATCGTTAACGTTGCTGTCGTTGGGACGCGAATCCGCTTGATACGTATTGGAGATCAATATCGATCGAACAAGAGTCCGTAACTGAAAATCGCTTTCGACAAAGTCGTCGGCCAAGGCTTCCAGCAATTCAGGATTCGTTGGTGGGTTGGTCGTTCGAAAGTCGTCGACCGGTTCAACGATGCCGCGGCCCAACAAGTGATACCAGACAAAGTTGGCTTGGCTGCGAGCAAATTGTCGGTTCTCTTTGCTCGTCAGCCATTGGCCAAGCTGTTCGAGCCGTTTTTGGGGGTCGGGAGTTTGATCCGAGCCAAGAAATTTCGGGACGGCGTCTTTGTTATTCTTTGCGTTCTTGACTTCGCCTTCTCTCTTGAATAACACGATCTGTTCGCCATTGAACTCGTGTTTGTCAAATTTGTCACCGCGCTTATTGCCGACGATCTCGTAGTCGATACGAGCAAACAACGCCGCCCATTGGTAATAGTCGTCTTGAGTCCAGCGATCAAACGGATGATTGTGACAGCGAGCGCACTTGAGTCGATAGCCAAGGAATACTCGGGCCGCCGCTTCGCCACGCGTTAGAGGGTCGCGATTGGCGCGATAGAAATTCGCT
>Ga0115002_10004255_pt1 | contig 17431 bp, 12 predicted proteins | sample ArcticOcean_MG_C_8_FD_89576 | JGI IMG/M metagenome (GOLD analysis project Ga0115002, IMG submission 89576) | Marine microbial communities from western Arctic Ocean - ArcticOcean_MG_CB11_86 | ecosystem: Environmental > Aquatic > Marine > Oceanic | place: Arctic Ocean: Canada Basin | collected... | reverse complement strand
CGAATTTCGTAGGCATTTTTGCCATAGTGAGAAAAGGCAATGCGTTGGTCTTTTGAATTGATGTGTGGTTGAAATGCGCCGCCATAAACACGGGTGATACGGCGTGTTTCACCCGTGGATAAGTTGGTTTGATACAGATTGAATATGCCATCGTGATCGGAGGCAAAAACAAGGCTTGACCCTTCGGGTGTCCAAGCGGGATCACGGTCTGTGCCTGTGGACGCAATGCGGGTCGTGTAGTCGCCCCCTGTGGGGGAGATTGTCGCTATGTCACGTGTGCCACCTGGGTGATAGACCGAAAAGGCAATTTGTGAGCCGTCGGGTGACCACTGGGGGGTGAATACTTGAGAGCCGTCGTCAAATTGCGTGAGGTAGTGAATCTCGCCCGAGGCAATCGTGAGAATACCTAAGTTGGTATTGCCCCCTCCATTTTTGACAAAGGCGATTTGTTTTCCGTCGGGTGAATAAGCCGGGTGAATGGCCCGCAGGTCTTTGGTGAGCTGGGTTTCGCCGGGAGATGTGCTTTTGCCTAAGCCCATGGCACTTTTGAGGCCTTGATAAAAACTTAGGCCTTTGGCTTCTGGGTCCATGGTGTATAAGTTCCACAATCGCGAACCGGTTTTGTTGCTTTGGCTGTGTCGTGCATATAAGAAGTGTTTGCCATCGGCAGACCAATCAAAAGCTGTGACCGCACTGGGTGCCACAGTCTTGGTGCTGCTGTCGGCAAGTGTATAGGTAACTAAGCTGGTGCGGCCATAATCGCGGCCTTCGTTGCTGAGGAAGGCGAGTTGGGTGCCATCGGGTGACCAGCGTGGATGAAGGTTGAGATACCCTTCGTCGTGGATGAGGTCACCTTGGGCGGGGCTGGCATCCAAGTTGGCTTTTTGAATGGTGTAGCGTTCTTCAAGGGACGCTTTCCATTGGGCGTGCAGTTCTTTTCCCGATATACCGAGGGCTTTTTGAATGGCGCCGTCAAAATCTGTTCGCCACAAAACGGCCATGTTGCGATACAGTTCCCCCAATTTTTCTCGCCCAAATGTGTTGACTATGTAGAGGGTGAGCGCATATCCGTGGTCATAAACTTTTTCAAATCCCAAGCCCGTTTTAGACCCAAAGACACCCATTTCGTTGTGGGTGAGCAAGGTGTTGTTGATGATGGCTTGGCGCAAGATCATGTCGCGGTGCGAGTCCCAGTAATCGTGTTGCACACCCGGTGCCATATATTGTGCGGTACCTTCGGCAAACCAGGGGGGGATGATGGTCATGGGCACGGCATATGACGTGAGGATATTGGGATAACCATCGAGTATGTCGTCGCGTTTGCCTTCACCCTGATAACGCAAGTAATGAAAGAAGATGGCAGGCATGCGCCGCGAGCCTTTGCGGGCAGTTTGCAGCGAGATGATGTGCGTAAATTCATGTGTGATAACATTGCGCAGCCAGTCAGTCGTACCGCGCAGCCCAAAGTCGAGGTTGGTGACCCAAATTTCTATGGTGTTGTGATAATAATACGCCCCGCCATTGGCATAGTCGTCGGTGTCTTTGAGAATGAGGCGCACTTTTTCATCGGGTTCAAAGTTGTAAAACGAGGTCACTGGACCATAGGCTTCTTCTGCGGCAGTGGTCGCCCGTTCGGCAAACTTATCCAAACCTTGGTGGTAATAGATCTTAAAGTGCTCGGTCTCTACCTTTTGCCAAACCAATTCAGGATGATTGGCATCAAACTGAGCATTGGCAGATGATAGAAACGCAAAAAGCGTGAAGAAGAGTATGGTGGTTAATTTGAGCATAAGAGATGAAGGACGATCTTTTGATAGGGTTGTTTGCGATCATGATACCAAGAAGTTTTTGCCTTTAAACCATATCTATCAAGCCAAACTATCCATGATTTTCCGCGCAGATTCCGTTCAGCTATCCACTGGATAGAAAAGCCGACCCTCGTAGGCAAGATTACTTTGTACACCCACTGAGGGTTTTTGCGGAAAATCAGCCTTCCCGGCACTTGAGGGACGGCATTTTTTGCTTACTTTTGTTTGCTGTTGAACAAAAGTAAGTCGCCGAAGGCAACTAAAGTAAAACAGATTATGACAACGGATCAATTTTGAGCAGCAAGTACAATAATTATCAATCATGAATTTTTATTATTTGATGATAGCAACCTTAATAAACCGCACGTCCCTCTGCGTCCCATTAGACGCCTCCAACCGACAAATATAAAACCCACTCGCATAATCCGACACATCCCAAGCAATTTCGTTTTCCGTATTGGGCAGTGGGTTACTGTGCGTCAGGTCGTCCACTTTTTCACCGAGCGGATTGTAGATAAACGCACGAATATCGGCAACACCCGAAAGATAAAAACGGATTTTTGCCCGATCCCCATTGCGAATTGGGTTGGGATAAACATAGGCGCGTTTTTCTGGCAAGAGTTCTGTGAAGACGGGTGGATCGATTACGCCAACACGCGGTAGTTGCAATTTGCCTGTGTTGCCTGAACCACCTCCCAATTGTCCCCAGATGACTTGATTGCCAATATAGGATGGGTCGATGTTTTCAAGGTGAAAGAGTTGTAGGGCACCGTTCGTGGTAAAAGTTACGAGTTCGAGTGTGCCGTCGTTGTCCAAATCGTCAATGAGTGGCGATGCATAAATAGGTCCAGGCACAGACAGTGGAAAACCTGCGAGGGCATCCCCTGTGGCAGTGAGGCCATAAATGAGACCGCCCGGAGAGCCGATGATGATTTCGAGTGCGCCGTCGGCATTGATATCGGCAATGATGGGCGATGCCTGTATCCCACCCGATTCGTCTTTGAGCGGGAAGGAGAGTGCGCCTCCATTTTGCAAGGTGCCGTTAAAACGAAAGACCCAAATGCGTTCCAGACCACCAAAGAGCACTTCAATGAATCCGTCATTGTCTAAATCTGCGAGTACGGGCGATGAGGTCGCCCCCCCTATCACTGGATCGCTTTGATAGGCGATGCCTTCGGCTGTGAGAACATAAAGCTGTCCATTTGAGGTGACAACGGCAATGTCGTCTGTGCCATTTTGATCGAGGTCACCAATGGCGGGGGATCCGATAATGGGATCAAGGGACGCGATCAGTTGATTTTGATTGGCACCGGTGATGAGGTGAACTTGTCCATTGTCTGTAACGGCAATGAGTTCGTTGTCTGGGTCTGTGTCGATATTGCCAACCGCGAGCGATTGAATACCCTGACCGATGTTGGTCACGCCCCGATTGCCCGTTTCAAATTCACCCCATTCAATAAGCCCGTTCGACCAGCCCCAAATATCAACCGGTGACCCCAAAAAAACGCCAATAAGAGGCTGAGAGGATAGACGTATCGTGAGGTCTGATAAGGGAATCGTTTCCGTGACCGGGTCATTGGGGCTGCGCCAGAGTGTTCGTGAGTTGCCGCCACGATGATAGGTCATTTCCTCGCCAGGTGTGAGATTGGATATATCTCCAATGGCGGGTGTTAATGATGCAACAAGTTCAAACGAGGTGTTGTCAAATAAAAAGGGTGCGCCATTGATTTGCCAAGCAGCGGATATTTCGGGGACACCCGACATGCTGTGGATGATTTCTTTGACGCCATCGCCATTGAGGTCAATGCTACGGGGTGCGTGCGTTGTGGGGCGCGAGGTTGTCACCGGCCAGTTGTCTTGCTGTTGTGCAAAACGAATGGCCACCGTCATGGTGTCGGCTTGTGGGCTAAGGATCTCAATGGTGACACCCGTTGCATAGCTCAGGTTGCTGTTGGTATTGGGCGTGGTTTCTGGGCCAATAGTGGCATTGTTGCCTATGTAAAAGGGATCGTTTTCGCTGCCTTCAATCGCACTAAATGAGATGATACCGTTTTGTACCACTCGGCTTGCCGACACGTTGCCAATGTCTAAGAGACCATCGGCTTCTTCAAGGGCAATGCCTCGGCGATATTGGGTGAAGGCAATTTCGTAGTCGGGGTTGCTGTTGATGTTTTTGCGATCACCGCTGGCGTTGATCACCGTGTCGTCTATGTGCCAAATGAGAATGCCCGAACCCGGGATGAATGCATCTTGGTCGTCAACAGAGAGCCAAACACCATTGGGTTGTGACAGTTGAATGGTGGGGGTTTGACTGTGCACTGTTAGGCGGGATATGCGATTTTCGATTAAGAAGTATTCTGTGGCACTAAGGGGCACCTTGACGGCTTGGGGGAGGTCTGATTGGATGTGTGCGGCAACAATTTGAAGGGTGTCTGAACGCGTGACGGTTATGGGGGTGGTCCAACCGAGTTTGACACGTGACCATACCATCGGCAGGCTGGGCAAAAAGCCGATAAGGGTTGTGCCAATGCGATCGTCACCGTCATTATCAGATGTGGTGCTAAGCGGTTGAAGGCCCAATTTGTCTGCTTCTATGAGATTATTTGCCCCGGTGTCCATGAGGCTCCAGTCCCCCACAGCAGGCAAATCATTTTCAAAGTCCGATAAGCCGGGCAACCCCAATTGTGAGGCAAAAAAACGGGCGAGCGTGCCGTTGAGTCCCCCACGGCCTGAGGTGCTGATGGCTTCGGGTAAGAGCATGCCACTTGTGATGGTGAACGCGCCGTTGTCTACGGCAATGGAACCTTCAACAAAGTCAATGAGGTCGCTTTGACTGATAAAGGCCGAGGGGATATCGTTGAGTGCTTGACTGGCTTCGCCCCCAAGGCCCGCATGAAAGATGGCGAAAGCGTCGTATTGCGAAAAATCGAGGTTATCTGCTTCGGCCACATCTGCGGCCAAAATGCCATCGCGGAAGAGGCGAACGATGCGTTCGGCCACTTCGTTGCGGGTGCGGCCGTTGCCATAATCAATGAGGGGTGTTGTGAGTTCATAGCTGTTATTTTCTGCGCGGGGAAACACATCGTATTGGATGGCGAGTTGGCCATTTGAAGCGGTATTGTAATAGTTGGTGAGGGCCTGTAGATGGGCTTCAAAATAGATGCGGTTGTGCGGGGGCATGTCAAAAGGGTAGGCCAAACTGTCTTGCACATCGGCAAAGGTTCGCAGGTCAAAGGTGCCATTACCGCTGGTGGTTTCTTCGTCTGGCGATTCTTGAGGGAAGGACACACGCAAGGCCAATATACGGTAGGTGTCTACGGCCTGTACTGGGTGAACGTACACAAAACAAGCCACAAGGCAGAGCAGAAGAGCAAGGCACCCCGGCTGGCTACATTGTGGCTTGTTTTTAATTTTAAATGTCAACCCCACAGTCCCCACATCTAAAGAATTTAAAGATTAAGGCGTATACTATTGTCACGAAAATTGGGTGGGGCTAAAAGTGAAAGCCGCCAGAAAAACGGAACACATTGCGTAGGGCTGCGCTGTTGTCTATAAAGTAAGAGATGTCAAAGGTTGCCCAGTTATATTTAAGGCCCAAACCGGCTGTAGGAAGTGTGCGCTTTCCGTCTTGGTCGTGCCAATAACCTGCACGAAGTGCAAAGGCCGACTCTTCAGAGAGCGTATATTCCCATTCGGCCCCAATTTTGTAGTCGATGTCTTTGAATTCTGCTTCGGGTGTGTCGTTGCTCCAACCCGTTGCAAACGAAAAGAAACCACCGTCGCGATCTGGCAAGGGTTTGTAAACATCGGTTGTGACCAAAAGGCGAGATTTCTCGGTTTCATAAGGCACAAATGCAATACCAAGGGTAAAGTTTTGAGGCAGTGGATCGGCTTGGTCGGCATCAATAAAGGTCATGTTGGGGCCCACATTGCGTAAGACTGTGGCCAATGTGAAGCGCTTGGTCGGTTTCCACATCAAGCCAAAGTCACCGGCAAAGGATGTTCCTGCGCCCTTGCCTTGCTCGTTGCCCACTTGCACATTGGCGAGGTTTTCGTGTACAAATTTGACAGTGACACCCATTGAAAGATTTTTGAGGAGGTGTGTGCCGTAAGAAACGCCCAATCCCATGCCAAAGCTGGTGAATTCGCCCAAAGAGTTGCCCTGGGAATCGGTCTGGAATTGTTTGCCAAGGGACGTATAAATGAGGCTGAAACCGAGGTTGCCAATGCCCTCAAATGGATGGGTATAAGCGGCAAAAGACGAAAAAATGTCGCTGGCCAAATTGGGCACTGGTTTGTAAAAGGTGGTGCTTACACTGCGTCTGTTAAAGTCTGCCAATGCGGCAGGATTGTAGTAGGTGGCATTGGCATCATCTGCAATGGCAACATAGGCATTACCCATAGCAGATGCACGTGCAGATGGTTCAAACAGTAGGAATGATGCTGCGGCAGTACTTTCTGGAGTGGCGTCAGCATGGCCTACGTTGAAGAAACCAATACCGAGGAACAACAGCGTAGAAAGAGCCTTTTTCATAAACATTCTCCTTGTGAGAAAGAAGGTAGTTAAGGAAGAGGAGCAGCGTGACAAATGCTTAACTCTCTTCTCTCGTTTTTCTTCTTTCTTTTTTCTTTTTTATGCAATCGCAGAGTTGGGAAGTTGTCGACGGCCGACAGGAGATCAAATGAAAAAACCCGGAATCAGAGCGTGTGGGAACATTCCGCAAATCCGGGCGGGAAGTATTCGCTACATCGCTTATCAAAGCTGGCATTTGAACTCATATTGACCGTCTTAACACCATCTAAGGTATAAAACCTGCGACGTGCGACAATTCATCATGAGAGTTTCACTTTTACTGGAATTACTGTCCTGCAAAGAGCCACGCTTTAACAAACGATCTATAAGCAAATCCTGTGGGTTATGGTGGGATGGTATAAAATAAAAAATGCTTGTTTGATTGGGGCGTGTTGACTATTTTCAAACACGCTTTTTAACATTTTATTTTTGAAAGGGGTTCGTTATGATCGATCAAGAATTACTTGATATTTTGGCCTGTCCTGAAAACAAAACACCTGTTACATTGGCCGATCAGGCACTTATTGACAAGATTAATACTGCAATTGAGAGTGGCAATGCCAAAAACCGGGCTGGCCAAAAAGTTGAAAAGAAAATTGATGGGGGGCTCGTGCGCGAAGACCAGGCCTATTTATATCCCATCGAAGACGACATCCCCATTATGTTGATCGATGAAGCCATTCCGCTTGCAGATTTTGCCTCTTAAATACTATAATCGGCAAAGTTTTCCAATCCTGAAGGTGTAAAAACTTCAGAAATTCTCTTCCCTCTGTCAAGCCTTATTTTTAGGTTAGAACACTTCACGGTATAAACGCGCTATACAAAGGGAAGTTCCGTTTTTCCTTTTATAGCTATATTATTTGAAAAATAGTTCTTTATGTGGTTTTTTACCTGTTTAGACACGATGGGTTTTACACAGGTATACTGGACATATTTAGATGTGTAAGCAGTGCCTTATCATGATGACTATTTTCTTGTTTCTCGGGTGCCAAGAGCCACCTAAACAAGAATTTAATACAGCAAACCCAGTGCCAATTATATCCCCTCTTGAGGGGGGCTTGCTTTTTTGGCATACGTGGGCTGAGCGTGATTCTGCCCGCATTTTGAATAAGCCAATTTTGTTATTTTTGTATAATCAGCGTTCTTTTTGGTGCCGAGATTTGGCCCTGCGCTGTTTTAATGATCGAGAATTGGTTCAAGAAATCACCCGCATTGCCTGGCCTGTTTGGGTCGATGTGGACCGGCAACCAGATGTTTTTGAACGGTTTAGCTTGGGGGGTTTGCCCTCTCTTGCTTTTTTAAAACCCAATGAAGAGTGGATTGCCGGGGGCACGTATCTCGATCCTGAAGATTTGATGGATTTGCTGCGGCGTGTGTCTTTTCCCTTTGCCAATCCCAAGCGTATGGTTGCTTTAGAAATACAGCGCACAGAGTTGCAACGGCGTGCACGGGTGAAGGCACAAAAAAACCCACACCCACAAATAGCGCCTTCAAAGGGTTTGCTTTCACGCGTATTGGATAGTTTAACGGTTGCCGTTGATCAAGGGATAGATGTGGGGGCCGAAGGGGCGTTGGCTTTATTTGAGGCACATCAGTCTGTCGCGTGTATCACACAGTGGCTCACCGTACAACGCGATGCCGATGGTGTGTTTTTCTTATTTGCACATACGGCCGATGGTCAAGTGGTTGATCGTGAAAAACATTTGGGCCTGAATGCATCGATGTTAACAACACTGGCCAAGGTTGGACAAACGAATGAACCTATTGGGTTGGCAGGGGTTATATTGGGTGATGCGTTGTTACAGTCCTTTCGCGTCGATACGCTGTTTTGCGCTGGTTTTGCTGCTTTTGAAACATCAGAGGGTGTACCCCGAGACCTTTCGGCATATGCGGGGTGGAATGCATTGGCCATATCTGGTATGACGGCACTCTATAGGGCAACAAAATTACCTCGTTTTCAAGGTGCTGCATTGTTGACCCTCGATACAGTGGTAAGTACATTTGGCCGCGAAGACGGATTGTTCAATCATACTGTAGATCAGACCCCCGGGTTGTTGCTTGATGATCAGGCGCTTGTGGCACGTGCAGCACTGGATGTTTTTGATATGACTGACGAGGTCAAATACCTTCAGTTGGCACGTGTTTTGGCCGATGGTATGTTGGCGCGGTTTGCCGATGTGTCAGGGGCATTGCGTGATCGAGAGGAAAAAGGCCACCCCATATTTCCGGTTGGCGATCATTGGTTGCCTGCGGGCAATGGTGTGGCAGCTCAGGTATTCGTGCGGTTGGGCAAAGAAACGGGTGACAAAAAGTATCATGATGCAGCACGCCGTATTTTGACTGTGCTGATGGGGCCACATATTGATGAGGCCCCATCCATGGGTGCATTGTGTCGCGCATTGGATATGTTTTTGGTTTTGGATGGTCAAAAATGATGAGAATAGTGGTGTCTTTATGGCAGTGAACAATAAAATTCTTATTGTAGGTGCAACTGGGTTTTTGGGCCGAACCCTTTGTGACTTGGTTCCCGATGAATGGACGTGTGTGCCCGCATCAAGAACTGGGGGTGGTCATACACCTATCAACTTGACAGATGCTTCATCTGTTGCTTCAGCGGTGATGGCGGTGCGCCCGCGTTGGGTTATTAACACAGCGGCTATGACCAGTGTTGATGGGTGTGAACGTGACCCCGATATGGCCTATGCGGTTCATGTCGATGGAACGCAGCATTTGGTCCGTGCGTGTGAGATTGCAGATTGTGGGTTGGTCACGCTTTCGACCAATTATGTTTTCGATGGCGAAGGTGGGATGTATGACGAGAATGATGAGGCCCATCCGCCCAATGTTTATGGTCAAAGCAAGTTAGACGGTGAAGCGGTTGTTGCTCAAGCCAATTGTCCCGGCATTGTGATCCGAACGGCTGTGCTATATGGCCATCGGGCAGCTTGTCGGCCCAATTTCGTGACCTGGGCCATGGGGGCTTTGGAAAAGGGAGAGGCTATTCGCGTGGTAAACGATGAATGGGCCAATCCAACATATGTCGATGATTTGGCACTGTTTGTTTTTGGGTTGTGCCATTCCGATTTCCAAGGCCTTGTGCATTTTGGTGGGCGTGATTTTTTTACACGATATGAGATGGTAGAGCGTTTGTGTGCTGTTTTTGGTTATGATTTTGGGCTTGTAACACCTGTTACCTCTGCTGAATTTGACCAACCTGCCAAGCGCCCTTTGCGGGCTGGGCTTTGTTCCAATTTGGCTGCCCGTTTGTCCGATGTGAAACCTATTGGTTTTGATGAATCACTTGTAGAAATTCAAAAAACATATTATTGAAATTGGGAATTTATGCCTGAAGACATTTTGCGTATCTCTCTTATTACACCCACGTATAATGAACGCGAGAATATTTCAATTTTGGCTGAGGAAATATTCGCTGTGGTGGCCCAACATCCTGAGATCGATTTGGAATTGATCGTGGTGGATGATAACTCTCCCGATGGCACGGGTGAGGTGGCCGAAGGGCTTAAAGATCGGTATCCGGTTCAGGTGGTGCATCGGGAAGGTAAATTGGGTTTGGGCAGTGCGGTGATGGCGGGTTTTGCCCACTCTGATCGAGACTTGTTGGGTGTGATTGATGCCGACTTGAGTCACGATCCGGTGGTATTGCCACAGCTTATTTTGGGGTTGCGCGATCATGATTTAACAATTGGCAGTCGGTATGATCCAGATAGCAAGGTGGAAAAATGGCCTTGGTATCGCAAAGTGATCTCGCAGGCTGGGGTGTTTTTTGCAGGGCAATTAACGGGTGTAAAAGATCCCTTGGCAGGATATTTCTTTTTGCATCGGCGCGTGATTGATGGGATGTCGCTCACATCGCCGGGATATAAGATTTTGTTAGAGATCTTGGTCAAGGGGCATTATACCCATTTTATGGAAGTGCCTTTTATCTTTCGCAACCGACAATTTAGCAGCAGCAAGCTGAATTGGACCGAGTATTATTTGTTTGCCAAGCAATTGTGGTTGTTTTGGTTGTTTAAGAAGCGCTTTTCGGGGCGTCAAAAGGTGGGGTGATTAGCCAATGAAATGCTGTTATTTCTCTTGACAGCCCCTTCTTTGAGATTTAAGTTAGCCTCGCTTTTGCAATTGTTTATGTTTGTTGGCCTTTATTATCTGGCGGAGTTCTAATTTCAATGATGTTGCGCATGCTCATATGGGTTTTCGTTTTTTGTGGATCGGTCTTTGCCGAGTCTGATCCACCCAAACCCACTGAGCGTCAGCAAATGGATGCGTTGGTCGAATTGATGCACTATGTGCGTCAAAACTATTATGAAGAGACCAACACGGTTGATTTGTTGCACGGTGCGATAGAAGGATATGTGTCTCAGCTTGACCCACATTCTACGTATATACGCCCCGATGAATTGCACGATACCCAGGAGCGTTTGCGCGGGTCATTTGAAGGCATTGGCATTTTTTTTGAAATTGTCGACAATGTGCTGACGGTGTTATCGCCCATTGAAGGGTCGCCTGCATTTCGTGCTGGATTATTACCTGGTGATCAGATTTATCGCATCGATGGCAAGAGTGCCTTGAATTTAAAGACCAAAGATGTGACCGATATGCTCAAAGGCACCAAAGGCACACAAGTTATTGTTTCTGTGCGGCGTGAAGGCGAGCAAGATTTAATCGATTTTGATATTGTTCGCGATAAAATAGAAGTGCCCAGTGTGCCTTATGCATTTATGCTTTCTGATGCCATTGGTTATGTAAAGGTGACGCGGTTTTCTGCACGTACTGGTGAAGAATTAGAAACGGCAATTGGAGATTTGTTGTTGCAGGGGTCTCAAAAGTTGATCCTCGACTTGCGTGGCAATGGGGGGGGGTATCTTGAACAGGCTGTCGTGGTTGCCAATCAATTTATTGAAAAAGGGCGTCGGTTGGTTTATACCGAAGGACGTTATAGGCAATCTCGACAGAATCATTTGGGGCAACGAGAGCCTATTTTTGCACCCGATTTGCCCTTAATTGTGTTGGTTGATCGGTTTAGTGCCAGCGCATCTGAAATTGTTGCGGGCGCCATTCAAGACTATGATCGTGGGTTGGTTGTTGGGCATACTACTTTTGGCAAGGGATTGGTTCAAAAACAATTCCATTTAAAGAACCAAGGTGCCGTGTTGTTGACCATTGCGCGTTATTTTACGCCAAGTGGACGACCCATTCAGCGTTCTTTTGGCCAAGATCGCGAGGCCTACCAAAAAGAAGGTTATGACGATTACGATCCCAATTCTGATCCAGATAGTTTGGCTTCAAAAAAAGTGTATCATACGCGCATATTAAAACGCAAAGTTTTTGGCGGCGGGGGCATTACACCCGATGTGCCTATCGATGCCGATACATTGGGTACTTTTGCCCGTGTTTTGGTCAAACCCAATAACTTTTCGACCTTTTTGTCTTTTGCAAAACGCCAAGAAGCACATATGTTACAACAGTATTCAGATTTTGATTCTTTTTTTAAATCTTATGAGCCAGGGCCACGCGAGTTGGCAGAATTTCGTTCTTTGTTAAAAGAGAAAGCGCTATCGTTTACAGAATTTGAATTTCAGGAAACGGTACCTTTTATAAAGAAGCAAATCAAACAACAAATAGCACAGATTCGATGGGGCAACTGGGCTGAAGGACGTGTGCGTGTGCAACAAGACCTGCAAGTCTCACAAGCCATTGCTTTATTTGGCCAAGCCGAAAAACTGTTGGTTGCACGTGCAAACCAACAAGGTGATGCTCAAACATATGAGCGTAGCCAAACACCTTATAATCAAGTGCGGTAACCCACTGTAGGACGGGAGGCATCATGGCAAAACAGTTTGAAATGGAATCGCAAATTTCATTACCACTTTCCAAGGCTATCGAAATCAGTTTTAACAGTGTGAAGATACGATTTGGTCGGTCATTGATTACGGTTAGTGGTATTGTGCTGGCAATTGCTTTTTTGATGTCTATTTGGACGTCCAATGCCATCATGGATGGGTTGATGGGGGCAAAAGATTCCAAGATCAATTTGCTTTTGCAGCAAAAGGGCATTGAAACAGACCCCGATAGTACGGCGGCTATTCAGCAGCGTTCTAAAGACAATTGGTTGGTGGTTTTGTCTTTGTTGGTGTGCTTGGTGGGCATTGCCAATGCCATGCTGATGTCTGTCACCGAACGTTTTCGTGAAATTGGTACCATGAAGTGTATGGGCGCTCTCGACGGGTTTATTATTAAACTGTTTATTTTGGAGTCGTCCTTTATGGGTACGGCAGGAACAATTATTGGTGTGGTGGTGGGCATGGCACTCACGTGTTTGTTGAATGTTAGCAGTTTTGGGATGGTGATGTTTGATTATGTGCCTTGGGGTCGCATTATTGAAAGTGGTCTGATCGCAATTGTGGTGGGTTCTGTTTTGTCACTTTTGGGGGGCATCATGCCCGCTTATCGTGCTGCAAAAATGGAACCTGTTGACGCGATGGGACTGGAAGTTTAGGAGACGGAAAAAAGAAAAAATGAGTTTGAGAATAGGGTGGTCTTTTACCATCTCTCTTCTATCATTTCTCTCGCGAGGGTTTTATGGCCGATACACAAGCACCAGACACACAAATACAAGATGACCGAATTGCGCTCCTTGCCGAAGCCGCTACTGTGGTGCGCACCCAAGATGTTAAAAAAGTATATGTGATGGGTGGTGAAGAAGTTCATGCACTCAAGGGTGTGGATTTGGAAGTGCCTCAGGGCGAATATTTGTCTATTATGGGCCCATCGGGTTCGGGTAAGTCTACGCTGTTTAATATGGTGGGGGGCTTAGATAAACCCAGTTCGGGCAAAGTGTATATTGATGATGTGGATGTGGCTCAGCTTGATGCCTATGAACTGGCTTGGTTGCGATGCCGTAAGATTGGATACATTTTCCAATCGTATAATCTCATTCCCGTGATGACCGCGCTTGAGAATGTGACATTGCCTATGGTATTTGCGGGTCTCACAAGTGATGAGGCACGCGAAAAGGGTGTGCATTTGCTTGGCAAAGTGGGTTTGGGTGAGCGCGTGACCCACAAACCATTTGAGCTTTCGGGTGGCCAACAACAGCGTGTGGCTGTGGCACGCGCTTTTGCCAATGATCCGGCCATTATTTTGGCCGATGAACCGACGGGCAACCTCGATTTGGTGACGGGCCGAGAGATTATCGAACTTTTGCGCGAGATGAACGCAGAGTCGGGCGTGACGGTGATTTCAGCGACCCACGATCATAAGATGTTGAGCGTGTCAGACCGCGTGGTATGGATGCGCGATGGCCGTGTGGATCGCATTATTAATCGTGATGAGCTTAAGATTGAGGTGGGCCAGATTGATGGTGAGGAATAATTTCGAATTCTTGCTTGACAATCTGTTTTAGAATGTGTTATCTTTTGTGCGTTAGAAAGACCCTTTTTGTTTAAGGATTGTTTAAAATGAAGACTTTGGCATCTGCATTGTGGTATTGGCGCCGTTTTGACGGCCGATTTTATTATTATCGGCAGCCGTCTTATATTTTTGTGCCCGCAATGTGATGTGATTGGTGTTTTATGATCGTCAATTTTGAAGCCGTGGGCATATGCTCACGGCTTTTTTTATGCGCTTGACTTTTTTTTAGAAAGTCGTTCATTATTAAGTCTATCTTGATAAAATTTCGATAGTTAGCCGATTGGACGTGTTTGTGATGATGCCTGATTTTGATGCTGTAAAGAAATTGGCCAATGGCTGTGGGTTGGTGCCCATTTCAAGAGAGGTATTGGCCGATACGGAGACACCCGTTTCGGCTTATTTGAAGATTCGGTCTCGTTCGCCTTATGCTTTTTTGTTTGAGAGTGTGGTGGGTGGCGAAAAGATTGGGCGGTATTCATTTTTGGGTGTGGCGCCTTTTTTGATTTTCAGGTCGCGTGGCTCACATATTGAAATTGAAGATGTAAAAACGGGCGAGAAACGTGAATTTGATGGCGAGCCCATTGCTGAGTTGCGCATGTTGTTGAAACACTATCAGGCAGCGGATGTAGAGGGAATGCCTCGGTTTACGGGGGGAGCTGTTGGATATGTGAGCTATGACGCCGTGCGGCTTATCGAGCGAATCCCCGAGAGTGTTGCAGATGATTTGGATTTGGATGATGTTTTGTTGTTGTTTTTTGATACGTTGTTGGCATTTGACAATGTGACACACAAAATTCAGTTGATTGCCAATGTGCATACCGAAGGCGATTTGGAAGCAAATTATGAAGATGCTGTATCCCGGCTTGACAATTTGGCCGAGGTTTTACGGCAACCGGTGGATGCATCCCTTGAATCGGGCACAAGCTCGTGTGAGGTGACATCCAATACGAGCAAAGAACGGTATATGGAAGTGGTGGATTTGTGCAAAGAATACATTGTTGCCGGAGACATCTTCCAAGTGGTGCCTTCTCAGCGATTCTCAATGGATGTGACGGTGGATTCGTTGGCCATTTATCGGGCATTGCGTACGGTAAATCCGTCACCATATATGTTTCATGTGAATTTGGGTGATCATCAACTTGTAGGGGCTTCGCCCGAGTTGTTGGTGCGGGTAGAGGATGGTGAGGTGCAGGTGAGACCTATTGCTGGCACACGCTGGCGGGGAAAGACTGAAGCCGAAGATTTGGCATTGGGCGAAGATCTGTTGGCCGATGAGAAGGAACGTGCTGAGCATATTATGTTGGTGGATTTAGGGCGCAATGATGTGGGGCGGGTTTCAAAGTATAATACGGTGCGTGTGACCGAGCAGATGGTGATAGAACGGTATTCGCATGTGATGCACATTGTGTCGAATGTGCGCGGTGAATTGAAGGACGATGTGGATGCTTTGGATGCGCTGTTTGCATGTTATCCAGCAGGAACGGTGTCTGGCGCCCCTAAGATTCGGGCCATGCAAGTGATTGACGAGATGGAGTCTACACGTCGAGGGCCTTATGCCGGTGCGGTGGGATACATCGATTTTTCGGGGAATATGGATACGTGCATTGCGATTCGTACTGTGGTGATCAAAGATGGCAAAGCTTACGTACAGGCCGGCGGTGGTGTGGTATTTGATTCGGTGCCTGAGAATGAATATCAAGAGACGGTGAACAAAGCAACGGCTCTGTTTCGGGCGGTGGAGATTGCGGAACGGGGTGATCTGAAATGATTCTCGTGATTGATAACTACGATTCGTTCACGTATAACTTGGTGCAATATTTGGGTGAGTTGGGTGCCGAGTTGGTGGTGCGACGCAATGATGAAATAGATGTGCAAGGTATTGAAGATCTTTCGCCGGAGAAGATTGTGATTTCACCCGGGCCGTGTACGCCAAATGAGGCGGGGGTTTCGGTGCCGACAGTGATGCATTTTGCAGGCAAGATTCCCATTTTAGGTGTGTGCTTGGGGCACCAGTCGATAGGTCAAGCTTTTGGTGGGAAGGTAATCGGAGCTCCTAATATTATGCACGGCAAAGTGTCAGATATTAGCCACGACGGCAAGTCAATTTTTGCTGGCTTGCCCGATCCATTTGTGGCCACGCGGTACCATTCATTGGTGGTGGAACGCGAGAGCCTGCCCGATTGCTTAGAGATTTCGGCAGAGACGACAGACGGCATTATTATGGGGTTGCGGCATAAATATTTGGCTGTTGAAGGCGTGCAATTTCATCCCGAGTCGATTTTAACAGGTGAAGGTAAGAATTTGTTGAAGAATTTTTTAGATGCTTAGACACGATGGCCGTTTAGATGGTGGTGGATAATGCCTCAAGAAAATAAAATCCCCGTTTATCCCAAGGTGTGGGGTGAAGAGCATTGGATCGTGAACAGAGATTATTGCGGCAAGAAGTTGATACTTAAAAAAGGTTTTCGTTGTAGTATCCATTACCATAAAATAAAAGATGAAATGTTTTATGTTTTGTCTGGCAAAGTTTTGATCGAGGTAGACGGACGATCTCATGTCTTAAATCCTGGTGATCGTCAGTTGATTACGCCAGATGTCAAACACCGTTTTACGGGGCTTCAAGACAGTGAAATTATGGAGTTTTCCACGCACCATATGGAAGAAGACAGCTATCGGGATGAACCCAGTGGTGAAGTGCCAGAGGATGAATTTAATCGCTTATTGGCCGACTTTGGGTAGGAGTTTGCAATGACCATACAAGAAGCAATTGCCAAATTGATCGACGGACAAAACCTGACCCGAGATGAAATGACGGGTGTGATGAACCAGATTATGTCGGGCGAGGCGACCGATGCGCAGATTGGTGCGTTTTTGATTGCCCTGCGAATTAAGGGTGAGTCTGTTGATGAGATTGTGGGTGCTGCAGCGGTGATGCGGGAGAAGGCCACGCTCATTACGACAAAACACCGTGTGGTGGTGGATACATGTGGTACGGGTGGCGATCATTCGGGAACGTTTAACATTTCAACGACGGCGGCTTTTGTGGTGGCGGGTTCGGGGTTGTGTGTGGCAAAGCATGGCAACCGGGCTGCAACGAGCAGGAGCGGTAGTGCCGATGTGTTGAAGGCATTGGGAGTGAATATTGAGGCGTCGCCTGAAACGATGAGCCGGTGTTTGGATGAGGTGGGCATCGGTTTTTTGTTTGCGGTTTCGCTGCACGGGGCGATGAAATATGCAATTGGGCCTCGTCGAGAGGTGGGGGCGCGCACTATTTTTAACGCATTGGGTCCCTTGACGAATCCGGCGGGTGCAACACGTCAGGTGATTGGTGTGTATAGCCCGGCTTTGACGGAGACTTTGGCAACGGTTTTGGGCACATTGGGTTCCGAGCACGTTTTTGTGGTGCATGGTTTAGATGGGTTGGATGAAATGACCTTGACTGGGCCGACACGTGTGAGTGAGTTGAAAAACGGTTCTGTTTCGACGTATGATGTTTCGCCAAGTGACTTCGGGTTGTCCCAAGCCAGTGCGTCTGATTTGGCAGGTGGCGAAGCCGACGAAAATGCGGCGATGACATTGGCCATTTTGAAGGGCGAAACAGGACCCAAGCGAGATATTG
>Ga0115002_10004253_pt1 | contig 17443 bp, 13 predicted proteins | sample ArcticOcean_MG_C_8_FD_89576 | JGI IMG/M metagenome (GOLD analysis project Ga0115002, IMG submission 89576) | Marine microbial communities from western Arctic Ocean - ArcticOcean_MG_CB11_86 | ecosystem: Environmental > Aquatic > Marine > Oceanic | place: Arctic Ocean: Canada Basin | collected... | reverse complement strand
TGGTTTATCAGTGCTTGAATTCCTAAAAATCGCCGAAGCAAAAATCACTGTCCTCGACATGGTAGAATCGCGACTCGACTTCTGCAAAAACTCAATGGGCGTGCATCACACCATTCAGTTTTCTGGTGATGGCTCGGAACTTGATGCAATGAAAGCCGACACCGACGGCTGCCTTTACACCATCGTCATCGATGCCACCGGCAACCCGCATTCGATGTCGAACGCGCTCAACTACGTGGCCCATGCCGGGACGATGGTTTATGTCGGTATCACCACCGAAGAAATTCATTTCCCGCATCCGTTACTACATGCCCGCGAAATGACGGTCAAGGGATCACGCAATTCGCTGCCGAAAGATTTCAAACGTATTATTAGCCTGATCGAAGACGGCAGCATTAACACCGAACCGTGGATCACACACCGTGTGCCCTTTGAAGGAATGATCGACGCGTTTGAATCGTTCACCAAACCCGAAACCGGCGTGATTAAAGCGGTCGTTGAAGTCGGAACGTAATTGAATTCATCCCCTTTGAAATTCTGAAAGTACAAGAACTATGATTTCCTCAGCAGTCACAATTAGCCTGGTCGAACAGGCTCGCGGCGGACCGTTTGTGTTTTGGGATGACTTGGAAGCTGGCTGCCGAAAAGCCGCCAAGCTGGGTTACGACGCCGTCGAAATCTTTTCACCCGGCCCGGAATCGGTCGATGCCGATCAACTGCGTTCATTGCTGGATGAACTCAATTTAAAACTGGCCGCCGTCGGCACCGGTGCTGGCATGGTGATTCATGGTTTAACTTTAACCAACCCCGACGCCGAGCATCGCGAGAAGGCAAAAGCTTTCATCAAGTCGATCATCGACATGGGCGGCCCGTTCGGTGCCCCGGCGATTATCGGCTCGATGCAAGGCCGGTGGGGCGGTGATATCGATAAGCCCCAGGCCTTGGCACTGCTTTCCGAAGCGCTCAACGAATTGGGCGAACACGCCAAACAGTACAACGTGCCACTGATTTACGAACCGTTAAACCGTTACGAAACCAATTTAGTTTGCTCGGTCGCCGACGGCGTGGCGTTGATGGAATCGCTGGAAACCGACAATGTGAAACTGCTAGCCGACCTGTTCCACATGAACATCGAAGAAAGCAATTTAGCCGACGCCATCCGAGCCGGAAAAGGGCACATCGGCCACGTGCACTTTGTCGATTCAACCCGTCAACCCGCCGGCTGTGGCCATATCGATTTTGCTCCAATAGCCACCGCGCTCAACGAAATTGGTTACGACGCCTACGCCTCAGCCGAAGCGCTTCCCTACCCCAACTCCGACGAAGCCGCGAAGCTGACGATTGATGCGTTCAATAAATATTTCCGTTAAGCACCTTCAGCCGTAGGTCATGCTATTGCATGACGGAATTGAGGATCGACAACCAAAGTTAAATTGCGGCAGGCACAGACTGCCCTACAAGTCAATAAAAAGAAAAATAAATTCCATGAGTGAATTACCAAAGTGCGTCACGTTGGGCCTAGCTCCCAGTTTTGGGTTTGGCGACCGAATTGGTTTAGCAACCCCCGGGCATGTCGAATCGATGAAGCGTGCCGGTTCAGGCATCGAAGCCATTTACCCGCAACAATCGATCCGCGAAATGGCCCGCACTAACCGGACCGCCGAGCAGGTGATGTCCGACGCGCTAACCGGCATGGTGGCCGCTGGCTGGACCGGCAAAACCGGTGCCGACGCCGACCATCTGAAAACCCCCGCCGATGTTGATATCACCGCAGCCGCCGGGTTCACGTTTTTCACCATCGACCCGTCCGACGTCGTTGATGCCCAAGCCGACGATTACGATGAAAACACCCTGCGAGAAAAATACGCAGACGTCGCGGACGAAATTTCTTGGTTCGATAATTATTGCGGCAAGTCCCACTCACTTGAGACAGGCACCACGGTTGAATTGTCTGAAGAAGCCTGCATGCGGGCCGCAGTAAAATACGGTCGGGCCATTAACCAAGCCGTTGATCTCGGAAAACATATCGAGCAGGTCAACACAAACATCGGCCAAGATTTTGAAATCGAATTAAGCATCGACGAAACCGAACAACCAACGACATTGGCCGAACATTACATCATTGCTGACCAATGCCTGTCGGGCGGCATGAAACTGGTGAGCTTGGCTCCGCGGTTTGTAGGCGATTTTGAAAAAGGCGTCGATTTCAAAGGCGACCATGCCGTCTTGGAAAGCTCTCTAGCCGACCACGCAGCGATTGCCAGTTCCCTTGGACCGTACAAACTAAGCCTGCATTCCGGCTCGGATAAAATCTCGATGTACACGGCGTTCGCCCGCGCAACCAAAGGCCTGTACCACGTAAAAACGGCAGGGACTAGTTACTTGGAAGCACTCCGCGTAGTCGCCCGGCACGACGAAAGCCTGTTCCGAAATTTGATCAGCTTCTGCCGCGACCGGTTCGAAACCGACAAAGCCACCTACCATATTTCCGCTACGTTGGATGCTGTCGCCCCGGAATCTGAAATTTCGGATGCCCTTGATTTAGAACGGCAATACCTAGAACTGTGGCCGGAAGTGCCAGAAGGCAAAGGTTTCACGTTGCCGGGACGCCAAATTCTGCACGTGACCTTTGGATCGGTTCTCACCGATGAAAAATTCGGCCCGCTGGTGATGCAGATTTTGGATGAGCATGTCGACACCTACACCGAGGTTCTCGCCGACCACTTCGTCAAACATTTAGATGCCCTGCAGGCTGGAACTTAAAAATCGAATAAACTTTGGAGCAAACGTCGTGCTGAAACATCAATTAACCCATTCAACAATTAACGAAATTCTGGGACGTGCCGGGCATCATTCCAAAATTCTAATTGCCGATGGCAACTACCCTGCTTCCACAAAATGTGGCCCCAATGCTGAATTGGTTTGTTTAAACTTGTCCCCCGGCGTGGTCACCTGCCAGCAAGTTTTAGAGGCCCTGCTGTCGGCAATTTTCGTTGATGAGATTAACACGATGGGTATTCCACCCGATGACCCTTACGCCCAACAAGGCGAGCCACCCGTTTGGAATGAATACCGCGAAACCATCTCAGCCGCCGGGTTGAATTTGGAACTCGAACCAATCGACAAATGGGATTTCTACGACGCGGTCGCTTCGGACGATCACGTTTTAACCATCCAGACCGCCGACCAATCGCTGTGGGCGAATTTATTGCTGACAATGGGTTGCCGTACCAGTTGATGTACCTGCGAAGAAAGTACTGACATGGAACATCGCGAATTAGGGAACACCGGCCTACAATTACCCGTGTTAAGTTTCGGCGCCTCGTCACTGGGCCAAGAATTCCGTCAGGTCGATGTGTCCGAAGCCCTGCAGGCAGTTCACACAGCCATCGATTGCGGCATGAACTTTATCGACACGTCGCCCTTCTACGGTCGAGGAATGTCGGAAGTGATGTTAGGCGTCGCGCTGCGGAATATTCCGCGAGACAGTTATCTATTGGGAACCAAGCTGGGCCGCTACTCGGGAACGCATTTCGATTTCTCCGCCCGCAGAGTGATTGAAAGTGTTGATATCAGCTTAGAACGCATGGGCGTTGAGCACCTTGATATTTGCCTGTGTCACGATATTGAATTCGTCGAAATGTCACAGATTGTCGAAGAAACTTTGCCTGCACTACGGAAAGTTCAACAGCAAGGTAAAGTCCGTTTCGTCGGCATCAGCGGCTACCCGATGAACGCCTTCAAATACATTCTCGAACGGGCTGATTTGGATGTGGTCCTGTCTTACAACCATTACACATTACAAAACACCATGTTCGGCGATTTGGCTCCGTTCTTGAAACAGAAGAACGTAGGCATCATGAACGCCGCCCCGTTTACGGCCCGGTTACTTACCAACGCCCAACTTCCCCCCTGGCATCGAGCGACAACAAAAGTCCGCGAAGTCGCCCGTCAGGCCGCTGAACATTGCCAATCGGCGGGCATTGATATCGCCCAGTTGGCGTTACAATTTTCGATTGCCAACCCCGACATGACCACCTGCGTTACCGGATCGGCCAACCCGGGCCGCGTGGCACAATGGGCCCAGTGGATTGAAGAACCGCTCGACGAGCAGCTGCTAGCAGAAGTTCTTTACATCTTGGAACCCATTCATAATTGGTTCCACATTGAAGGCCGACCTGACAATAACGACGAACCGCTGAACCCACTGCCGGTGGCATAGTTGGTTCAGAATTCACCGGTCGGTTCGTCTTGCCATGTCGGCTTCAGTCTGCGAATATTCTAAACGGATGTCTCAATTCTCTGGCAAAGCCAAAACCATGTGTACCGGAATTTCATTAGCCTCCTGCGAGCTGCCCGAGCAGTTAGTGACTCAGCACAAATTGTCCGACCGCATCGTCCGCCGGTCGGTGGGGGCCGACCTTGAAATCCACTTCCTCTACCGGCACCGCCAACCGTTGATACCCGCCTGGTTCGAAAACCAGTTACAAATTTTCCCGTGGGGCAACCGCGACAATGCGAACTCACGCCTGCCGCGAACCGGTTGGTGCCAACTCGAAAGTTTAGAGGCGGGCCATTGGAATTGGCTGACCCCTGAGTCGGTCGAAATTCCCGCAACGTTCGGTCGTGAGAAAGGTATCTGGTACCAAGTCCGCGAAGGCATGCGCGGCATCTTAGTCCGCGACGAACAAAACCACCCCCACATCTACATGCTCACCACCCCCGCCTCCCACTACTACGAAGTCATGACCCGCAACAAACGCATGCCCGTGTTGGTGGGGGAAGAGATTTGAGAATGAGTGATTCGTAGAAACAGATGAGTGACAGACCAAAAGGGTAAGTAACATAAAAACTAAGGTGTGCCATGGCGACGAACAGCCAGGAGATGAAGCAGACTTGGTTACGGACAGTTGTCCGCTGTCTCCCGGCACCGATGTTTTTACTGCTTGGATATTTGGCGCTGACCCTTGTGCAAAAGACAGAGGTTTCGATTTTTGGAACACCGAGTCGCGATTTTATTTGGATCATCGGAATTACAGAACTCGCCGTCTATGTTTGGATGCGTGCGTTTGCACGCGTTAGCTTTCTCACACAAGTTGTGGTCCTTACCGTACTTTTCGGGCTTCAGCCTTGTGTTTATCGTGTCGATGGATTTATGGGCGACGGATATCCGATTTTAGTCTGGCGTTGGACGCCGTCCGCCAACCAAAATTGGAAGAACGTCCAACGAAACGAAAAGAGTGAGCCCACGGCCTCTACGGCTGATCTTACAACAACCACCAAATTCGATTATCCGTCGTTTCGAGGAAATGACTCGGCAGGCACCGTTAAAACGGTTCGCTTAGCCCGCAACTGGACTCAACCGCCACAGCAGCTTTGGAGGCAACCCGTCGGACTTGGCTGGTCGTCATTCGCAGTCGTTGGCAATTATTGCGTCACTCAAGAACAACGCGGCGACTTTGAAATCGTCGTTTGTTACGAACTGCGCACCGGGCGGGAAGTATGGAAGCATTCAGACTTGGCATGTTTTGATGAAGTCACTGGAGGCAAAGGGCCTCGGGCAACTCCAACTATCCATGATGGGCGAGTTTTCTCGTTAGGAGCAACGGGCATTCTGAATTGCTTGGACGGAAGTAACGGCCAGCGAATTTGGTCGACCAATATCCTTGAAGACATTGATGCTGAAAATGCTTTATTTGGAATGGCTGGTTCACCTCTTATTGTGGAAGGGCTTGTCGTCGTGAGCCCCGGTGGCAAGGGCGGGTCGCTTGTGGCGTATGACCAACAGACAGGAACACGCGTGTGGGCCGGTGGTGAAGTTGGGACGTCTTATAGTTCGCCTCAATTCGCAGATTTTGTAGACCAGTCTCAAATTGTAATCTTCAATGCGGAAGGGCTATTTGGTCATGATGTTGATTCAGGAATCGTTTTGTGGAGCTACCTTTGGGTGAGTAACCCCGAGGAAAGAAACAACGTATGCCAACCGGTCATTTTGACAGACGACGCTGAGCATCCCCGCCAAGTTTTTATTTCATCCGGGTACGGGCAAGGCTGTGCACTTCTTGAAATCACCAAGAAAGAAAACACGTATGATGTGCGCGAACGCTGGAGCAACCGAAACCTGAAAGCCAAATTCAGCAGCGTTGTGCGGCACGGCACGCACGTCTATGGATTCGACGGAAGCATCCTCGTCTGCATCGATCTTGCCACCGGCAAGCGTTGTTGGAAAGGCGGGCGGTATGGATATGGCCAACTAATTTTGGCCGATGATGTCATCATCGTACAAGCCGAGTCGGGCGATATTGTTTTAGTTTCGCCGACTCCAGAACGGCACCACGAACTGGCCAGGTTTGCTGCATTGAATCATCGAACTTGGAACCATCCAGTCGTCTCGGGAGATATTCTACTCGTCCGAAACGACCGAGAAGCAGCCTGCTACCAACTTCCACGTGCCGTGCCACCCAACTCGACCGCCTACAACGTACCATCCAACCCTTTCTGATAATACTTGTGCGTGATTTCATCTTGGTGTTCTAGCAGCCAATCGATGGTTGGCTCGTTGTTCATGGCTTTGTGGATGGCTTGGGCGGTCGCTTTGCGGTGAATTTCGAACAGAGCTTTGTGGTCGAGATTTTCGTCAGTCGCAACACCGGGGTTCAGCCAGACTGAGCAGACAATTCCTAAGTCGTTGACTTTCTCTTTAGGGATGTCACCGGCACGCACGGCATCTAACACGCCGTTGGCGATGGCGGCTTGCACGGTTCCCATTAAAATGTTTGTGTAGGCGGTACTTTTTACGGTCACCTTGCTGACCATTAGCGTCACCGGTCGCACTTGGACGTCAGTATTTAAAATCGCGAAAACTTTCGAGTGCCCCGCCGACTGGCCGCCGGTGAGTGTGGCAATCGCCGTTCCTACGGGGCCATCGAGTTCACCGATCACGACTTCGGGTTCCGCCGCGGTAAATGGAGGACCGCCAGCCATTAAACATTCACCGGTCCGCATTACGATTCGATCAGACATTATAAAACTCCTTGATAGGTTAATTTTGAAAAGATGCTCGGCAGCGTAACTGGTTTGTAGCGAACCTACAAGTAAAGCCTTTGGAAGATTCGAAAGAGGGTGCAATCATGGATTTCAGGAGCTGGGAAGGTTTACCCTTGCCTTGAAAACGGAGTGTGAACTCGAGATTCAAAGAGATGGATTTGACATTGAAATCAAACCCCATGGTATTTTCGGCACATGGACGACTTTGGCTGGTCCTTCTGGGGGTTTCACCCCGTGCTAGGCCACTTTGTACTTACTCCTGTAAGGGTTATTCCCCGCACAGAGACTTGCCCACTTAATTTTAACCGTAAGTTTTCGCCTGACAATAAATCGCAATAAGCATATATACCCAAAAAGGTTAGGGCGATTAATCTGTCGGGTTTCCGAAATTTCTATCCCATGTGTTTACCGAGCCAATTTTGCGCAAGTAAATCTGCGAAAATTGCCGATTTGATGAAAGTAAGCTGATTTTTGATCTTCAACTGAATTTTGAAGTTTCAATCAAATCAAACGTCTCATTGATCTTCCATTAAGCCGTTCCAGTTGAAAGAGTTCTAAAGATGCGGTCTGGCACAACCCAACTAAAAAGGTTTCGGTGGTATCACCTCTACTATTTGCTTGCCGCGTTTGATATCGCAACCATCTCAATGTCTCTTTACCTCAATCACACGGTATTGGATATCTACGCGCAGTCCGTTCAAAACAACTCAGATTGGTCAGAGCGTCTCGGCCTGTACACAAAATTCAATGAATTGGCCGCTGATGTCAACGCGCCAGGGAATGACGCTTTCGATTCAGGGAAAATCGAAGCCGAACGTGTTCGACTTGAAGACTTCTATAGTCGTTTTCAACAAGCGAGTGGGTTTGCACGTAAAAACTTGATCGCCACGAACAATGCTTCTGAGTCGGAGTTGTTTCTACCGCTACTTAAAAAGATCGACAACCAAGTTGCGTTGATCCACGCAGAGGCTCTTAAAGTTTTGTTAGAATTGGAGCAGAACAACTCTGGTGCAGCAGGGGCCAGGATGGCCGAGATGGACCGCTGCTTTTCCCGATCACTCACTCTCATCGGCAACCTGTGTGAGGAAGTTCGCAGCCTGCAAGCCCGGCGTTTTAGTGCCGAGACGGCTCGTGCACAACGCCTGGGCCGGTTTGAGTTTGCAATTGCCGGTGTCGTTGGTCTGATCTTGATCGTCGTCACATGGTACGGACACAAATTGGCTGGCCACATGCGCCAGAGTGAAGAGGAAAGTCAAACAACTCATCTTGAGCTAAAGCAGGCAAACCAGAAAGCCGAGCGTCTGAGCGCCTTTGGAAAAATTCTTGATAGTTCGCTGAATGAAATCTACATTTTTGATTCTAAATCGTTCTGTTTTATGCATGTGAATCATGGCGCAAGAGAAAATCTTGGATACACCATGGATGAACTCCAGACCATGACACCTCTCGATCTGAAATTAGATCATACGCGAGATTCAATTGAAATGTTACTTAACCCCTTAGTCATGGGGGATCAAGAAAGTATCAAATTTGAAACCCACCATTGGCGAAAAGACGGTTCGAGCTACCCCGTCGAAGTGCGTCTTCAAAAATCATTTTTTGGCGATCAGGATTTGTATCCGGTCTATGTCGCCGTGGTGTTAGACATCACCGAACGACAGCAGGTCGAACAGGAGCTACAAGAATCGAGGGAACAGGCACTGGCCGCGAACCAAGCGAAAAGCAAGTTTTTGGCCAATATGAGCCATGAAATCCGGACACCCATGACGGCCATCTTGGGGTTCACGGATATTATGATTGATAATTTAACGAATCCAGAAAATCTTGATGCCGCGCAAACCATCAAGGAGAACGGGAATTACCTGCTTGAGTTGATCAACGACATTCTCGATCTTTCAAAAGTTGAGGCTGGAAAATTGACTTCTGAGATCATGGCTTGTTCTCCACAAGTGATAGTTTCTGGAATTGCATCCTTGATGCGAGTCCGCGCTTCTGCGAAAGGGCTACCACTCGATGCGAAATTTGAAGGCCCAATTCCTGAAACCATTCAGAGTGACCCCACTCGCTTAAGGCAAATCTTGATTAACATTGTGGGGAATGCCATCAAATTTACGGAGACGGGGTCAGTCCAAATCATCACACGGCTATTGGAAGATCGAGGAAATACCCCTCAATTACAATTCGATGTCATTGATACAGGAATCGGGCTACCGGATAAAAGTATAGAGAATCTTTTTCAGCCGTTTACCCAAGCTGACAACTCCACAACGCGGCGTTTCGGAGGCACAGGGCTAGGCCTGACAATTTCAAAACGTCTGGCTGAAAAACTTGGAGGCGACATCACAGTGAACAGTTCTCAAGGAAAGGGCAGTACATTTTCAATCACCGTGGATGTTGGGGACTTGAGTGGTGTCAAGATGCTAAAAGACGTGACTGAAATTGCCAGTTGTCAATGAAGCGATGAGCACGCCGAAACAAATTTAGTCGCTCAGTTAGATTGCCGAATTCTACTGGCAGAAGACGGGCCCGTTAACCTGCGATTGATCTCTTTCATTCTACGAAAAGCCGGGGCGGAAGTTGCTCTGGCCGAAAATGGACAGATCGCATTTGATCTGGCAAACCAAGCGAACTCCAAGGGGACTCCCTTTGATGTCATCCTCATGGATATGCAAATGCCCGTACTCGATGGTTATGCAGCCACGCAAAAACTTAGAGAAGCCGGGTACGAGGCGCCGATCATCGCATTGACAGCACACGCGATGACCAGTGATCGACAAGATTGTCTCGACGCAGGCTGTAATGACTTTGCAACGAAACCGATTAATCGCAAGAAACTCATTCAATTAATCGCCGACTATGTAAGTCGTGAGAAGACTCAACCCTTGAAACAAAGCTCAGAGTAGTTGCATCTAAAACGATACAATACATGTCCGAATCAACGTTCACTTACACGCTCCAAATAACAATTCAATCAGACATTATAAAGCTCCTTGGATGTTAGTTTTGGAAAGCCGCTCGGCGGCGTAGCTGGTTTACGTGGCACCTACAAGTATGGGCAGTGAGAGAGGGGAAATCATTTGTTGTCCCGCGAGTTTTTTTGCAACTTCTCACCCTGGTTCCAAATTTGATAGCGGTCGGGATCGTAGATTTGGACTGCAGCCTCTCGGCTGGGCCAAGAAAAATATCCTCTCTGATGGAGAGTTTCAATTTGGGGGACAACATCGATGAAGACTTCGGTCTCTCCGCGAAAATGTCTTTCAAAGTCCATCTTCAATTTGACATTCACTCCAATCATTCCCCCTTCGTATTTGGTCATCGTGTTGTAAACGGCAAGGTCGGCTTTACCCAATGCAGGCATGAACTGGTAGTTCCGGTAATCATAATCCCAACCCCTCGACTGGCTGCTGACACGTACTTTGTATTGGATTTCACTTGGGTCGAAACTTATACGAGAACTTTGGTCGTCGGAAATCGTAATTCTTTTGAGTGGGAAGAACCGCACGGGAATTTCGACTTCATCTTCTGTTACGTATTCGATGGTTGGTACAGAAATCGAAAGGGGCATCGGGTGAAACTCTATCGGGACGGGGTCAATCGGTTGTTCCTCATTGAGAGTGACGTGCCTCCAACCGTAGTGCCGATCATCTTGCCAATCGTAGTGAGTACCTTTTCGGGACCAATATTGGATGCCCTGCCTGGGCTTGTTGGGGTTTCCAGAATACTTGTTGTGTAAAATTTCTTCTGCAAAATAGACCGATGAAGTCAGTAACCTGCCCGGGTAAAAAGTGATGTAAGGTTTTTTCGCGCCTGTTGTGCTTCTTAGATCTTTCTCTGACCACATCCATCCGCGTGTCGGCAGTCGGTCGAGAATGTATGGCGTTTTTGAAAGTTCATAAACGCTGGGAAGTTCGTCAAAGTCTGCTTGTAAACTTTCGATTGGAAAGTCTGCATTGGCATCAACAAAATGCCACCGTCCATTCCACTTAACCTCCGCTACTAAGTGTGCGGCAAGTTGCACTAACCGGGCTTCATAACCATTGGCAAGTGCGACATCAACGACCACTCGAGCGACATGCCCGCACCGGCCTTCCCCGAGAATTAGCAAGACCAGCGGATGCATGACCATCGTTTTGTCGGCATACATTGGCTGGGTGAAAGGCGGGTGCCTGATGCGACGTGAAACATAATCAGAAAACCGCAGCCATTTCTCGTTATGTGAATTCTGATCAATGCCCGCAGTCACTTCAGTAAATAGTCTCTGAAGAATTGCCCGCGTATCCAAGTGAGTAATGCCCACTTGGATTGCCTCGATCTTGTCAAAATCATGGTTGTAAGTATCGAGCTCATAAAGATCGTCTCGGCTCTCAACCGTTGGCCCTACGACTATTCTTGAAACCAATTCATGGTTTAGATTTGTTATCAAAAGTGAATGGAAAACTTTGTCTTCATGAGACTAGTTGACAATTCTCAGTATCCAGCTTTTCGTTGGTCGATTTGTGATGCAATACAGAATCAGTAATCCAAGATTGATGACGATGAGCAATAGGATAAGTTTTCGACGTTTTGTAGAAGTAAATTTCATTGTTCAACCCCATGCTGTCTTGATCCCGCCAACAACGTGGCAAACTTCCGACCGGTGACGGACAGCGGGTACTCTTCAAACCGTGTAGGCGAAACCCAGGCGGTTTCGGTGCCGTTTGATTTTATGCGGCCCGATACAACGCTGCCTTGCAAGCAGTACAACCGAATTCGGTACCGCGTGACGCTGTGGACGATTTCGGTGACGACGGTTTCGATGGCGGTTTCTAATCCGAACTGGTCAGCCAGTTGGAATTCCAATTCCTGATAGTTTCCTGCAGTGATGCCGTTGGTTTCGGGCAATTCGAACCGGGGAAAATCCCACAGTCCGGCCCAGCGTTCGCCTTCGGGGCGTTTTACCAACAAAAACTTGCCTCGTTTGCCGACGGCGACCGAGGCTTCTTCAACGTGAGTAATTTTCGGACGAACAGCGGGCACGGGAATTGATTCCTGCAGATTGTTCGCAAACGCAGCACAGCAATTCTTGACTGGACAATGCGGACAACTTGGCGCTTTCGGCGTGCAAACTGTCGCACCTAGATCCATCACCGCCTGGTTGAATTGGCCGGGTGATTTCTGGGGAAGAATTTTCTCAGCGAACTCCCACAATAGTTTTTGCCCCGCCGATGAACGTGGGTTTTCTGCATAACCCAGCAACCGGCTGTAAAGCCTTAGGGTGTTGGCTTCGACGATGGGTGCCCGCTGGTTAAAAGCAAACGAGGCAATCGCCCCCGCCGTGTACCGACCGATGCCCGGTAACTTTTGCAGTTCAGCAACATCATCGGGAAACTGGCCGCCCTGCTGTTCAACAAGCAGGCACGCCGTCTTGTGAATGTTTCGCGCCCGGCTGTAATACCCGAGGCCCTCCCAGTATTTCAGCACGTCTTCTTCATTTGCTGCGGCCAGCGTTTGGATGTTGGGAAACCGTTTTAGAAATCGTTCAAAGTACGGCACGACCGCCGTTACCGTCGTCTGTTGCAGCATGATCTCGCTGATCCAAACCCGGTACGCATCGTTGCTGTTTCGCCAAACCAAATCGCGACCGTGCTTGCCATACCAGGCCAGCGAATTACGGCGAAACCGTTTGAGCCAGTTCGAATCAATGTCGGCAAGATGGTCCAACGGATGGGCTTTCTATCGGTCAAGATTCGCGGAACAATAACGGCATCAACTCATGGCCAGCGGGCAGGTTTAAGCCCGATTGACCGGCGGTCGGTTCGTCGTAACTGGCATGTTCATCAGCTTCAACGCCTGTGCCACAAATGGCGAACGGCACAAACCCGTGGCTGTGTGTTTTGGTTCGTAAGAATGTTGGGTGGTCGGGCGAAATCAAAATGCGATAATCGCCTTGCGATTTCAAATACTCGTGAACCGGGCCGACAATTTTTTCGTCGATTTCTTCCAACGCTTTTACCTTCTCGGCCACTTCCCCCTCATGCGAGGCTTCATCGGGCGCTTCGACGTGGACGACTACAAAGTCGGTCTCTTTTAATGTATCGATGGCGTACTGCGCTTTCGCGGCGTAATCGGTATCGAGGTAGCCGGTCGCCCCGGGAACTTCGACCACCTGCCAGCCCAGTAATCGACCGATGCCTCGCAATAAATCGACGGCGGTTATCACGGCTCCCGTTTTTCCGAAGCGTTGCTCGAACGGTTCCAGCGCGGGCCGTCCGCCTTCACCCCACAACCAAATTTGCGACGCCGGTTTTTTGCCGTCATTAGTTCGGGGTAAGTTCTCGGTCGATTCAGCAAACAATTCTCGGCTGCGGTCCATCAGTGCTAAAAGTTCCTCAGCACCCGGTCCGGTTGGTAGCCGACCGGCAATTGGTTGATCGGTCACATCGTGCGGCGGCGTGGTCACTGTCTCGGAACTGAACGGTGCGGTGCCTTCGCCGGGGCGGTAGACCAGCAGGTTGCGGTAACTCACGCCTGGGTAAAACTTCCACTGCGGCTGGTCTTCGATGGCGGCTTGCATCAGACCGATTAAATTGGCGCCTAAGTCGTTTGAAATTTGCTCAGCGGTGAAGCTCGCCATGTTGCCATTGTCGATGGTCACAATGTTACAGCGAATGGCCCAGTCGTTCTCGGCCAGTTCAATCCCCTGGGCGGCGGCTTCCAGCGGTGCGCGGCCGGTGTGGAATTTTAGCGGGTCGTAACCGAACAGGCTCATCGTGCCGACATCGGAACCCGAAGGCATCGACGCGGGGACAGTCTCAGTCCGGCCGATGATGCCTTGTTTTACGATGGCATCCATGTTGGGCGTGTTGGCAGCCTGTAGCGGAGTCTGGCCAGCCAACAATTCTTGCGGCTCATCGGCACTGCCGTCGGGGATTACGAGGACGTATTTCATAGAAATTTCAGCAGCTTTCGATCATTAGAACTTGGTTTCAGAAAGCCCACTATCTTAAATCGGCGGCTTTCAGACAAGTCAGATTGTTTCACGTGAAACAAACAGGTGATTTTCGTTGTTTGAGAGATTTTTGACAAAACGCGACGGCGACCAAATCAAAACGATTTTTCACCCATGCCCAATGCTGCAAAATAGTTAGAACAACGCCGAGTGAAAATCCGCGATTTTAGCAACGACCGACCTGTCATCAGTTTTGACATGTTCCCACCGCCAACCTGTCATCAGTTCCGCGACAGTTCTCTCAAACAAGGTCTCGGGTTTTTGGGTGTGTTACTGTACAATGATTTCATGATTGATTCAGAGGGGAAAAGATGGTGGTCAAGGTTCAGAGTGTCGCCCGGAAGATTGTTACTTCTGTTGGCGGTTGCGCTCGTTTGCCTCAGTTCTTTACTGCTGATGCCTTACGTGAAAAAACGACTGCTGCTGAGTGATATTCAACGGCTGAAACACCATACTCTTTACTATCAACGGGGAGGGCCGGACTGGTTTCTCGATTGGATGAAAAAAGAGCGAGAAGTACGATCTTTTTCTGAGCAGTATACGCTTTGGCCGTCTGACACCGTTTCAGGCGTCTCTGTCAGGGGAGAAACAATCAATGATCAATGGATCAAGCGGCTGACCATCTTCCCACATCTCGAAGAACTCGGCCTCAGAGATTCCCGTGTGACCAATCAAGGGTTAGTCGTACTCAAACGCTTTCCCCTTCTAACACATTTAGCACTCAACAATGCGCGAGTGACCGACGAAGGGTTAGTTCACTTGAAACACGTTCCAAAGCTTGATTATTTGAGTCTCCAAAACTGTGACGTCAGTGATCACGGCCTCATTAACCTTCGCTATCTCAAAAGGCTTGAGCGGCTTCATTTAGACAGAACAAAAGCTGCGAATCAATGCCTGAGCACACTGACTTGTCAAAGCACTCTCGTTTACTTATCCCTCGAACGTTCGAAGATCGGCGATGAAGGCCTTAAGCAAATCTCGACATTCACCAAACTGAGAACAGTGATTCTTTCAGACACGCAAGTAGGAGATCCCGCCTTACAGTTTTTTTCGGGTATGCTAGCACTAGAAGGTCTACTTCTAAAAGAGACCAAAATTACCGATGAAGGTCTTCAGTTTCTTAAATTGAATCCTCAGTTGGAACTACTATCTCTTGATAACACAAACATTACCGATGCGGGTCTAGTCCATCTTAAAAATTTAAAAAACCTAAAATACCTCTCCCTCAATGGAACATCGATTTCGTCTGCAGGGCTAGTGCATCTTGCGAACCTAAAAAAACTTCGATACCTCTTCCTTGATGGAACTTTGATTACGTCTCAAGGCTTGCGACATCTCAACGGCCTCTCGAAGCTAAACCATATTGGTCTTTCCGGAACAGCAATCACCGATCAGGATATTCATGAATTAAGAAAAGAATTCCCCAGATTTTCCTATGTTGAAATTCATAAATGACGATCATAGATCGATGTTGACGAGAAAGTCGTTGGGCGCATACTTTTCAGCTGGTTGCCATTCGTGACGGAAACGGGATGGATTGATCTCATCTCGTTGGCGCCGATGGCCGTGGTGCGTGAATTGTTTCTTGAGTTGAGTGGTAGTACCATAATTGCAGCACCAATCACCTCTTGGCTTCAATACATAAAGGGACAGATCTCATGGCAGCTCATTCATCGAAAAAAACCACACGTCGTACTTTTTTGAAAACGGCTTCGGCGGCCGTCGCGACTGCCGCTGTGGGGCCGACGATTTTGCATGCGACGAAAAAATCGGGTACGAAAACTCACATCGTCGGTGAAGGCGACTACCAGTATGAAGTGCAACACGGCTGGGGCGAACTACCCGACCATATTATCTGGGGCGAAACGCACGGCGTGGCCGTTGATGCTGAGGGGCTCGTCTATCTGAAGCACCGGTCGCACGCACCGGAACCGATGGATGCAATTGCCGTGTTCGACCCCGATGGAAAGTTTGTGCGGTCGTTCGGCAAAGAATATCACGAAGGTGGTCACGGAATTGATGTCCGTAAAGAGGGCAACGAAGAATTCTTATACTTAAGCGACACCAAGCACGGCATCGTCGCTAAAACGACCTTGAAAGGTGAAGTGCTGTGGCGACAGGGTGTTCCCAAAGACTCAGGCGTTTATACGCCGGGAAAACGCTACAGCCCGACGAACTTGGCGTTTGGCCCCGATGGGAATTCGGTCTATGTCGGCGACGGTTACGGCTCGCATTACATTCATTTGTACGACAAAGACGGCAACTACAAGAAAACGTTCGGCGGTACAGGTTCTGAGCCGGGCAAAATGAAAACACCTCACGGAATTTGGCTCGATGACAGGCCGGGACGTGAGCCGTCGTTGGTGGTGGCCGACCGGGCGAATGGCCGAATGCAGTATTTTTCGCTCGATGGCAAACATTTGTCGTTTATCGAAGACGTAAGTTTCCCTGCGGACATCGACATTCAAGGCGAGATTATGTTGGTGCCCGATTTGCATGCCCGCATTACGCTGTTCGACAAGGACAACAAAGTTCTGACCCATTTAGGCTACGATGCCAAGTGGACCGAGCAAGTTTTGGCCAACGGTTTGAAGCTGCGTCGCGATTCCTCGAAATACCGGGCGGGTAAGTTTGTGCATCCGCATGACGCCTGTTTCGACAAGGCGGGTAACATTTTTGTCGCCGAGTGGGTTCCCAAAGGCCGGATTTCTTTTCTGAAAAAAGTGAGTTAGCGAAGATCCAGTCCGTGTGTTTTCTCGTTAGACAATGAGGGAGGAGACTCGATGCGCAAAAAGCTACTCAAATTTTTCTTATTGATGTTATTGGTGTCGCTACCGGTGGGCGTGCATCGGGCTTATCTGTATGTCACGCAGTTGCCTGCTGAAATCTCAATCGGCACCGGCCCGCCCGGGGGGCGGTATCGGGTTTTGTGCGAAGCCTTGGCGAACGAATTGAAATCGAAGCATGGCATCCAAGTGCATCTGGTGCATACGGGTGGGTCGCTCGATAATTTGGAGCTATTGCAACAGGGAAAAGTGGCTTTCGCCTTGTATCAACCGGGCACGCATCACGCCAATAACGAAGCCCATTCGCACACCGATCAGGTGACTTTCGTGACGAATGCCTATTCAGAAGTGACGCAGCTGATTGTCCGCAAAGATCTGGTGGTTGAGAGTCCTGCCGATTTACTCGGCAAGCGAATTGCCATTGGCCCCGGCCATTCGGGCGATTACGCCATCAGCCAAACTTTGTTGGTCCACTTGGGAGTTCAAGGCGGTGAAATTGAGCAACTCACGCTTGATTATCCGGAGATCAAACAAGGTTTTGTGGAGGGCACCGTCGATGTGGCGATTATCACTGCGGGAATTCAGGCGCCCATTTATCGAGACCTGTATTCCACGGGCGTTT
>Ga0115002_10004252_pt1 | contig 17448 bp, 13 predicted proteins | sample ArcticOcean_MG_C_8_FD_89576 | JGI IMG/M metagenome (GOLD analysis project Ga0115002, IMG submission 89576) | Marine microbial communities from western Arctic Ocean - ArcticOcean_MG_CB11_86 | ecosystem: Environmental > Aquatic > Marine > Oceanic | place: Arctic Ocean: Canada Basin | collected... | reverse complement strand
TTCGTTCCCTACTTGGAGTCGTCGTCGATGTCCTCTTTCACTCTTGTCTTTCGGACCGCCTCGGCTTCCTTTGTCGTTGTCGCCGCCGTGGTTTTTACGTCGCAAATTCACGCCCAGAACTCGGCGCCGTGCTCGCACATGGTGTTCGATGACAACTTTGCTGGAGACATTATCATTAACGAAGTTCGAGTCCCTAAAGACGGGGAAGCGATGTACACCTACTACGAGGCGTTAGGCTGGCGTGGGAAGGGAGCTGGATATGCTGGAATACAAGCTCACCCTCGAGCCCACAACTTTATTTTTTCGATTTGGGATCACAAAAATCACTCGGCTCCCATTAAAGCAGTTCATCACGGTCCAGGAACGGAAACGAAGGGCTTTGGTGGCGAGGGTACAGGCCTGAAGTCTTGGAACTTTGAACTCGGTTGGTCTACCGATGTTTGGTACACCTTGGTCGCTCGCAACTGGCCGGTAGGCGCTCACACCTACTATGCGTTTTGGGTGCGAGCAAGCAACACGAACAAATGGACTCACCTAGTAACAATGGATGTCGGTGCAGAGAATGCTCGCTTCCAAGGCGGCACCGACGCGTTCATCGAAGACTGGCTTAGCACTGGAGTGAAACCTCGTGTTACTCAGTTGCGCAATGGCTGGAAGCGCAAGGCCGACGGAACTTGGTTCCCCTTTGGCAATGGCCGCTACTCCGTAAATTATTGGGACCTCGATCCCGGGAAGCGTTCGTACAATTACCGCACGAACTGGAACGGCGGAGTCGACAAAGGCGATGACGGAGAGTTTTATTTCATGGTAAGCGGTGGATCCAAAACTGTCGCGAAAGCAAAGAACCCTTCAAAATATTCCATCGCTCGCAAAGAGACTCAACCTAATTTTGGCAAACTCAAGATAGTGGGAGCGAAAGCAAAGGTTGAGGGAGAGAAATTGTCGGTTACTTGGAAACTCGACGAAACAACGACTCCGCAGTTCAGCTACGAAATTAGCCTCTACGACAATGCGAAGGGCAACGGCAAGCCAATCGCTATCGCCACAAAAAACGTGCCTCACGCTCGTTCAGCCACCTTGGATATTTCTAACATCGAGCGGACCAAGAACCATCGCGTTGTTCTTCATTGCACCGACATATTCGATGGTAGCTCAAAGCCAATGGTAATGTCGATTACTGAGTAGACGTCGAAGGAAGCCGTAGTATCTCAAGACGCGACAATCAATGACCGCCTGACCTCTGGCGAGACCAGCTACAGGCTCATGCCCAAGCAACGGTAGCAGATGTCGCCAGACTTCTGGTGGCGTTGACTTCCGGATGACGCTGCAGACAAACGTCGAAATCAAGACCGCCTGATCTCTGGCGAGACCAGCTACAGACTGCGAGTCCCGCTACTTACTTCTTCTCGGCTAGACTTTTGATCCAGGCCTCGATCAGGGCAACTGCTTTTTCGTCGGCTATCGTCGTCCCGAGTTGAGGCATCTGTCCTCGACCTCGGCGGCGAATCCTCTCGAGCAAAATGGAGCGTTCGGGAGAGCCCGGCGCTATTATCCTGGCGTCCTTAAGATCGTAAGAGTGATGCATTGGTTTTTCGTCGAGCAAATTTGTTTTGTCGAGAGAAGTGGTAAATCGCAATTCGAGTTTCGCGTTACCTCCGCCCGCTCCGACGTGACAGGACGAGCAATTTGAATGAAGATACGAACGAGCTCTCAACGCTAAATCCTGTTCCGTATCGTAAGGATCTGCCAAGCGTTCAAACCCGGCGGGCGAAGTGGCATTCTTTTCGAGCTGCTGAAACTCCTCCTCGCTCCAATTCGTTTTCAATACGCCCAATGACTCGAAAGTTCGCAACTGATTGTCGCGAGTCGACTCACCTCCCGTTAGTTTTTCATAGTTGAATTCGCGATTGAGCTGCGCAGTGCTCAGACCCAGAACATAATTTGACGCTCGGCTGTGACAGACCATGCATTCCGTCCTCGAAGGATAATGCCAAGTCTGCGTGCGGTTTCCCTTGCCGTCGCGAATCTGAAATTTTTGAGCCAACCCTTCCGCTGCGACCAACTTGGCATCTGTTTGCTCGTCATTCCACTGATAGGAGTAGCCAGCCCATTCACCTTGATGCTTAACCATGAACCTCGTTTCAATCCACTTACGAGAATTAGGATTGTCTTCTTCCAAATCGAGCGCAAAGGATTTCACCAACACAGTACCTTCGGGAAAGTTCCAACTTCCTTTATCCTTCGCTTCGATCTTCACCATTAGTCCGTTTTCGTCGGCGTCGGCAGGCAATATGACGTAACGCGTTTTATGAGTCCCATCGCTCCACAACGGCGAATTGACATCGTAGGGAATTGCTCCGGCGACGAGTTGATGTTTCGCGACATTCTTAAACAGACCGCTCTCACTCAATCGTTGAGGAAAATCGGGAGTCGCTTCGCCAGGTGGCTTTGGAACCAATCGATAAAAGCCACCTTCGTCGCCATCGTGATGGTCGAGAATCAACAATTCGCCATTTGAATCGGCAGCGAATGCCGTGATTTGCAAAGCCGTGTCGGCTATTAATTGATGCGAAGTTACCTTTTTACCGTCGTGCCGAATCGCCCAAATTCTGCCCGTCGAATAGTCGCCGTAAATGTACGCGCCAACCAGCTCGGTAAGTTGCTTGCCGCGATAGACAATTCCACCCGTTAGCGATCTCGATTCGGCGTGTGGATGATCGGCAGTCGGCTTCGAAATGGGAGTTGGGCCCGTCTTGCGTTCCGGTGCAAACGGGTGACCACCTTCCACTACGCTCCATCCGTAATTCGCTCCTCGTTCCACTAAGTAAACTTGCTCCCAAAGATCTTGGCCGTTGTTGCCAACCCAAATCTGACCGCTCTCGCGGTCGCAGGTAATCCGCCACGGATTGCGAAAGCCGTAAGCCCATGTCTCTGGCCGCGCATCTTCGATATGCAAAAACGGATTGTCCTTGGGTACGACATACGCTTTTCCTTCGGGAGCCGATTCTGCATCGGGATGATCGACATCGATCCGCAAAACCTTGGCAGTCAGGTGAGTCAATTCTTGGCCGCGCAAATTTGTATCCGAATCGCTCGTGCCATCGCCCGACGTAACATACATCATCCCATCGGCTCCAAACGCCACATCGCCACCGTTGTGTCCATCCGATTCCCACTCAATGATCACTCGAGCTGACTTGGCATCAAATTCGTAAGGAGCTTCTCGGCTGATCGTATAACGCGTAATCCGAGTTCTCTTTCGCTCCCCTTTCACATACTCGCCATTGCTACCGATGTAAACGAAACCGTTGCGAGCGAAGTTTGGATGGAACTTGACGGAGTAATGCACGTGTCCATCTGGTGCGATGAGTACCTCCGGTTCCGCAGGCGTCGTGTTCTGGCGCATCCGAAGTACTGTTGTCGAGGCGTAGGAACGCGGCTGAGTAATATAGAGTAGCCGATCGCTGCCGGGCTGATGTGCGACGGCGACGGGGTATTCAACTTTGGCACTAAACTGAGTTTGCTCGACAGTGTAGGGCAGGGGAGGAGTGGGAGATCCCTTTACGTTGTTTGTAGTGACCGGTACAAATTTCATTCCGTAGGGCCGGACCAATGCCGTGTCGTCGGGTCCGAGGAAACGGAGTTTTGCATAGTCTTCGTGCAAATGAAAATCGGCGTTCGTTTTTGAATTAAGTGGAGCGCAGGTTGTTAACTCTGGGCGTTCTTTCTCGACGGTATAATCATATCGACAAAGGGCAAACCGCCATTGGTCGCCTGGGGCGGGACGTCCGCCAGTCCGCAGCAAGCTGGTCCACGGAATTTTCAACTCCACCGACCATCCCTCGTCGCGGTCAGTGTATTTATTCAACGTCCCACGCAATGCAACTTTGGACTCGATGTCGAATTTCCCATCCTTGAGGAAGCGAGCCATGTGGCCTCGTCGCGGTTGAAATAGATCGAACTGAGTGTTGGCTGCGTTGACTTGAAATTCGTAGTACGCCGGCTTATCGACCGCCGGCTTGAAAAACAATTCGAATACGTCGTTCAGCCAAGTCTTGCCATCGTGCTCGGTAATATCGGCATACAAATCGCCGTCGTCCATTTCAGCGAAGGCGTAGAGAAAGTCACGATCCCACAACAGCTTAGCGCGAGTTGCTTTATCCGGCTTGCGATTTTCTTCGCCAAGCCAGGGCATTGAAAAAGTGTCGATAACTGTTGCGCGGTCCCAAGCGGCCTCTGCTTTTCCATCGATCGTAATTTTTTTGGCGGTAAACCTACAGTCGTAGCTCTCCACCCAAGGCGTGAAGTTCTTCTTCTCTGCCACCGAAACTTCGTCTTCTGCCGTCGCCGACAACCAACAAACATTCCACGCGATCACCGCAATTAACATCGCCGTACGATTCATATTTAAGGCTCGAATATGACAAAGGTGCGTTTTGATAAGAGTGCATTAACAAGTCGGCAAACTCAAACATTGCTCGATCTTATTCGCGGACCCGAACAATGAAGTCGAATAGCTGGCCATAGTGCTGGCCATCTAAGGTGATATCGAACGGTACTATCTGAACGCCGTTCGGAAATCTATCTCGATCAATCGTAAGTTTCACTTGATATGCATGACGGCTTTCGCGTTCTACCAGTCCGGCAAGCACAGGTGGCTCAGCACTCATTCCATTGGGAAGCTTTAATTCAATTCTGTGACGTTGAGGATGTTCGCGAAAGTTGCGAACGGTGACGGTGACAATCTGTTCATCCGAATCAGCAAAGTCCACTCGATAGGGATAAGCGGACACCCAATAAGGATCGAATAAATACTCGTAGTCTTTGTCTGGCAACAGGGATTGATAGTGCTTGATAATTCGTTTCGACCACTGATGATAGCGGTCGAGAAACGCCGCCGGATTGTGCATGACATAGGAATGGCTACCCATGACGATATCTGGCTTCAGGTCTTTTAGATAACGACTTCCAAACAGATATCCTTCCTCGAAAATGGCGCTATTGCGAGCGACCACTGCTTCGTGCCCGTTGTTCGTTTTATCATCTGGATTCCCAAATAGATTGTCGCCTGTAAAGGCGATTTTCTTGCCATCAATTTCAAGCCACAAGCAGCAACCAAATTCTGTTTGACCGGGCATCCAATCGACGTGAATCTTGTACCCTTCCCAATCAACGGTTTCTCCATCGCGAAATCCTTTCTCGATTTTCATTCCATCGAAGCCGTCTCCATAAGCTTGAATCAGTGCGGCGTAATCGTAGCGACGAGGATTCTCACAGCGATCGACGATTTTATCGAGCGTCCACGCCTGGGCACCGAACTTCTTCTTAAGAGCGGGGCCGAGCAAAAAGTGGTCGCCGTGCATATGCGAAATCCAGAACGCATCGATTGATTTCAAGCCCATATGTTGCCGCATGCCTACCAATATTTCGTCGAGCATCGATTCGGGCATTAATCCACAATCCAAAACGAGTCCCTTTCCGCTATCGGCGACAATGATCGCGAAGTTCTTTCCCTGTGTTTTGTGACTCAATTTGTAAAGATGTGGCGTGACTTGATTGATCAGCGGAACTTTCGTCGGCTTGGAAATCGAATCACGAGTTTCAGGCGGCGCGTCAAAAACTTGGTAACCGCGAATGTAGTCCGTACGAAACGCCGAGAGTTTCTCTCGATAGAGTTTGAGCGTTTCACTTGGATTCTCAATGACAGGACCATGGGAAGGCAGAATCATCGCCAAGTTTTCTGACTCTAGTTTCTCGACAGACTTGAGCAGGGTATCGATGCCCTTGCCAAAACCGTAGTCCCATTCCGAGTCGAACCAAGTTGTCATTTTGGCTCCCGCATGAACGACTCCACCAGAAAACGCAAAAGATTTCCCGCCTTTGTTTATTACATAGGTCATTCCGCCAGGCGAATGCCCGGCCGTATTCAGACAGCGAATTTCGTATCCTCGCCACTTAAAGATCTCTTCGGATTCAAATGTCTTGTCGAGCGAAATTGGAGACTGCGGTGGTCGCGCGTAACTGGCCCCATAAACGGAATACTTATCACCAAGCTTTGGAAACCACTTGCGGAACGCTGTTGGATTCTCAAACAACTCCTGCTCGGTTTTCGCAGCAGCCACTTTCGTCGCCCGGTCGACCGCAGCGATCCCTTGACATCCCTCGCGATGATGATCTGTAAACAATAACCATTCGACGTTTCTCACGCCTTGTGCAGCGAGCTGTTCTAGTACTTCACCATTTCCCAAGTCGATCACCAAGGCGCTGTCGGCATTTCGCAGCACATAACTGTTACAGGTGCCCTTCCACCTGAGAAGTTCGGGAAAACTCTTGGGTGCGGGGCTCTGCAAGACTGAAGTAAGATCTGCTGCAGTCAGCGACGGGGATAGAGAAGACATGAAAATAGAGCAAACGGCCATTGCGACGTATCGAAACAATCGCGGCATGGGAATAATCACATTAGTGCCTCTCGCCTGAGTTTTGCAATTCGGAGAAATTTGGATTAGGCACAACCATCATACTAGCCGCCACGACCAATGTCTCGACTTACTTTGGTCTGAGCTCGCCAATTTGGTATAATCAATTCAGGGGAATTATTGTTTGGAATCGGTTTATGAAATTCCTACGTCGCAAACCAACTCTTGCCTTCATCGGTGTGATTCTTGTCGCCGTTGTTTATTCAATGCTTCAGCCGTCGCACTCAGGCGACTATCTATCTCAGTGGCAAGAAACAGGAGCTGAAATCAATCAAGACGCCGCTTCTGATGACGACGTAGTAACTCTCGAATTCACCAGCAACAGCACGAGATGGGGAAGTAAAGACATTCCCTTTGAGATTACGAGGCTTCGCAACCTCGAAAAGCTTTCGCTCACCGCTAACCACTTCCCCGCAGAAATTGGAAAACTCGGCAACTTAAAAGAATTGACTCTCATCGGAAATCAATTGTCGATTGTGCCCAATTTGCAGCGACTCGAACACCTTGAGAGCCTTACGTTGAAGTGCCGCTTCCTCGATCTATCTTCGCGTCTCGGAAAGCTGCCGCCACTAAAATCGATAGACTTGGACTCGAACCGATTCACAACTTTCCCCAAAGAAGTCGCGAACGTCGCCACGTTAGCAAACTTGAGTTTGAGGGAAAACCGGATCGAAAGTATCCCGCTAAATTTGCAAAACCTCTCCAACCTGAAACGACTCGATCTGAGCCACAATAAGATTTTCGAGTTGCCCGCTCAAACATCAAAATTGCTGAACCTGGAGACATTGTCGCTCGATAACAACGCCTTCGTTTCACTCCCGCGCGTTATCTGTTCGTTGGACAAACTACAAGTACTTCATCTTGCCAACAACAAAATCATCAGCATTCCAAACGATATCGGCAAATTAAGAACCTTGAGAACGCTTGACCTAAACAATAATCGAATCATTCATCTGTCGCGGCAAATTGGAAAACTGGAAAGCCTCAAAGAGTTATACCTATCAGACAATAAATTGACCGCTCTGCCGAGTGAAATTGGCTCCTTGACCAATTTAACGAGTCTTGATTTACGAGAAAATCATTTGGTTCGTTTACCCGCCCGTTTTGTCAACTTAACAAACCTCACTGAACTCGATCTTTCTTACAACCCGCTTTCTGAACTGCCGCTGGAATTTGAGAATCTAATTAAGCTCGAGCGAATTTCGTTTCGCCACACATTCCTAACAGTGCACGACGTAAAAAAACTGACTAAATTTCCCAACCTCAAAAAAATCGATATCTCGGGAATCAGCATCACAAAAAGTGAATTGGAAACGCTCAAGCGAGAGCTTCCCAATACGGATTTCGACGTGAATCCATGGAGCACAGCAACTAGTTTACCGAAGGAACGATAAAGCTGGGCAACTCTTGCAGCTATCGTCTTGGACGCCGACCGTGACCGTCAGTTACAGGAGTAGCGGTGTTCCATTTGATGCCTTCCTGACTACCTTTGCGTCGGTGCGCTTCATAGGAAAGTGTACTTGGCCTGTGCTTCTTCATGGCTGAGGATAGTGCCTTGTCGAGGCTATCGCGATCGGCACTCGCGGCAACGACAGCGAGAACTTCTCCTTTGACCCCAAATGTATCTGGTTGAATCACTACAAAACCGGAATCCACTTTGGCACCGCTAATCGCTTCAAATTCTTTCGCGTTGGTCGCGGAAACGTATTGAAACTGACCGATAAAAGAGTCGGACCAAGCCAACGGAGCGAGTGTTTTTTCCATAGCTTGCCGCTGCTTGGCATCGCTATTGAATACGACCACCAACGGCTGTTTGTCACATGCTGAAACGTTGAGTGCCAACCGCACATCGGCTAGATAAGGAACGCTCGTGTTAGCAACATCTTCCTTGCCGGGATACTTGCTGGAAATCGCTTCCATCGTGCTTGCCATTTTTTCCATGGACTCGACCGGTTGGGCGTTAATTCCGGGGCCAGCCTTACCACCGAATGCCCAGACGGGACTGCGGCCAGCTCGTACGAGCTGCGTTTTTCCATCGGGCGCCATGATGGTAAACACTGTGTTTTCCAGGTTTCCGCGGGGAGCGAAAACGGTTTTCAGCAGGGCATTTTCTGCGGCGCTTTCATAGGTCGCCAAGCGGATACAAACAAACTTTCGCGAAGCAGTAACAACGCCGTCGGCGGCCAGGAAACTCCTGTCCATACCAGTCTTGCCGGGTCACCAAACGCCTGGTACTTGATGACAATGAGGAGCCGCCGAAACCAACATGATTGGCCGACCCGTTCGCTTGGCTTCTGCCAATCCGCCTTCCCAAGTTCCAAACCAGGCGATTTTGTCGTCGTCGGAAGTTTCCGCTTTTGCGAAATTTCCCGACAACAATCCAATGGCCAACAAACCGACAAACAACTTTCGGACAAACATCGAACCGCTTTCCTCAAGAATTAGCAAACAATAGCCTTCAATATAGAACTCCGTTATCCTACCGCACTGTACACACAATTGTGGGGCGTTTTTTTGTCCTTCGCATTGATAAAACACCTGAACGCTGGCAGAGTTGTTCCGATTCGCCCGGTAAATAGATTCGCCTCTAAATAAAGCGCGTGGGCGGAAAGAGTGGAAGGATGGCCACCCTTCCCAAAGAATCCTTTGGGAATGATGACCACTCAATCCGTTATTTGCCTTCTTTCATCGCTGCGAAGATTAGAGCTTTACAAGCCTGATCTCGTCCAACAATTCGACCTACGATGCGACGAAACTCTTTGTCACTTTCTTCGAATTGTTGTTGATGACTCGAGTCCGCTTCCTTGAGGATATCTCGCTGTAACTCGCGCACGACGGTCGGAAACTCGATCGCTGTGCCGTCTTCTCGGAGATGCCCGATGGCATGAACGACCCGTTCTTCTGTCACGTAATCGGCAACCGTATCCTGCAAAGTATTGTACGCAATCTGCTCGGCCGAAAGAGTCAGCTTGCCTCGGTGTGACTTACGTACCTGCTTCTTCTCTGGCTTGTGCTTAAAGATTGCTCGAGCGTCGCCATCGAAACGGCCTTCTTGCCTCAACTTGACAACGACACCCTCGCGAGGAATCTCTTCGCCGAACTGAGATTTCTGCGCGATCAGATTCTCAATTTTTTCCAAATCGAAGATACCGATATAGTCGACGGGAACGACGTTCAACTGCATTGCCGAAGCAAATTCGGTGACTTGATCCCAATCCGACCATTGCTCATCGATCGCCATATCGAAGACGTAGAACTTGCCTTCGGATAATTCATAAAAGTTCTCTTGGATCTTCGGTCCGCAGAATTCACCGTACACTGCCAAATCACCGACTGCATGCTTTTCGCAGAATTCGGCGACCCGGTCGGCCAAACGATGCTCCTTTACAAACACTCCAAATCCAAATCCGTCGTTCTTTGCTTTGCCACCAATAGCGCAAACATGGTTGTGACCTCCGCACCATTTGAGCCCGCGGCGAAAACCGACTCGGTGAGAACTTCCTTCCATCTTCTCCATTACGACGACTTCGCGATCGACGAAGTACTTGAGATCCAACTGGTAAGCATTCTCGATTTCCGAAACTCTCTTAAATTGACCAATGGGAACCTGCATCTCTTCAACGACCGGGTCTTCGACCAACACATCGCCGACGGCACTGCTACTTTCAGAAACAGGGGCACTTTCAGAAACCGAAGTGCTCAACTCCCGAACATCGTCCCAAGATACAAACATCCCCTCGCTCGTTTCACCTCGAATTCTGGCTCGTTTCACACGCGGAACGTCGTGCCCAGCGGGGAAAACATGGCCAATCAAGGCCAGCGGGACCAAGTCGCCGGGCTTCAATTGGTCGAGGTTTGTGACTACCTGCAGAGATTTTGCCGCACCCACGTCACATTGAGTAACAAACAGTCGATCAGCGTTTTCATGACGCGAGATCTCCAACACCCTAGTAGCCACAATCATGTTTCACTCTGTCCTTTAAATTCGTTGAACTCTCAAATAACTGGTTTTCAATCGCTAAATGACGCGATGAGTAGATAACCACGAAGCAACGATAATGAAACTCAAGTTTAAAATTGGTTCGTTTCATTGGCAGATCTCCATTTCCACACAAATTTCGACTGCGTAATGCGGGGCGCTACAACTCAGTATTGCGAATTTTATCAACTGAAATTGGCTCCAAATTATCAACGGCAATAAATACGAAGTCGAGAATCTGATACATTATTTTGTCGTACTCACCACAAGTCGGATGCTATTTATGTCTCAAAGCAGTCTCCCAGAACTTCGCGTCTCAAAAGCCGGCGACCATGTCGTCGAACTTAATCAACGACTTGAGCACGATGGCTATTTATTCTTCAAGCGGCTACTCAATCCAGATCGCCTGCTAGAATTGCGACGAGAAATGCTCACCATTATGCAGGAGGGAGGCTGGCTGGTCACAGGAACAGATCCGCTCGACGGCATCGCCGACCCAGCCGCTCGCAGCACCGAGGGTGATCTTGAATACACTGACGTCTATCACAAAGTGTACAAGCTTCAAGCCTTTCACGAAATCGCGCATTGCAGCGAGGTATTAGATCTGCTCGGACGAATTCGAGGTTGCGAAATGATGCCGCAACCTCAAAAAGTCGCTCGTCTCTGGTTTCCCAAATACACTGAGCATACGACTCCAATCCATCAAGATTTCGTCCATTTCCAGGGAAACCATGACAACTTGACTTGCTGGAGCCCGATCGGCAATTGTCCGCGCGAGCTTGGCGGACTCGCGATATTACCAGAATCCCACAAAGTCGCCCGTGTTTTGGAACACCGGTTTTCTCTTGGTGCCGGAAGCCTTGTCGTCGACCCCAACGCATACGACGAGTCTGCAACTCAATGGCTGACGACTGATTACGAAGTGGGCGACACCCTTATTTTCCCGTTCCTGACGATTCACAAAGCGCTTCCCAACATCACTGAAGATCGACTCAGAGTTTCGCTTGACAATCGCTACCAAAGAGTTGGCGATCCAATTGCCGAACACATGCTAAACCCTCACCTCAGTTCCATATCACCGCTAACTTGGGCCGATGTGTACCAAGATTGGGACAGCGATAAGACTCAGTATTATTGGCAGCAATTCGACAATCCGGTATTGCCCAAAATCACAGAATACTTGGACAAGGCATTCGACGAAGCCATTGAACTTGCCAAGGGCGGGGACGAACGAGCCGAGCTGCATTTGCGCAGGATTGCTACTCGCGACCCGCAGTCCGATCAGGGACTGCGAGCTGCGGCCGTGCTTGGCTCATTGGATTGAGATGGCGAAACATCCTGCTGATGTTAAAGCAGTAATTTGCGAAGGATCTTGGCGGTAAGTGCGCATACAAAAAGCGGCGATTTGCATTTCACAAATCGCCGCTTGGATTTTACCTCTACGCCTACAGAGTTACGTGGTTCCAAATCGCAACTTTGCATTCAATGGCCGCATCGATATTTAGCATCGATATTTAGCATCGATATTTAGCATCGTCAGTCAGACTAGTTAGGAGCGTCGGACAATCCCAACTGACCGGGAATGCCGCCTCTATCACAATCCACATAGTTTGCCGCGTCGACGAACGAGGAGTCGCTCGCCGAGGTATCGGTAGCCACATGGACGGTTGCCTCGAGTGGAAATGCGACTGTGTACGATTGGTCGAATGCCAACATTGCTTGTGCCACATCTCCAAATTCGTCGATAATCGCGTCGCGAGCACCCGCGATGCCGCCAACGATTCCGATTGCAAGTAACGTGACCAACAGAGTCCATTCGAAACTCAACAGACCATCGTCTTCTTGCCAGAGTTGTTTAAGAGTCATGATTCGATTTCTTGGAAATTGGATCCAGCTTGCCGCCATTTTCCGGACGGCGGCCATGTCCGTCTTATAGATGCAGGTTCGGTGCCAACGGCTACTCAATGGTTGAAATTGAGCACGGAACCTTCGCCGAACGCGGTGGATAGACGGATCGCGTCATGTAATGACGAATGGCGGAGTATTGGCAAACTTCACAATCAATTCAGCAACTCTGAATGAGCCCGACTACGGAATGGTGCTGTAGCGAATTTAGGCATATTGACTAGGCTCGAGTGGATCGGCCTACTCGACAACGAAAACTCGGACCAAACGATGTGTCGGATTTTTTAACGCTACACCGTTTCAATTGATTGGCTTGTGTTCAAAGCAATTGACGTTTTTGCCGCCACTAATTTCAAGGAACACGATAGATGGGGTATTTCTGTCTATTCCGTTAATCGGAGTGTTTCAACTAGTTTCGATCCGGTGGCGGTCCAATCGAACGCCAGTTCGTTTTGATAATTATCCTCAACATCCAGGTTTCGCTGGGTCAGAACTCAATTTCGCACTCCGGCAAAGCCCTGCGGAGATCGGCCATACCGATTTCGCTGATTCGCGTTCCGTACAAAGAAAGATGTTTCAGCGTTTCGATTTTCGACAGAAACCGAGCGGAGTCGTCCGTAATATCGCGACCAAAGGTCGGCATTCGATTTGATGAAATGATCAATGTCTCTAGGTTCCGCGATGCCGACAGAAAGCGAATTCCGCGATCGGTTATGGGAGTCCCAGTTAAGTTCAGCCAACGTAGTTTTTCCAGTTGGGCGATGGTTTCGAGCCCGTCGTCATCAACGCCCGTACTTTCAAGGTTTAACCGCTTGAGATTCGAAAGATCGCGAAGCTGTGCGACTCCCATGGAGGTCAACCCGCGCGAGCCGTTAACTTCCAATTCCTCGAGCGCTGTCAACTTTCCAACTTGGGCCATTCCCGTGTCGTTTAACGCGAAGAATCGCAATCGCTTCAGGTGCTCGTTCGTTCGAGGATGTACTAGTCCCGTGCCAGTAATCTTCGTCACTCCAATATCAAGCGAACGCAAGTTTCTTAAGTTCGCCAAATGGGCTAGACCGTCATCCGTTACAATCGTGCCCGCCAATTCCAAATGCTGCAACTGTTGAAACGGCTTAATGGCTCTCAGCGAACGATCGTCGAATGCAAAACCGTAAAGTTTGAGTTGGCTGAGTTTCGGAAAACGGTTTAAGTGTTTCATTCCAGCGGCTGACACACCAAGACCGTGCATCGACAGTTCGGCTAATTGAGGCAGCAAATCCAATTTCGAAAGGCCATCGTCGCTGGTTGTTTCAAATCGAACTTTGGCAGAGACGACTTCGCCGTCGTCGTTTTGTTTCATTTCGGCATCGACGTCGGGGGAAAAGTGTTCGAGGGCGGGATGACTGATTTTTACATGGGGATATTTTCTTTCCATGTCTTGAATCGCGTCGTAAGTGATGATGGTGTATCGTAACGACAGACTTTCCAGTTTTGGGAAATCGCCAAAAGTCTTCACCGAGCGATTTGTGACATTGGTACTTGCGACGAAAAGCTGCCTCAACTTTGAACAGTTAGCAAGAGTCTCTATCGCTTCGTCTGAGACATTCGTACTGTCCAACATCAACGTCTCAAGACCCGGAAGCTTGGCGACGTGGACAATACCGTCATTCGAACAGTTCGTGCCATAAAGATTGACGTTCCGCAAAGACGATAGTTGCTCGAGGTGACGAAACCCGGTAGCGGAAATGTCTGTGTACTGAAGATTCAGCTGAGTCAGGTTCGAAAGAGATTTCAAGTGAGCCAAGCCAGCATCGGTAATCTGGAGGTTGTGAAGACTCAGCTCCTCGAGTTCCGGAAACTGAGCGACCACTTTCAGGCCTTCGTCCGAAATTGGCATTGCCTGTCGATAACTGGTTCCAAGATCGAGTTGCTTGAGTTTCTTTAGCGGTAAGAGTTCGAGGATCCCTTCATCACTTATGAGTGTGTTGGACAGGTCGAGTCTTTGCAACAATGTAGCTTTCGCTAACAACTTGAGATGAGTATCGTCGGTTTCGGTATCGCTAAGACTGATTGATACGATCGCGCCGTTCAAAACTTCAACTTGCCCGCCCAAATTCGCTACCAAATCACGGACAGACTTTAGTGCTCGATTTCCACTCGTCGATTCATTTGCTGCAACGTTCTGCTGGAGATTATTATTAAGATGATTTTTGGCGATTGTTGAATTCTCTTGTTTGTCGGGCGTTTTGCGCGTACTTGGCTTCTCAGGCGGCTGGCATCCGATAAGACCACCAACCAACAGACAGACAGACAGACAGACAGACAGACAGACAGACAACGAACAAGAGGCCACGGCGGAGATAAAAGGTGTCGCTGTTAAACATTGCAGCTATTTCAGGAAAACCAGATCTATCTTGATCCGAAAAAACACTAGCGGTCTCTAACAGTTTACAGACTTCAAAGTAAGTGATCGAGAGAATGTGAGGTGATTCCGTGCGCACCATCGTCCTATCAATTCGGTTATAATCCGCACTCGACAAACTGCCACGAAAATCCGAGTAAATCGAACACCACAGTTTCGGACCAATAATAATGAGACATCTTCTTCTATTCGTCGCCACCATTACGGCCTTTAGTGCGTCATTGGCACATGCAGCCGAACGCCCAAATATCATTTTCTTTCTTTCCGATGACCATCGAGCTGACGTTCTCGGTTGTGCTGGGCATCCCATCGTGAAAACACCCAGCATTGATAAGCTGGCGGCGAACGGAGTTCGTTATGAAAATGCTTTTGTTACAACAAGCATTTGCGCGGCCAGCCGAGCGACGCTTTTCACGGGCCTCTTTGAAAGAACACATGGATACACATTTGGAAAACCTCCAATCGCGGCTGCTCACAGTGCCGATAGCTATCCCGCTCAACTTAAGGATGCCGGATATCGAACTGGTTTCGTGGGCAAGTTTGGAGTCAAGGTCACGGGTGGCAGACCTGCAATCGACAAGATGTTCGATTCCTATGTGCCAATTGGGCGCGGTCAAAAAGGCAACGGGAAATCGAAACAACACTTCACAGATATCGCTGGTGATAAAGCCTTAGCATTTATCTCTTCCAATCCCGAGGATAAACCGTTTTGCTTATCAGTCAGCTTTAACGCGGCACATGCGGAAGATGGCGACAAAGCGAATCACTACCCACACCCGGCTACCGAATCCAAATTGTACGATGGTTTGAAAATGCCGCGTCCGGAAATGGACGGGGGCAAGTATTTTGAATCTCAACCAAAGTTCCTGCAGGATTCCATGAATCGCGACAGGTATTACTGGCGATGGGATACACCTGAAAAATTTGACCGCAACATGCGTCATTATTTTCGGATGCTGACAGCCATGGACCGAAACATCGGACGCGTGATGGATGAATTAAAGAAACGAGGAATCGCGGACAACACGGTGATCCTCTTCATGGGCGACAATGGCTACTACATGGGCGAGCGTGGTTTCGCTGGAAAATGGTCTCACTACGAACAATCGTTGCGGGTGCCACTAATCGTCCAAGATCCCCGCGCGACAAACGCGACTGGCGTCGTAAAAAACGAGTTCGCTTTGAACCTCGATATCGCCGCCACCATCTTAAATCTGGCGGGAATCGACCTCCCCAAACGATATCAAGGCAGACCGCTCGTACCTTCAGACCAAATTGAAAAGCGGGACGGTTTCTTTTGCGAACATCGCATGCAGAACAATCGCATTCCCAAGTGGGAAGGTTTTCGCGGCAATCGATACGTATACGCGAACTACTACGAACAAGAGAGTGATGCAGAGTTCCTCCACGACTTGAAAGAGGATCCGAATCAACTCACCAACCTCGCTACAGATCCAAAACATCAAAGAACACTTGAAGAAATGCGAGCACTGACCAACCGACTGAGCAAGCAATACCTCAACGAAAAATAACTTTCGAGACTGCTCGGCAATTGAACTTCAATCCGTGCCGCAAACTTTCAATATCTGTTGAGACCTTTTATGGTTATCCAGCGAGAAACTTCGCTATCGAGAATCAGGGAATTCCGCCAGGAAGTCGCGAATTCTATTACGCATGGACTTGGATTCGCATTAAGCGTCTTTGCAACCGTCTACATTGCGATGATTTTTAACTGGCCCGATCAAGGCCTGGCAATCTCATGCGCGATTTACGGAATCGCATTGATTATTGTTTACGCCGTTTCCACTCTGTCTCATGCGATTCCACATGAATCTGCAAAACATCATTTGAGAGCTTGGGATCAAGGTGTGATCTATTGGCTAATTGCTGGAACATACACTCCATTTATATGGGCAGGTATGGATGGTTCGAATCGCGTGATCATGTTCACTTGCGTCTGGATCTTCGCCATGCTCGGTTTTTGCTCCAAAGTTTTCGGCTATCATCGCATCAATAGTTTTTCGTCCGTCTCGTATGTACTACTCGGCTGGGTCCCCGGCATGTTTCTCCTCTGGACGGTGCCATATGATTGCGCAGTGGGGATGGTAATCGGCGGATTGTTCTACACTTTGGGAATCGTGTTTCTGATGTACGACCAACGCAGTTGGTACTTTCACGCGTTGTGGCACGTGGCAGTCATTCTTGGCAGCGCAAGCCATTTCTATGCAATCGTGCGGCTATTACAGATTGTCGAAATCACCAACGCCTAACGGTGGATAATGAAACTCAATTTCCTTCTTATTGTCTCAGTGCTTTTATTTGCAAACATCGATTTTGTGGAAGCTCAAACTGACAGAGTCCCCGTCCGCATTGTTCAACTAGAAAGTGGCGTCAAGGCTTCCTTCCGCGGCTTGGCAGTTCGCAATCCGAACGAAGCTTGGGTGACGGGATCGATGGGCACTGTCATTCGCACGACCGATGCAGGACGTAACTGGACGCGGGTTACCGTTCCCAACTCTGCCGAACTCGATTTTCGAGACGTCGCGGTTCTTACGGACGGGACGGTATTGCTAATGAGTATCGGCAATGGAAATGCATCGCGTATCATGCGATCGAGTGATTCTGGAAAAACCTGGAAAACGGTCCTCACCAACAATGATGCCAACGGATTCTTCGACGGGATG
>Ga0115002_10004250_pt1 | contig 17450 bp, 8 predicted proteins | sample ArcticOcean_MG_C_8_FD_89576 | JGI IMG/M metagenome (GOLD analysis project Ga0115002, IMG submission 89576) | Marine microbial communities from western Arctic Ocean - ArcticOcean_MG_CB11_86 | ecosystem: Environmental > Aquatic > Marine > Oceanic | place: Arctic Ocean: Canada Basin | collected... | reverse complement strand
TTCAGAATGAAAATCGGATTGGTTGGTTATCAAGGCGGTGGGAAAAGCACTCTGTTTGAATTGTTGACAGGCGTGACCCCCGATCCAGCAAAAGTTCAATCGGGGCAAGTGGGAGTTGCCACGCTACCTGATGAGCGGTTCGGCAAGCTCGTTGAAATGTACCAGCCGAAAAAAATTACCCCAGCCAAAATTGAACTGTTTGATACACCTGGGCTGAGCCGCTCCGATGCTGTGAATAGTGCCCAGCGACTAGGCGTAATTCGGGAAGCGCATGCGTTAGTCCAAGTGATTGGGACATTTGCAGGCATCGACGCCGTCCAAGAAGTTTCCGCCTTTCAAGACGATTTAGTGCTGGCTGATTTGCAAGTGGTCAGCAACCGTGTGGAAAAACTGAAAGTCGATGCCAAGAAACCGCGCCCCGACCGCGATGAGCTTCAAGCCGAGTTAGACGCCTTATTGCCCATTGAATCCTTGTTAAATGAAGGTCAATCGTTACTTGAAACGGAATTCTCTGAAGTCCAAGAGAAGGCTTGTAAGTCGTTCTCATTGTTGACGAAAAAACAATTATTAGTCGTACTGAACTCGGCTGATTCTGATTTTGATCGCTCGGTTGTCGAAAAAATCGAACAGCTCGATTTACACGTCGTGGTTGCACCGGTCGGTTTGGAATTGGAAGTTCAAGATTTGCCTGAAGACGAGCGGGCCGAGTTTGCTGTAGAAATGGGTCTGGGTGATCCTTGTAAGGAAGTTTTACTCAAGGCGATTTTTAAGGTGACCGACCAAATCAACTTCTACACGTGTGACGAAAAAGAGGTGCACGCCTGGTTGTTGAAACGCGGATCAAGCGCTTTGGAAGCAGCCGGCTCTATTCATACCGACTTAGCCCGCGGGTTCATCCGGGCTGAGGTGGTTGCGGTGGACGATCTTCTGAGGCTAGGATCAGAACGTGAGGTGAAAGCGGCCAACTTACACCATGTTGAAGGTAAAGAATATCTCGTGCAGGACGGCGACGAGATTGTGATTCGTTTCAACGTTTAAGTCATCAGTGTGAATTCATTAGCCTTCAGTTGACGCCATTCGACCTCATTAGACCCTATGACCGTACGAAATCTGCACAATTTGTGTAGGTTATTCGATGACTTTCAATCTGAACCGTGTTCTTAGCCGATCAGATGGTAGCGGTTCTATAATGCAGGGCCTTCTCCGATCTGAAATTTTTCACGACTGGGCCGATCGGAAGCATTAAGTACCGAAATTTTGAAGTCATTACATGGGTTGTTCGAATTACGTAGTCTACGTATAATTTGCCAAGTTCAAGCAACTCAGCCGGGAGGGAGCAAAGTCGCGGTGCCGAAGTCGCCCAAAATACTCATCATCGGCAACCATGACGATCAAGCATCGTCAGTGGTCGAAGAGCTCTCGGGCCGATTTGACATTCTTTCCCCCCGCAACCTTCTCGAAGGCTTAAAAAGTCTGCAAGAGGAAGAGTTTTCGGGGCTGTTTTATCTTGGGGCAGGAGATTCGGTCACGCGCTTGCTGTTGGAATCGAACGGCATCCTCGAACAGTTACCCGAAGGTTTGGCACTGCTCGATGCAAAGCTTAATATCCTTTGGTGCAATTCGAATTTAAAAAAACTGACAGACGCCCACGAGTTTCTCGTCGGGCGTCATTTTTATGAATGTTTCGGTAGCCCGGAAATTTTGGGCCCTGATTTCTGTCCTTTCCACACCAGCCTTGGTGCAGGTGAGCCAGCGAAAAGCATTTTACGTGTCGGTGAAAAAGATTACTTCGAAGTCGAAGCAACTCCCGTATTTGAAAACGGACATAAGTCTCCTTCTTTCTTACTGGTCGTAGTACGAGATGTTTCCTCGGATATTTTGCAGCGACAAAAACTCAATGCCATTTATCAAGCCGGGTTGGAATTGGGTGATCTTTCGCCTCAAGAACTGTTGGAAATGTCGGTCGATGATCGTATCGAATTACTGAAATGTAAAATCTTGCATTACACGCAAGACCTATTGGAATTCGATACCGTCGAGATTCGGTTGGTCGAGAAACAAAGTAAAGACTTAATTTTGCTACTCGCACACGGCATGGATTCAATGGCCGTTGAGCGAGTTTTACAGGCCGACCCCCAAGACAACGGCGTCACCGGTTTTGTTGCAGCGACCGGAAAAAGTTATCTTTGCGAAGACACAAACAGCGATCCGCTTTATCTGCCAGGAGCCCCGGGGGCTCGCAGTTCGTTGACCGTTCCGCTCATTCTTCATGAAGAGGTTCTGGGAACCTTTAATGTCGAAAGCCCACAACCCGGTGCCTTTGATGAAAATGATTTGCAGTTTCTCGAACTGTTCACCCGAGAAGTGGCCGTTGCGCTAAATACGCTTGAATTGTTAGTTGCCGAAAAAGTAACCACGGCAACCGAAAGTACCGAGCGTGTGTTACGTGAAGTTGCAAACCCCGTGGATGAGATTTTGAATGATGCGGCCTGGGTTTTGGAACGCTACATCGGCCACGAGCCGAGCGTTTGCGAACGATTGCAGCGAGTTTTGAAGCACACGCGTGATATCAAGCAGCTCATTCAAAAAGTGGGCGATTCGATCACTCCGAAGGTCGCTCATCCTTCTCTTCAGCCGCGAGTTGAGCGACCAAAACTGCACAGCAAGCGGATTTTAGTTGTTGACGAAGATGAGTCGGTTCGTCAGGCCGCGCATGAGTTACTGGGCCGTTTCGGTTGTGAAGTCGAAACGGCGCATAACGGCGAGGAAGCCTTTTTAATGGTCCGCAGTTTTCATTACGACACTGTGCTGGCCGACATTCGCTTGCCCGATATGAGCGGTTTTGAATGTTTCGCCAAGCTCAAAGAAATTCACGAACACTTGCCTGTGATTTTAATGACGGGCTTCGGTTACGACCCATCGCATTCTATCGTGAAAGCTCGGCAACTGGGTTTGAAGTCGGTTTTGTACAAACCATTCCGCTTGGACCAACTACTGAATGAAGTCGAAAGCGCGGTCGCTTCTCCGTCCGATTTAGCAGAGAGTTCTAATCAACAACCTTAATTGGTTTTCTTCAACTCTTTCATCAGTCCTAGCAAAGTTTCAACGATGCGCTCAGAAGCATCGAGCTGAACTCGACTAGTTCCCATCCAGGTTTCATAGCCGCCCAATTTGTGTTGTGCGGGCGTTGGTAAGTACCCGTTTGACCCGTTGGCCAGTTCAATGGTGAATGCATCGCCGAACGGGCTTTTGTCCTTGATTTCAAGGCCAATTTCAACGAAGACCTCAAATGGAATTGCTGCGATACTTAAATCGCCGATTCGAAGTGCTTGTAGCATGATTGTTTTTTCATCGGGGCCGTTCAGCAGTCGATCAACCCGGCCAGCATAGTTTTTTTCGTATCGATGGAAGGGCGTTACGTCATCCGGTTGTGCCATTATTTTCGCAAAATATTTTTGCATTTCCTCATCGGGTTTTCGAACTTTGAGAGTCAAATCTTTCGAGGCAGCGCCCAATGGAACCCAGTTGTGGTATTGAATTTTACGGTAAGCCTCGGCGACTCGCTTAGCAATTAAATTCGCAACCTCAGTCATTTTCTCGTAGCGTCCATATTTTTGGTACTTCTTTTTAAAATTGATATTGTTGATATCACCACTCGTCCCGTTCGACAGTATGCCCACAAACGGAGGGGAATGTGGCTTGGCGCCGATTAGTGCTCCTATTTTCGATGAAAAAATCCCGAAGTAATCAGCCGAGATTTCACCCGGCTTGACTCCACCGACATAATGCAGTGAGTAATTCGCCAACAAGGCAATCGGTCGACCATCGGTTGATTGAACGCTAATAATTGATACTTCAGGATCAATGGGGCCAGCCGGCTTGAGTAATGCAGCATGGGCCCGAGGCGGGTTCATACGAACTTTGTCGATTCCACCAAACGGGTTTTTCAACATGGCAGAATCGGTGGTGTGCCACCGCCGGTTGAAAACCTCCGAAGGTTCATCAATTTCGCCCCAACCAATTTTTGCTGGTTCCAGATTCATCAAAGCACGTCGAACACAATCGGCAATGCGGCGTGCCAGAAAATCTCGATAGGTTTGACTACTGGCCCTTGTGGCTGAATGAGTATGGGTTGCGGCCAGTAGGACATTGTTTGCTGGAAGTGAAGTCTCATTCTCAATGAGTGTTCGTGCCGCGTCGAGAACGTCGCGTGTGATTCCCAGGCTGTCACAAATGACGAATGCAATTTTCGTTTGTCCATTGTCAAGCACCAACGCCCTGGCGTGTAATTCGTCATGAACGTTGGTGGCTGGAAACGGCTTGAAGCCGCCAACAATAAACTCACCAAGATTTGGCGTGATATTGCTAGTCGCCGCACCTGCCTGTAGTCGCTGATCGGTCGATTTCTTATCTGCAGCAAAGCTAATCTGGCTGGTGAGAGAGAGAATTAAAACGCAAATGGCAAAGTAGTTTCGCAAGTGACTCATCCTATTGCTCCCAGGTATTGTGGTATACAGTTCATTGGTATTTGATGATACCGTGAGAGCTGCTTGAATTCCATAAGGTGTGTGGTTCCATGGATTTCCGGTTTGAGAAACCTGCAGGAAAATCGCCCCTGTTGTGTCCGGTTTGGCTCTTTCGATATAGTAGAGAGACCTAAAAGTCCTTGTTTCAGGTAAAATAATCGAAGCCTTGGGCGCATCGAATCTTGCGTCGAGTTGTATCGATCTCTTATGAAGTTTTTGGACTCATTGAAACTATGAAATTATTGTCTTTCATATTCGCGGCGACTCTCTTCTTCAGTCTGCAAACGGTCGATGCCGCTGACAAGGCACAGGCAGTTTCGCTGAAAAACGTGCAGTCGTTGATGAACAAGTACTGTGTCCGCTGTCATGGTGAAAAAAAGAAAGCGGGGAAGGTCGATCTTTCCAGCAGCATGAGCTGGCAGCAACTTCGTCTCAACCGAAAAGTTTGGCAGAAGGCATTGGACAAAATTAAAGACGAAGAAATGCCTCCGGAAAAACCGTTACCGAGTAAAGCGGAACGGCAGCAGATGATTGATTGGCTGGAAGCCGGGCTGAAAATCGATTGGACAAAAGTCAAACACCCCGGTCATGTCACGATGCCTCGAATGAACCTGGCTGAGTATTCAAATACGATGCGTGATTTGCTTGGTATTCCGTTCCGGGCAGGTGATCAGTTCACAGAAGACGGCGAAGGCGAATCGGGTTTTAACAACGACCGGGCCGCGCTGTTCATTCCGCCTGCTTTAATGGAAAAATACTTTGCTGCGGCGAATTCAAGTCTCGATGAACTGATCGGCGTCCGCCTGCCTCCGATCAGTTTACATTTTGAGGCCGAGAAAATGTTCATGACCGAGCAAAACTCGCCCCCGACTGATTTTGGATATGTGCTGAACCGCGGTCAGATGACGTTGTACGATTCCGTCACATTTCCTCGTTCCGGAACCTACGTGTTCACCGTCCGTTCCTGGGCTATCGGAAATGCTACGGCTGCTAGGCTGAGAATGAACGATGAAGTGATCGGCGATATTTTGGTGCCCACAACAAAACCGGGTGAGTACACCATTACCGCGTTCGTTAAAGCTGGGGCCAAGCAGATGGCTTGGAACATCCAAAACCCCAACCAAGTGAAGATTGCAAAAAATGCAGATACCAGTGTGAACGATGTTGATCAGAGAAAGAAGAAGAGGAAACCGCAGAAAAGTTTTGATCAAAAAGCGGCAGGTAAAATCGTCAACGAGCAAGCCCCCAAAAATGCTTCGGTTTTTGCACCGATCAAAGATGAAACGGGCGAAATTCGTAAATTGAGAAATCGCCTCAACTCTGCAGCGCTCAGCTTACAACGACCCTATGAATGGTTACGCCAATTAGGCCCCGATGGTGAGGAAAGCCAGATTATTCGGTTCAAAGGGTATATCGCAGACCGCGCTGCCACGCTTGAAAAAGTCAAAAAAGAGTTGGCGCAGGCGATGAAGATTGAGCTCGAAGAACTCAACAAGCAAATCGAACAACAAAATACCGAACGCTTAGCAGATAATCTGAAATTGTTAGCTGCCGTAAAAGATATAAAATCCAAAGCTAAACCCAAGAAAAAACAGAACCCTAACAAACCGCCTAAACCCGGGAATGTGGCCATCGACTGGATCAAAATTCATGGCCCGGTGAGAACAGGCACTGCTCGGAAAACTCCACTGGTTTTTGTTTCCGAGCCAGGCCAATCGGTTTCAAAGCAGATCGCAGCACGGACTATTGTTAGTCAGTTTGCGAAACGCGCCTTTCGCCGTCCTGTGACTGATAAGGAAATCATTCGGTATTTGGCACTGTTCAACATGTCCGACAAACGGGGCGATTCGTTTGAGGATTCAATCAAGCTATCACTGTCAGCGATTCTGGTCTCTCCAAACTTTCTGTTACGTACCGAATTGGGGCCGAAACCTGAGGGGGAGTTCCGTTTAGATGATTTCCAACTTGCTTCACGGCTTTCCTATTTCTTGTGGCTGTCAATGCCCGATGTCGAACTGTTCGACTTGGCCGAAAAACGGAAACTACATGAACCAAACATTCTTCGGGCTCAAGTGAAACGAATGCTCAATGACGAAAAATCGAAAGCATTTACTTTGACCTTCTCGAAACAATGGTTGGGCATTGGTGCTTTGGAGAAAGAGATTGGCCCCGATCCCAAAAAATTCCCCATTTATACCTCGTCGCTACAACAGTCGATAATCGACGAAACGGTGATGTTCTTCGATTCAGTCGTGCGCGAAAATCGCAGTCTACTCGAATTACTCGAGTCGAAAGAAACGTACTTGAACGAAGAACTCGCCCGACTGTATGGCATTAAGGACGTCAAAGGTTCGGAAATGCGAAAAGTCAAACTGGACGATGCCAACCGAGGCGGCGTGCTGAGCATGGCCAGCGTGTTGACGGCTACTTCACTGCCGTTACGAACAAGCCCGGTTATTCGCGGCAAATGGGTGCTCGAAACGATTTTTGGAGAAGAACAACCACCGCCATTACCGACGGCAGCTGAACTGCCTGAAGACGCCGCTGAGAAGAAGGGACAAACGTTGCGTGAGGTTTTTGAGCTGCATCGGAAAGCCCCCGAATGTGCATCCTGCCATGTGCGGATGGACCCGATTGGTTTCGGATTAGAGAATTTTGACGCCATCGGACGGTTCCGAACCAAACAAGGCGGGAAAGACATTGATTCGAGTGGCGTGTTGCCCGATGGAGAAAAATTTCGCGGTCCTGCAGAACTTAAACAGATCATGCTGAAAAGTAAGGCCCGATTTGCTCAGAATCTTTCCGAAAGAATGCTAAGTTTTGCACTAGGACGCCGATTAGAGTATTATGATGAGCCTGCAATTCGAAAGATTACGCAGTCATTGGTCGAGAGAGACTACAGCCCTGCAGAATTAATTTCTGCGGTGGTGGAGAGTTACCCCTTCCAATATCAACATAGTAATCCAGTGACTGAGGAGACGCAATGAGTCGGAATTGGCAAATTTCACGGCGTTCGATGCTCAAAGGAACCGGGGCCGCATTGGCCTTGCCGTTTTTGGATGTCATGGGCCCAGCAACGGCCGCTGAAGCAAAAGCTGCCAGTGGACCGCCTGTACGACTTGCTTGCCTGTTTCAACCGAACGGTGTGTTCCCACCGAGTTGGGATCCGAAAGGGACTGGTGCCGATTACGAGCTATCGCCAATTCTTGAACCGTTGGCTTCGTTGAAGGATGACATTTTCGTTCTCTCGAATTTAGATAACTGTTTAGGTGGCGGTGGACACGTTGCAGCGACCGGTGGATTTCTAACCGGCGTTTCTATGAAAAACCAGAAGAACGCCGTCTCACTCGACCAGTTGGTCGCTCAAAAAATTGGCCATCACACGGCGTTGCCTTCTATCGAGCTTGGTACAGAACCGCCACGTCAGGGTGGCAGTGAAGGTTTGCCAATTTCGTTTGCGAACACCGTTTCTTGGAGTTCGGCCACAACGCGTGTTTCACCAGAGATTAACCCACGGGTTGCCTTTGATCGAATGTTTCGGAATGAGGGCAATTCAAAAAAACAAGCCGCCGATTCGAAAAGCGTAATCGACTTGGTTTTAGAAGATGCCGGTCGTTTACGCAAAAAGGTGAGTGCTGCCGACCGTTATAAACTCGATGAATTTTTAAGCGGCGTGCGTTCTGTTGAAAAACGGATCGAAAAAACGCTCAACCCGCCCAAAAGATCTTGGATTCCAGAATCTGAGCCAGAACTCAATCGCCCAACTGCGGGAATTCCTCAACAGCGCGATGTTCACATTCGCATGATGCTAGATTTAATCGTGCTGGCACTGCAAACCGATACCACGCGGGTCAGCACTTTTATGTTGGCTCACGGTTTTAGCCGTAAAAACTTTACGTTCATCGGCGTCAAAGGCGACCACCATACGATCTCTCACCATAAAAATCAGAAAGAATGGACCGACGACTACACCACGGTTAGTCGTTGGTATATCAGCCAGTATGCTTATCTGCTCGACCGAATGAAAAAAATCGATGAAGGTGGCAGCAGCCTGCTTGATAATTGCATGGTGTTGTACGGTTCGGGACTCAAAGACGGTAACGGACATAAGCGAACCAACTTGCCCCTAGTTCTTGCCGGTCGTGCGGGCGGGGCATTGGAACCTGGTCGTCATTTAGTGTTTGAAAAAGGCACCTCAATTGCCAACTTGCACTTGTCGTTACTGCAACGCATGGGTGTCGAAGCCGACCAATTCAATTCCAGTACAGGAACATTGCCTGGGCTTTCCTGATTTAAGACTACTGTTTCACTAATTACAACTCACGTGGCCATCATCGGAAAATCCGACGATGGCTCGTTTTTTTTGTGATCGGAAGAAAAACATTGACCCGACTTATAAACGTTCTTCACCGATTTCTAACCGCACGTACCTTTATGTTCTCCCTGGCGGTGTTATCTGCGTCTCAGGTTTTTGGGTCTGATCAGATCAGAAAAAACTGGCCTCAAGCGGCCGGACCGCTGGGAACTTGGCAGGTACCGGGAGACAATGTCCCCGTCGATTGGAGTGTTTCCCTTAATAAAAACGTACTTTGGAAAACAGCCTTACCTGAAGGTGGACAAAGTACGGTCATCGTTTGGGGCGATCGCTTATTTGTTATCACCCACAAACCGTGGCCTGTTGATGCTGACCCGAAACTCAAGCCGACGGGAGCGGACATTGATGGGTATTGTCTTGACAGTCTGTCCGGCGATATTCTGTGGTCTGTTCGACTACCTAGCATTCGTGAAATGAAATATACCGGAATCTATAGCGATTCAACATCCCCCAGCCCGGTATCGGATGGGGAATTTGTTTGGTTTTTCAACGCTAGTGGAATGATGGGTTGCTGGGATTTTAAGGGTAATGAAATTTGGACACGCAAATGGCAACCGCGAATGCGTCACCATTCACGCCAATTCGAGCCGATTCTTTTCGGGGACGAAATCCTTAATGTGGAAGTGCTCGACAAGGAAGCCGCCAAGAAAACCGCCATGCATAAGAAACTTCCACCAGGAGAAGACCCCAAAAAATATTGGACGTTCCTGCATGGAATCGATAAGCGAACCGGAAAAGTGAAGTGGGTCGCCGAGGCTGGAACGGCCATCCATAACACGCCCACGTTTGGCCGATTAGCTGATGGATCGCCTGCAATTTTACACGGTCGAGGTGGCGGACATGCACCACCCGAGATGCCTTATGGTCCTAGTCTGACCAGCCTGTCGTCAGCAAAGGTTGGCAAAACACTTTGGCATTATCCGATAGTCGGCGGGAGCTCACATTATACGTCGAGCTGGAATTCCAAGTATGCCTGCTGGTTTCACGGCGGCAATCATTTAGTGCTTGACGCACAAACCGGGAAACTGCTGCGGAAACAACCGCTAGAAAAAAATGTGACTTACACCTATTTCGATTCCGAAACGAACAAGTATCGAACAAAACACAACACGACTTTGAGAATACGCAGAGGTAAAGCCAACAGCACGCCATCGACTAATGAGGCAAATCTACTCGTTGGCAACCATCATTATTTTCTGACGCATGAATCTCACTGCATTGGTCGGGTGAATATTGAATCTGGTAAGGCTGAATATCTGCAAGTGCCCGTCCAAGTTGTGCGGAAGGCTGGTCAGGAAGAAAATGTACTGTGGGGTGTTGCACTCGAAAATGATACGCGTAACTCGCGAGGCATCGATATCGGTGTGGTTGATAAACGGTCGAAAGGTGACGGCTGGGGGCATGTCTCAGCGGCAAGCCCGATAGCCGTCGGGTCGAAAATCTTTTTGCCGACAATGGTAGGCATGGTTTATGTGATCGACGCCAATGCACAGAAGCTCGACCAGTCAGCATTGCTGGCAATTAACGACCTTGGCCCTGCGGGTGAGACTTGGAGCCTGTCATCTCTCAGCTATGCAAACGGTAAAGTTTATCATCGCAGCATGAAGGGTGTGGTTTGCATTGGGAGAGAATAACTCAGGCTAGGGCTGAATTAAATAGCGTGTATTATCGCTGTGGAACACGCCTGCGGTTTTCAAAGTGAATCTGTTTCACACCTTCCGGTGCTTTTAATGATTTCGCGATGCGTTGTCTCAAGATTCCCGAAAGGCGTTTCACCGTCTCGGCTTGATCTTGTCGGTTTGCAAGATTGATCATCTCTTGTGGATCGGACTCATGGTCGTAGAGTTCGGATCCTTCGCTGCCATTTTTCCCCCATTCGGTGTAACGATAACGAGGCGTACGGATGCTGTACCCGTTGGCGTATTGCGTGAGTGCAGCAGTTCGAGGAGTTGCTGAGGTGTTTTTGAGGACAGGCACCAAACTAACGCCTGATAAATATTTGGGGGCAGGCAGGTCGCAGAGTTCTGCCAACGTCGGGTAGAAATCGATCATCTCGGCGGGAGTTTGCGTTTTTTCACCCAGGGCTTTCGTACCTGGCCCAGAGAAAATTAACGGAACACGGGCTGCGTTTTCAAAGAGAGTCGTTTTCTGCCAATGGCCATGTTCGTCCATGTGATAGCCGTGGTCGGAAGTGAAAATGACAACGGTATTTTCATCCAGGCCTGTCTCTTTTAGGGTGTCGAGCACACGACCGAGTTGGGCGTCGGCAAATGTGATCGATGCGTAGTAAGCCTGGATGGCTTTACGGGCCAAGTCGTCGGGCAGGTTAATTTGGTCCTTCTTGCGGTTGACCGATTGCCGGGCTGGTTTGGGAATGGTATTGAGATAGCCAGCGGGAATTTGTGGGACTTTGATTTTGTCGGCCGGATACATGTCGAAATATTTCTTCGGCGCGACAAAAGATGTATGTGGTCGAAAGAGGCCGACCGCCAAGTAAAACGGCTTCTTGGTTTTCGCATAGTTTTTCAGTAACCGCACGGCTTCAGTCGCTGCGATGCCGTCGGTTTGTTCTTCATCGGTCCCATCGGCGGCCAGCCAACTCAGCGTTCCACCGAAACTTCCAGGGCGCAGGCTAAAGATTTTGTCCTCTTCATCCTTGTCTCGGCCACGAGGGTTAATAGTGTAATCCCAAGAGTACGGATCGTCATGACCGCTGGTTCCCATGTGCTTGGGAACGTTGTAGTGGTAGATTTTTCCAATGCGTGTGGCAAAATAACCGTTGTTGCGAAACATTTGCGACATCGTTTGCACGTTGGGAATATGCTCGCGGATATAGATGGCGTTACGGTGAATGAGCGTTTGGTCGGGATACAGGCCCGTCATGAATGAAGCCCGGCTTGGTCCGCAAAGAGGATATTGGCAGTAAGCGTTTTGGAATTGAACGCCATTTTTCGCCAGGCGATCGATGTTAGGAGATTTGACCTGCGGATGGCCGTAACAACCTAAGTCACAATTGAGGTCGTCGCAGATCAGAAATAACACATTGAGTTTTGAGGCTTTAGCAGCCTCGCAGCGAGCCGCCTGGTTAAGCACAACAACGATCAACGCAATGAATAGAATGAGGTAGTTGCGCATGCCTAATGGCACTCCGGTTGCGAAGTCAAAAAAAGCGTGACCGGCTGCGTGCCGACACCAATAATGATACCCGTAGCAATTACGAACCGCTAGTTGGAGGTCGTGGGAGGCGATTCCAAAATCTCTGAAACGACTTTTGCAGGGCGGTTGTTGGTAATGATTTGCTCTTGGCCGTTGTGATGATACATCAGCTGTTTGTGGTCGAGGCCGAATAGCCGCATGATGGTTGCTTGGAAATCGTTCGGGGTAACAACATTCTCGACGGCTTTGTGGCCGAATTCATCGGTTTTCCCGTATGCCATTCCACCTTTGATTCCACCGCCGGCCATCCAAATGCTAAAACCTTGACCGTTGTGGTCACGTCCAGCCTTCTTTTTTTCACCATGATTTTGTGTGACGGGCAGTCGACCGATTTCACCACCCCAGTGGACCAGCGTTGAATCGAGCATGCCTCGTTGCTTCAAGTCTTTAACCAATGCAGCAGCAGGCTTGTCAGTTTTACCGCAAATACCAGGCAGGCTGGTGATGATGTTACTGTGATTGTCCCAAGGCTGGCCGCTGTGGAATAGCTGTACGAAGCGGACTCCCCGTTCGACCAATCGGCGGGCGATAAGGCATCGAGTGCCGTACTCTTTTGTTTTGGGGTCGGCCAAGCCGTACATCTCTTGCGTGGCTTTCGTTTCTTTGGAAAGATCGAGGGCCTCTCGCGCCGCCGTTTGCATGCTGGACGCTAATTCATAACTTGCGATGCGTGCTTCTAAATCTGATTCATGTGGATGGTTTTCGAGATGTTTTTTGTTCAACGCTTGCAACAGTTCAAGGTTTTGATTCTGCAAAGTTCCTCGTAAATGTGGCGGAGCATCGAGGTTCAGAATTCGCGGTTCTTTGGGTCGCAGCACGGTGCCTTGGAACAGCGAAGGCATGAACCCGTTCGACCAGTTTGTGACGCCATCGACGGGAAGCCCGCCAGGGTCGGTCAACACCATGTAGGCCGGTAATTCTTGAGACTCGGTCCCTAATCCGTAAACCAGCCAAGACCCGAGAGTCGGTCGGCCAACCACGCCAGGAATGCCGCCGTGAAAGTACCGAATGGAAACTTCGTGTCCGTTGGCCCCGGTGTGCATCGAACGGACAAGGCAGATGTCATCGACAATTTCCGCCAAATTGGGAAGTAGTTCCGATAACTCGGTTCCGCATTCCCCGTGTTTTCGGAACTTCCACGGGCTGCCGAGTAGTTTTTTGCTGGCCTGATTGACGAAGCTGTATTGAATATCGCCTCTGAAATCAGTTCCGCTATATTTGGTGAGTTCCGGTTTGGGGTCGGTCAAATCCATGTGTGCCGGCCCGCCGTGTTGAAACAGCGAAATCATTGCAGTCGCTTGTGGTTCAAACTGGCCGCGCTTCGGCGTTAGGTCGAAATGCTTTCGGCCGATAGAAACACTTTTTGGTCGGGCCAGCAGATTGTCTTGTTTGAGCAACCAAGCCAACGCCACCGTACCGATTCCCATGGCGTTGTCGGCAAGGAATTGTCTTCTATTGAAATTCATCATTAAAAAATGACCTTAACAAAATTAATCGACGTATAAAAACTCATTTGAACTCATCAGCGCTTGACATAAATTGGTAATGGCCTGTTTGTCTGAGGTGACGCCTTTGGGTAATTTCTCGGGGTGTTGTTGCAAATACATGATTTGGTTCCCCAGAAAACCTACAACAAGTTGAAGTTCTTCAAGTGTTGGTTTACGGCACAGGGCCAACTCAAAGGCATAAGATGCCTGGGCTGCGAGATTCTGAACTGCTGGTGGCGGACCATGAAATTGGGCAACGGAATCCCACTTGAAAGTCGAAGCATCGCTACGCGTCAGAGTCAGTTGAACGGTCCATGAAAATGAATCGGATGTGACATTGCCGTTACCATCGGTGATGAAGTCGATGGTATCCCCCGATTGAACGGCCAACTGTAAGACTTTCGTTTCTGTTGAGTTGTTTTTTGCAATCCAGCTACCTGCCAGTCCAGTGCGGCTGGAGACAATGCGCCCGCGTACACCGTTTCCGTTTTCGCTACCGTGGCCTAAGTTTCCGGAAATGGAGAGTGTCCCCGTCTCAGTTGCAATCCAACGTCGGATCGTACCGGATTTGGTGTCGGGGTGGCCGCCGTTGGCATTGAGGAAAGCCCACCCCAGTTTAGCGTCAGGTAGTTTTTTCCCGCCCTGCCAAGTTGTGCCGGTCCAATGTGGCAATTCTGTAAACGAGCCTGTTTTCTGGGTTGACTCATCGAAATTACCGTAGCCGAATTGCCAGGGACTTATCGGCGACTTTAAAAGTTTCGGCAGGAAAGCGGTGAGTTCAGGTTTCAATTTGGGAGATTCCTGAATCAGTCGGTCGGCCAGTTTTGTCGATTGGGCAAGGATAAAGTCCCCATTCATTAACATCAACGATTGCGTGGCCACCGTCGAGTTTGAACGACGTTCGCAATTGATCTCCATCACCGGGGCGTCGAATGTTTGTAACATTCCTACCGGTTGGCTACGCCGTGCCTGAATGTATAAGCTACGGCGGCGTTGGCCATCGGAAACAATGACTTGGCCAGAGTTATCTTCTTTAATACTCAACGGGGCACCGAACAGTTGTCTTTCGAGAACGCCGGAAACGGCCAGCATGCGGTCCCGTAAAATCTCGGCTTCTAAACGGAGGATTGGTTTTCTCCAGTAGTAGAAGTTTTCGGAATCGAGAGACTCTTTACTCGGGTCGTGAGTCCAAGCCTGGCGATACACGGTTGAAAGCATAATGGTGCGGTGCAGCTTCTTCAAATCCCATTTCTGTTGCATAAATTCATCTGCCAGCCAGTTAAGCAGTTTTCGATGAGTCGGGCTAGAACCAAGCTTTCCAAAATCGCCCGGTGTTCCGACAATCGCTCGTCCGAAATGGTGCATCCAAATTCGGTTGACCAATACGCGGGCAACCAATGGATGTTTTCCAGCCGTCAGCCAGCGGGCGAAAGCCAATCGGCGACCTGTTGTGGGAAGAGTGTTGTCGTTAACTGCGAAATCGTGGCGTTGCCCTTCTGCGGAAGCAATGCTCAATGCAGCTGGCGTGACAACCTGTTTCGGCTGTCGATAATCTCCGCGATGGAACAGTTTAGTTTCTGGAAGATGATTATCGCGTTCGATGGCTGGACGCAGGAATTCCTCAACCGGTTTTTTCTGTCTGATTTCAGCAATTTGTTTGTCAAACTTTTTCAGTTCTTCGGCCGCTTTTGGCAGGTATTGGTAGAGTACGCCGGGAGTAATGTTGACGCTGGGGTTTTTCTTTAACAGTGTTTTTTGCTCGGGTGTTCGCTTGTTGGCCACAGTTTGGTAGGCGGTTTTTAATAGGTCGCGCAATGGCTGTTTGAACTTTGCCAGTTCTTTCTGCAGAGCCTCGGCCATGTATATCGTTTGTTTATCTTTTTTGACAACGGCAACTTTTTGAGCTTCCGCTTCGACTTCGGCTGCCTTGGTTCGGTTGGCTGCCGTGTAAAGGGAAACCCGGCGTTGTTGAGGCGTTTGCCATTTCTGCCAATCGAAGGTCGGCTCGAAAATGGCACGCAGGGCATAGTAATCGGATTGTGGAATGGGGTCGTAGCGATGGTCATGGCATTGAGCACAGGCCACACTTAAGCCCAGAAGCGACGTGCTGACAATTTTGATGGTGTCGGTCATGACTTGGTTTCGGGCTTCGGGGGTGTTGCTACCGCTACCGGTTCCGTCGGCGGCCATCCGTAAAAAACCGGTGGCTGTTAAAAGTTCAATTTGTTTTTCGGTTAAGTCGCCTTGTTGCTTACCAGCCAATTCGTCACCGGCAAGTTGCTCGATGATGAACTGGTCGAACGGTTTGCCAGAATTAAACGACCGGATGACATAGTCGCGGTATTTCCAAGCCCAGGGACGAACTTCGTCTTTCACAGTGAAGCCTTCGGAATCTGCGTAGCCAGCGATATCAAGCCAGTGCCGTGCCCAACGTTCACCGTAATGCGGAGATTTCAGCAATTCATCCAACAACGTTTCATACCAGTCGGCAGATTTGTTTGACATCGCTTTTTGAATGTCTTCAGGACTAGGAGGCAATCCCAACAGATCAAAATAAGCGCGTTTGATTAACGTAAGCTTGTCGGCATCCGGAGAAAATGAGAGACCTTCCGGCATGGCTTGAAGTAGCAAAGCATCGATGGGTGATCGGAGTGTGGGGTTGCTTTTGAAATCTTCCGAAATGGCCGGTCTGACGATTGGCTGGAAAGCCCAGTAGGCACGTTCTTCTGGGGTGATTCCTAATCCTGGTCCGATTGATTCTGGTTCCGGGCGAGCCGTTTTGGCGCCTTGGGAGATCCAGCGTTCAAGAATATCGATCTGTTCCTTGGGAACGCGGGCTTCGCCCGGAGGCATTTCTCCGTTTTGAATTCTGGAGAGTAAGTAACTGTCGTCTGGATTTCCTGGTGAGATGGCAGCTCCTGATTCACCGCCTTTGATTATTAAACGAACCAAACGTAAATCGAGCCCGCCCTTCATTTCGTTGGTGGCTCCGTGGCAGTCAAAGCAATGCGCTCGGAAAATCGGGCGAATGTGCTCTTCGTACGTCAAATTCGCAGGCTTTGTTTCCTCGGCAGTAACAGTTGAGAAAGCAAAACAGGAAAACGCAATCATCACCAGGAAGATGCGTTGGGTAACAGCCGTCATATAAAACTCCGAATAAAATTAAAAACCGGGGCGTTTTCCCAGAGGGCGTTTGTTTGGTCGTCTTTCGGGGAAAGGACGCTTACCATTGTTGCCCGGCCGAAAGTTCTCACGATTCGGATCGATTCGATCGCCGGGTTTTGGTGGGATAAATAAATCAGTTCCTTGATCGCGGATTGCCTGAGAAAATTCAGAAAAGTCCAATTCGTTATCTCTATTTAAGTCAGCTCGGTTGATGATGTGTAGTGGAAATTCTGTCGGGTCCAGTGTTTCGTCGTTGTTTTGGTCAAAGCGTTGGAAATCTATTCTGGGGACGATTTTTTGGCCGGGCTTGGGGAATTTCGGGAACCTTTGTAGGCCTCTTTGTTGGTCATCGGTTTGAGAATCTTGTTGAGGCAAACTCGCCGAGGCGTCTTCGGTCGGAGAAAGCTTGGCTGTGCTTATTTCTTCAGAATTCGTGGTCGGATCGGTTTGCGTGTTTGAAGTTTGCTCTGGTTCATTGCCTGAGAACTGAGGCACTAAAACTGCAAACAAAGCAACTCCCAAAATCCCCGCTCCAATTTCCCAAGCGAGTGGTTGAATGGATTTCGGCTTCCTGCTCTTTTGAGTCTTCGTAGATGTCCTAACCGGAGGGGCGGGAAGGTAGTCGGTTAAGTCTTCATCGTTCCAGTCAAACTCATCTTCCAAAACTTGAGTGGCACTGGC
>Ga0115002_10004249_pt1 | contig 17452 bp, 15 predicted proteins | sample ArcticOcean_MG_C_8_FD_89576 | JGI IMG/M metagenome (GOLD analysis project Ga0115002, IMG submission 89576) | Marine microbial communities from western Arctic Ocean - ArcticOcean_MG_CB11_86 | ecosystem: Environmental > Aquatic > Marine > Oceanic | place: Arctic Ocean: Canada Basin | collected... | reverse complement strand
TGATCCGGCACCGGCTATAAGTTTCCCGTCGGGCACGGAACGTAAAAGGAGAATTCACAATGTCGCTCACGGGAATTGACGCCGTCGTCTACGGCGTCGCGAACATGGACAAATGTTGCGCTTATTTCGCGGATTGGGGTCTGAAGAAAATTTCCGGCGGTAAGACCAAGGCCGTCTTTGCGACGCGGGACGGCTCGCAGATCGTTCTGCGGCCACGGGCGGCGAAAGATCTGCCGAACGCCATTCAGGCGGGTTCCACGGTGCGCGAAATTGTTTGGGGAGTGACGTCGAAGGCCGATCTGACACGGATCGCGAAAGAGCTGTCGAAAGACCGTGACGTATCCGTCGACAAGGACGGCACTGTGCATTCGACCGACGATATCGGCCTTGGGATTGCGTTCCGCCGGACCCGGCGCAAAAAGCTCAAAGACACCCGTCAGCCGATGAATTCGGTATCCGGCCCTGGCCGCGTCAACCAGCGCGCCACCTATCACAAGCGCGCCATGCCGAGCCATATCGGCCATTGCGTGTTCATGGTGCCCGATATCAGGAAGATGGAAGAATTCTACACCACGCGCCTCGGTTTCACGGTATCCGACTATTACACCGGGCGCGGCGTGTTCATGCGGGCGCCGAAGCGCGGCGGGCATCATAACCTGTTCCTTCTCGAATCCGCCGACGGCAAGCCGGCGCTCAATCACGTCGCCTTCGGCGTCGACGACATCCACGAATTGTTCGCCGGCGGCACATATTTCCAGGGCAAGAAACACAAGGTTGCGGTTGGTCCCGGACGGCATCACGTGTCGTCGTGCTATTTCTGGTATTTCGTCTCCCCGGCGGGCGGTGCCACCGAATATTTCTGCGACGAGGATTTTCTCACCGAGGACTGGAAGCCCGGCCAGTGGGACCCGGCGCCGGAAACCTTTGCCGAATGGATGCTGGCCGACGGAATCCAGCGCAAGAACGTGCTGCCGCCGACGCGCGAAAAACGCGACACCAAGCTGAAGCAGAAAAAGAACGTGCGCGAACGCGCCGACACTTAATCAAAAAAGGAGTTCCCCAAAATGGCTTTGAACGCACGCTGGGAAACGTTGACCGTCGACGGCAGCACTATGGATGTGTTTATCGATGAGCCCGCCGGTGAAGGCCCGCATCCGGCTGTTGTCGTCGCGCATCACCGCGCCGGCAACGATTCAGCGACCACCAAGTTTGTCCAGGATCTGGAGGGACACGGCTATGTTGCCGCCTCGCCGAACCTGCACCACCGGCGGCCCGACGGCGAGGACACGCGCGATTCGCTGAAGAATCTCGACGATGTCCAGATTGTCGCTGATCTCAACGCTACCGTCGCGCTGCTGCAGGGCATGGCGTCGGTCGACAATGCCCGCATGGCCATGGCCGGGCATTGTATGGGCGGGCGCGTGTCGTATCTCGGCGCCGTCTCGATCGAGGCGTTCAAGTGCAACGTCGCTTACTACGGCGGCAACATGTTCAAGGTGTGGGGCAATGGCGATGCGCCGCCATTCGACAAACTCGCCAATCTGCGCGGCCCGGTCATCGGCTTTTTCGGCGGGGACGACGAGAACCCTTCGCCCGATGATGTCGCAAAGATCGACGCCAAGCTGACAGAACTCGGCATCGCCCACGAATTTCATTCGTATGAGGGCGCCGGACACGCGTTCCAGAATTTCACCAACCCGGCAGGGTACCGCGCGGCGGTGACGGAAGATTCGTTCGCGAAGATGATCGTCTGGCTGGGGAAGAATTTGTAGGCAGGGTTTCAGCCAAACGCCCACACTAGATTTGTCATCCCGGACTTGTTCCGGGATCTAGATGTCGTTGAAGTCCGAAGACTGGACCCCGGAACAAGTCCGGGGCGACAGGACTAAGTTGTGGGTTGGATTTCTAACCTGCGCTGCAGGCGCCGCCGCCGAGCACGCAGAATTTGGCGCAGTGGGGGTGGTTCAGCGGCACGTCGGCCGCGGCCTCGGCCAGGGTTTCGCCCATCTCGAAGCGTTCGTCATAGGGCAGCAGAGTGCAGGGCATGACGACCGGGCTGGAAGCGCCGCGGTGCTTGACCACCATGCGCGAGGTCGCGCACATCATCGCGTCCGGCGACACGTCGAGAATGCCCCAGCACGCGGTCGTGATTTCCGGTACGTCGGCCATCTCGTCCATTTCGGGGAACAGCACGAGATCGACCGGGCTAAGCGGGTCGATTGGCAGACCAAGCCCGGCGAACAATGCGCCGTAACCGGCGCGCAGATCGTCTTCGGTCTCGTCCCAGAATGTGCGGCCGGCGACATTGATATTGAAGTCGTTGTCGGACACCCATTTCAGTCCGTCGATGGCAGGCTGCCACGACCGCGGCCCGCGTTCCTTTTCATGATGTGCCGGGTCGTAATGATCGATCGAGACGCGCAGGACCAGCTTGTCGCCGTATTTTTCGCGCAATCCCAGCAGTCCCTCGCGCATTTTCCACATCGGCTTCATGGCGTTGGTCAGCACCAGCGCGCGCAGGCCGCGCGACAGGGTGAGATCGAGCATGCCGATCATATCCGGGTTCATAAACGGCTCGCCGCCGGTAAACCCGATCTCTTCGGTGCCCAGCCCGTCAACCGCGATCTCGTCGAGATAGGCGCGGATTTCGTCCGTGGTGATGTAGGCCAGCCGGTCGTTGGTCGGGCTCGATTCGATATAGCAGTTCACGCAGGTCAGATTGCACAGCGTACCGGTATTGATCCACAGCGTCTGAAGCTGTTTCAGCGCCACGGACGCGCGCGCATCGCCGCCGGCTGTGATCAGCGGGTCGCGGAACTTGGATACATCCAGGGGTGCGACCTTGCTGGGCGCAGCGATATCCATCGGAAATCCTTGATCTGACAGCGGTAACGGACGGTGATACGTAACATATAGTGGCTAAAACGCGCCAATCGGATAAACTTTTCGTCAGACGGCACGGATTGCGCCCGAATTCGGAGGCCCCGCGCGGCTAGGCCGTGGGATCACCCTTGCGCGTCAGGTCGATCTGTTCGTCAAAGGACCGGTACCCACCTTCCTTCTCAGCCCGTCCCTGATCTTTCGCCGGCAAATCGGGCTGGATTTCTTTTGCGCGTTTCCAGCCGGCCAGCGGGGTATCTTCCCCTTCGCGCGGTACATAGCGGGAGTCCGCCACCTTGTCGTAGCGGTGGACGTAGCGCGGGCAGTTGCGGAACACTTCGGTCACGGCGACGCGAACGATAAGCTGGGCCTCGTACACCTGATCGAGCAGCGGATCGTTGTCGTCGATCGTCGCCGTGCCCTGGATGCGCAGCCGGTAGGGCGTCTCGAAATCGGTGAACAGCAACCCGACCTGGTCGTTGCCGGCGATATTTCCCATGGAATAGAACATGCCGTTGCCGTCAAAAGACGGGAATGCCAGGGTTGTGTCGTCCAGCACGCGCACGAACCCCGGATCGCCGCCCTTGTAGGACACGGTGGGACGGCCCCGGTGATCGACGGTGGCGAGCCAGAACATGTCGCGCGCTTCGATGAAACCGCGGTGAAAATCGCTGATGGCGGGCTCCACCACCCGGCGCTCCACATTGTCGGCCAGACGGCGCGTATCGAACCGGTCCTGAAGATCGCGGTGATTGGGGCCGTAAAGGGTGGTCATGGAAGCCTCCTGTCCGTTATGCCTAGGTCTCGATATCATGCCCGGCCGCACGCCGGCGGCGCTAGAAAATACGCTCGAACTGCCGGGAGCGAAGATCGCGTTTCAATATCTTGCCGAAATGACTGCGCGGCAGAACATCGAGAAACGCGATCGTTTTCGGCACCTTGTATCCCGCAAGATTCTGCCGGCCATAGGCATAGAGATCGGCGGCCAGATCCGCATCATTGACGGAAGGGTTTCTCTTCGCCGCGACCAGCAGGATCGCTTCGCCCCATTTCTCGTCCTCGATGCCGACCGCCGCGCATTCGGTGATATGGGGATGTTCCATGTAGACGGCCTCGATTTCGACCGAGGGGACGGTCTCGCCGCCGGTGATGATCACATCCTTCGACCGGTCGACGATGCTGACCTTGCCGTCGTCGTCCATCACGCCGATATCGCCGGTGAAACACCAGTGCAGGCCTTCGGAATCGCCCTTGATCGGGCGCCAGGTGACGGCGCTGATCTCGTCGTTGTTATTGTAGCGGAGCGCGGTGTTGAAGCCGCGCAGCACGATATGCCCCTGCCGGTTGCGCGGCACCGGCCGGTCGTCGTCGTCGAGAATGCGCAGTCTCGTGTCGATATGCGGCTCGCCGACGCTGTTCGGGTAGACAAGCAGCTCGCCCGGCACCTGGGTTGCCATGTTGATGCTCTCGCTCAGACCCGCCGCAATCATGATGTCGGAATCGGGAAACATTTCGGCAAGCTTCTGGCGCAGCGCCGGCGGCGTCGGCGCCGAGGTGCTGACGATCACGCACGGCTCGGTAATCGGAATACCGTCCCACGCCTGGTAGGTCGGGTTGATCACCGCCGGCACGAGCTGGAGATATTCGATCTTCCGCGCCTTTATTTCGGCGATAAACTTCGCCGGATTGAAGGACGTATCGGCGGGAAACACCACCGTGCCGACCCGCCAGAACACCGGCAGCATCCCCCAGTCCATGCCCGCCGCATGATAGGTCGGCATGATCATGATGGTGTTCCAGCCGCGGCGCACATCGAATTCGGCGATGTTGCCGAGGACCGTGAAATACACGCCGACATGACTGTGCAGCACGCCCTTGCTCATGCCCGTCGTGCCGCCGGTCGAGACAAGTCGGACCGGATCGTCGAGCGAGGTGACCACCGGCAGCGAGCCGGCATCTTCAGCCTGCACCAGGGTCTCATAGTCGAGCCAGCCACCCGCACCGGACGTTGATATTCGAATTTTCGCGTCCGCGCCGGTGAATTTACTCTCGAAATCCGCATTGGTGACGATCGCCGTGCAGCCATGATTATTGACGTAAGCCGCGACCTCGTCGGCGAGCAGGCGGACATTGAGCGGTGCGACGACGATCCCGGCACGGGCGCAGGCGAAGATGGTTTCGACCACGGCATGTTCGTTCCACAACATCACGCCGAGAAAATCACCCTTGCGGAGACCAAGGCGGCCAAGCGCACGGGCAAGCCGATTGATGCGTTCGTCCAGTTCACGGTAGCTGAGCTTGCGTCCGCGCAGCATATCGTCGATGGCAACCCGGTCGGGGTGAATTTCAGCGCCGCGCGAAACGATATGCGCGATGCTCGACAGTTGCCGTTCCGGGTTTTTGAGCGCGTCCGTCATGCCGTTCCCTTCCCTGCCGCCCGTCCCCTGCCGCCCGTGTGCGCGTTTGTCGCGTCTTCGGGTTTAGTTGCCCCCCGGATCGCCGATCCAGCGCCGCTGGGCATCGAATGCCGGCGGCCGGGTACCATTCTTTTCGTCGTCGACCATCACGGCAAGGCGGGCTTGTTTTTCCGGTGTGTCCTCGGGAATGACGTCGAGCGCGTCTTTGTGCATCGGTTCGTAATCGCCGCCCACCGGACACACGTCCTGGCACCGGCGGCACCCGGTCGTCACCCCGGCGCCGCGCAGAATGCTCATCCAGGCATGAAAGGATTCTTCTGATTTGATCAGACCGAGTTTCGCGTCAGGTTCCGGCTCGCCGAGGATTTTCACCATCTGGCCGGTCAGTTTCTCAAAACCGTGGGGCGACCGGTAGGCGTCGCACCCTGCCCAGTCGCGCGACCAGTGGCCGACCACGTCGCCGGGACAGGTGCTCAGACAGCGGCCGCATTCCGGACCGTGGCACAGCGCCGCGGTCATCGGGATGTCGGTCTCGCAATCGACGTTGCACAGCACGCCCGACAGAATCACGCGCGGCCCGTATTCCGGCGTCAGGAGTTGAAGATTGAGCCCCAGCGTCCCAAGCCCGGCTTCCACCGCCGCATGTTCGAGCGAGAAATGGGCCGGCGACGAACCGTCAGTCCGGTCGGATAACGGATTGGCAACGGCCGGCGGAATCACCATTCCCGCCCCGCCCCGCTCCTCCAGCCAATAGACCAGCCGGAGCGCCGCCTCTTCGATCAGATCGATGGTCAGCTCGTCATTGTAATGCTTGTGCCGTTCGTCCCAGCGGGTGATGCGGGTGGTCCCGCTCATGTAACGTTTGGCGAGCACGATCACCCGCCCGCCGTCGCGCTCGGTCATCTGCGAAGGCTTTTTTGGCGATCCCGGCGGCACATGGTTCTCGAAATTGCCGCCGTCGGCGATCCCGACCAGATCGACGCCGAGCGCAAGCGCCGTGGCCTTGATCTCGGCAGCGGGGATAGTGGGGGGCGGGGCGGACACTATTCGGGAACCCTCAATCGCCATCGGCCGCGTCGGCGGCGGCCTGTTCCTTTTCGCGCTGGGCTTTCTTGAACGCCTGAAGCTGGCGCGCAACCATCCCCTGATACCCATCGGGTCCGACCCAGCGGACGTTCCAGTCATCGAGGCCGTCGACGGCATCGCCGTTTTTGCGCGCCGCCTTGAAGCCTTTCGCTTTCTCGACCTTCTCCGGCGTTTTCTCCGGGATTACCTTTTGGACGTCGGCGAGATGCGCATGATAGTCATTGCCGACCGGACAGACCGCAAGGCAGCGCGGGCAGTCGCCGAACGATCCCACCACCCGCACGATGCCCTGCCAGAAGCCGAACACTTCGCGGTCGGCCAGCATCTCGCGCTGTTTGCCGCGATCCTGACGGACGAATTCGCGACAGAAATTCTGGAGGGTGGAATAGCCGTATTCCTGTGCTTCAGCGGTACAGGCGCGCTTGTCGATTCCGAAATGCCGGACCGCGTCGGTCGGGCAGGAATACAGGCACCGGCTGCAGGATTCGCCGATGCAGACCTGTTCCCGGATCGGCGAGTCGGCTTCGATCGCCGCCTCGGTCAGCACAGCAGTCAGATAAATCCGCGGACCGAATTCAGGGGTCAGGATATTGACTTCCAGACCCATGGTGCCGAGCCCGGCCTCGATGCCGAGATGACGGGTGCTGAGCTGGGCGTAGCTGCCGCCCTTATAGTCCCAGTGGGTTTCCTGGGACGTGGTGATGAACGACGGATGACCGAGCTGCTGCAGCCAGTCGGCCACCCGATAGGCACATTTGTCGATCTCCCGCAGCACCAGATTGTCCATGTACTGCACCGGCACGCTCGCCTTGGCGCGAAACGCTCCGGTCGGAATGCGTTTGGCGATCACGATCGCGCTTTTGGTATAAGGCGAAATCCGGTCGGGTGTTTGCGGCCATTTGGGGTCCGGCGGAAACGCGTTTAGCGTCTTGGCGCTGGCGATGCCGACAAGATCGGCGCCGAGTTCAGTGGTTTTTTGCTTTACGAGTGCCGCGTCGAGATCGAAGGACATAATTCTATCCGGGTGTGTGAGCGTGATCGGGTTTCAGGATGATTTTACCGCGCAGATCGCGCGCATCGAGCAGTTCATGGGCTTTGCCCGCATCGGACAGCGGCAGGGTGGCATGGATCGGCGGCGCAAGTGCCCCGGCGGCAAAGCGATCGACGATCTCGCCCAGGACCCGCGCACGCGCCTCCGGATTCGCGTCGTAGCTGTGCCACGAAAAGCAGCGGACGGCAGGGCTTTTGCCGAGATGGGCACGCATCGCCGCGAACAGCTCGTTTTCCGGCAGGCCGGCCAGCGCGTTGAACGAGATAATCATGCCGAGCGGCGCGAGCATCCGCAGATTGTCGGTGAAATCCGGTCCGACGAGCTGATCGAGAATCAGGTCGACGCCGCGCCCGTCGGTCAGGTCGAGCACGCTGTCGGCGACGTTGTGGTCGCTGTAATCGACCGTGTGGGCGGCGCCAAGTCCTTTGGCGAAGGTGCATTTGTCGGCGGAGCTCGCGCCGGCAATCACCTCGATACCCTCGTGGCGGCACAAATCGACCACCGCCGAGCCGACGCCGCCCGACGCCCCGTTAACATAAACCGATTTCACGTCGGTGCCGCGCGCGGCTTCGCGCAGCAGGCACCAGGCGATGGCGTAGTTAGGGATGCAGACGGCGGTATCGAGATCGACCGTTGCGGGCAGCGCGGTCACGATTTCGGTCGATACCGCGTTAAACTCGGCATGACGGCCGCCGCCCGTGCCGAATACCAGCACCGACTGGCCGAGGGCGATGTGACTGACACCCGGCCCAACGCCGACGACATGGCCGCTCATCTCGTTACCGATGACGGCGGGAAGCGGCGGCATCCATTTATAGACGCCCGATCTCAGCAGCATATCAGGCTTGCCGACGCCGAAGGCATGGGCCTTGACCAGAACCTCGCCCGGACTTGGCTTCGGGTCCGGCAGATCGACATAGTCGAGAACCTCGGGCCCGCCGGTTGCGCCGAACTGAATTGCTTTCATGCGGATTTACTCTTGGATTTGAGGCTCGACAGGGTCACGCCGGCAATAATGACCGCCCCGCCGACGATATGGAAGAGCGAGACGGTCTCACCCAGCAGCGGGATGCCGAAAATCGCGGCGGCCACTGGCGTCAGATACATGTAGTAGCCGGCGCGCGGCGGGCCGACCCGCGCGATCGCTGCGTTCCAGCACATGATCGCGATCACCGACGGAAAAATGGCAACGAAGGCGAGCGAAACATAGGCGACCGGTCCCGGGATCGGCAGTTGACCGGTGGCGACCTCGAAGGCGAAGAACGGCAGGTGAATGATGGCTCCGACGGCGCAGACGCAGGTCAGCAGCGACAGCGGATGAATGCCGGGCGGCAGCCGCATGATGACGATGCTGTATCCGGCGAGGCCGAGATTGCAGCCGATCAGAATGGCGTCGCCGAGATTGAAGTTAAGGTTCAGGAGCACGTCAAGATCACCGCGGGCGATCAGATACAACACGCCAAGAATGGCTAGGGCGGTTCCCACCCATTGCAGGGCGGTGGTCCGTTCGCGGAGAAAGATCGCGGCGAGGATAACGATCATCACCGGCATCGAGGTCTGGATCACGCCGCCATTGACCGCCGTGGTGTGACCGAGCGCGACATAGGTAACCCCGGCACCCATGAACGGCATCAGAAACCCTGCGAAAACCAAATTCTTCCAGCTCGCCCGCAGGCGTAGCCGGTCCGCGCGCAGACGGGTCCAGGCAAATGGTAACAATATAAGGGCACCGATCGTCCAGCGGACGAAACCGAGCGTATAGGCCGGGACCTGGCCGACGGCGAGACGGCCGACAACGTAGTTAAGCCCGAAGATCAGCACCGCGATCAGCATGATGAAAGCCGCCGCAACCTCGGGGGAGATTCCAGCGGCTTTGTCTGTTGTGTCTGTACTCACCGGGCGGGAATGGTTTTAGCAGTACGTCTGCCCGTCCGGAGAGAGATCACGCGTCCTGCCGGAACTTCGGATTGGTGTACTGGGCGTTGTTCTTGAGCATCTGATCTATCAGTTCGCCCATGCTTTCCTCGGTCGGGACCGGATCGGTATCCCAATAGCCGTATTCGTCGACACCCCGCACCAGCGTCGCCGGGCGCCGTTCGAGCGTCGATTTCACGTGGGTCGGGATCAGGAAGAACGAGTAGCCGATGCGGACATCCGGCGTGTTGTTCGGCCCCGATGCATGCGCCGTTCGTTCGTTATGGATCGAAAACTGGCCCTGCTCCAGTTCCATATGAACGGCTTTCGATTCGTCCAATCCCCGGATCGTCTGGCCACGCCCGAGAAGGTTTTTCTTCTCGCCCGGGGCATCTCCGGAGGCGTTCTCATGGCTTTCGTCGTGCTCGTAGCCGATCTTGTGCGAGCCCGGCATCGACCGCATGCAGCCGTTTCCCCGGTTCGCCGGGGTGAGTGCCACCCAGCAGGTCACCATGTCATGCGGATCGCAGCCGAAATAGGCGGAATCCTGATGCCACGAGACGAAGGAGCCATCGCTGCCGGGTTTGACCCAGAAGCGCGATGCGAAAGCCAGAATGTTGGGTCCGATCAGATCTTCGGCGATGTCCAGAATCCTGGGCTCGCGGACGAAATCCCAGGTCTCCTTCATCGTCAGGTGACCCTTGAGCTTGAACACGCCGGGATTGACGCCGTATTCGTCTTCAAAGCGAGTCACACCGTCAAGCAGCTCGTTACAGCGCTCTTTCGAAATGCCGTCGAGAGGATACAGATACCCTTCGCGGTGATAAAATTCGATTTGTTCGTCGGTAAGGACCTTGCCCATTCGTCACGCCCTGTCGCACCAGTGATTTTAAAAATTAGTTCAGTAACTAACGATAATTATAGAATAACACGGGATGGCCTTCCTTAAAACCATTGTGCAGGCAGCCAATTTACTTAAATATCGTCCGACATCACTGAATATAACGGAATTCGCATGCCTGATGCTGGCCCCGACGCTGGCCCTGCCGGTCCTGACCGAACGGCCCTGACCGCCGAAGAATTTTACGCCCGTGCCGACACGCTGGCGCCGATGCTGCGCGACCGCGCCGCGGCGGCGGAGGCGGCGCGCTGCGTCCCGGTCGAAACGGTCGATGCGTTCAAGGCCGCCGACCTGATACGGATCACCCAGCCGGCCCGGTTCGGCGGCCATGAAATGGGCTGGGACGTGCTGTGCGAGGTCGCGTGCCGGCTGACCCGCGGCGACGGCGCGCAGGGCTGGATCCAGGCGATCATGTCGGATCACGCACAGATGCTCGGCACGTTTCCGCTCCAGGCGCAGGAAGACGTCTGGGGCGAAAATCCGGGTGCCGTCATGTCGGCGGCGTTCGACCCCAAAGGCATCGCAATACCGGCCGAGGGCGGCTACCGGTTTTCCGGCCGGTTCGGGTTCGCCAGCGGCATCGATCACGCCGACTGGCTGATCTGCGCCGGCTTCATCGTCAAAGGAGACAGCCGCGATGGGCCGCATTTCTTTATGGTGCGCCGCCGCGATGCTGAGATCATCGACGACTGGCACACGATCGGCCTCGAAGGCACCGGATCGAAGGGCTTTGAGGTCGACGATGTCTTCGTGCCGGAATATGCGGTGCTCGACGGTGCGCTCGCCCGCGCCGGCAATGGCCCGGGCGCCCAGGTCAATCCCGGCGCTGTCTACCGGCTGCCGCGCGGTTTCCTGACGCCGGCGATTTTCGCAGCCATGACCATCGGCATGGCCCAGGGGCTGCTCGACGCCTGGCTCGCCTATACCGCTACGCGGATGTCGCGCGGCGTGAAGGTCGGTGACAGTCCGGCGAGCCATATGGTTGCCGGCCAGTGCGCTGCGGAAATAGACGCGGCCGAAGCGCTGAACCGGAGCACTATTCGCGGCGCGATGGCGGTCCTCGAAGCCGGCAACGCCCTTACGGAGATCGAACTGCTTGGCGCCAAGCGAAACTCGGCCTGGGCCTGCCGGACGGCACTGGAAGCCGGCGCCCGGCTGTTCACCGCTGCCGGCGGCCACGCGATCTACAAGGGCGGGCCGGTGGAACGCCAGTACCGCAACCTGCTGGCCAGCGCGGCGCATCATATCGTGAACTGGGAAGTCAGCGCCCTGGACAGCGGCGCGGCGATAATCCGGGAAGCGGGTTAGCTACGCCCGCCCATCAGCGGAAACGACGCAGCGCCGATAATCGGGCCGTTATCGGCCGCCTGCAGGACAATGACATAGCCGTCGCGGCCCGTGGCGCCGCTCGCCTTCAGATCGACGCGCTTTTTCAAGTCCGCGCCGGTCCAGGTGCCGATACGCCGGAAACTGCGCACTATACTGCCGTTGACGCTCGTCTCCCCGCGGTTCTCGCCCGCCCTTACCGTGGTTTCGCAGGCACTGTCGTAAAACCCGATCCACAGTTCGGCGCGGCGCTGGGCGGCTTCCGCGGGCACATGGATATCGGCGGTGCCGTCCTTGTGGAGGGCGACGTCGATGGCGATCTTCTGGGCGGCGGCGGCCATGCGGATCAGATTGTTGACGTTCGAGCGGTTCGAGCCGACGGTCTCCGCCCGGCCATCGACGACGACCTGCGGCGTGTACACGTATCGCTTGCCCATGGTGCGGCATAGGCGCGCTGGCGGGTGGAAGCGTCGGGCGACGAAAACGGATCGGTCCAGCCGATATAGTTCCAGTAATCGACATGAAACGACAGCGCGATGATATCGTCGCGCTTGGCAAGCTCGGCCAGATACGCGTCGGCCGGCGGGCACGACGAACAGCCCTGCGACGTAAGCAGCTCGATCACGACCTTCTTGCCGCTCCCGGCGAATGCGGGAAACGCAAGGACTGCACATAAGACGGCGCTTGTCAGAAGGGTTCGGACGGGCAGGAACAATCCCAATATATACGGACCGGCGGTTAATATCGCCTAATCAATCACGTTCACTTGTCGGTGAGAGTCCCGGCTGCGGCGGGTCTCCCGGGGATTACGCCGCGTCGAGCATGTTACGGATAACGTATTGCAGAATGCCGCCATTTTTGTAGTAATCGAGCTCGTCGAGCGTATCGATACGGCACATCACCTTGATATCCTCGGACGTGCCGTCTGCGCGGTGGATCGCGCAGACGAGCTCGCTCCGCGGGCTGAGGCCCTGGGCGACGCCCTTGATGTCGAACCGCTCGGTGCCGTCGATACCGAGCGTCTTGCGCGTCGCACCGTCGGTGAATTCGAGCGGCAGCACACCCATGCCGATCAGGTTCGACCGGTGGATGCGCTCGAAGCTTTCGACGATCACCGCCCGGGCGCCAAGCAGCGTGGTGCCCTTCGCCGCCCAGTCGCGCGACGAGCCGGTGCCGTATTCCTTGCCGCCGATAATGATCAGCGGCACGCCGTCGGCCGCGTATTTCATCGCCGCGTCATAGACCGGCATCTGTTCGCCCGACGGCTGATGCGTGGTCACGCCGCCCTCGACGCCCGGCACCATTTCATTGCGGATGCGGATATTGGCGAACGTCCCGCGCATCATCACCTCGTGATTGCCGCGCCGCGAGCCGTAGGAGTTGAACGCCGCGGGCCGGATCTGGCGTTCGAGCAGATATTCGCCGGCCGGGCTTTCGCGCTGGATGCCGCCAGCCGGCGAGATGTGATCGGTGGTCACCGAATCGGCGAGGATCAGCAGCGGCCGCGCACCGGTGATGTCGGTGATCTCATCCGGTTCCCGCTCCATGCCGTCGAAGAAGGTCGGGTATTTCACGTAGGTGCTGGATTCCTGCCAGCCATAGGTTTCGGATTTAATGCTGTCGATCGCCTGCCATTCGACCGGGCCTTCGAACACGTTCGCGTAACGGCTGCGGTACATCTCGGCAGTCAGGCATTCGCGCATGGTGTCGTGAATTTCCTTGTTGGTCGGCCAGATGTCCTTGAGATAAACTGGATTGCCGTCGGTGTCGTTGCCGAGCGGGTCGGTCGCGAGATTGATCTTGAGCGAGCCGGCCAGCGCATAGGCGACGACCAGCGGCGGCGAGGCGAGGAAGTTCGCCCGCACCTGCTGATGGACACGGCCTTCGAAGTTGCGGTTGCCGGACAACACCGCGCCGACGACCAGATCGCCCGCGTCCACGGCATCGGCCACCCTGCCGATCAGCGGCCCCGAATTTCCGATACAGGTCGTGCAGCCGAAGCCGACGATATTGAAACCGAGCGCGTCGAGATCGTCCTGAAGTTCGGCCTTGGCGAGATAGTCGCGCACCACCTGGCTGCCGGGGGCGAGCGAGGTTTTGACCCACGGCTTCGCCTTGAGGCCCTTGGCCACCGCGTTACGCGCGAGCAACCCGGCGCCCACCAGGACCGACGGGTTCGACGTATTCGTGCAGCTGGTGATCGCGGCAATGACGACATCGCCGTCCTCAACCGTATAGTCGTCGTCGCCGACGGCGCGGGCGGCCTGGTCTGTATCGGCGGGCGCGGCCCCGCGGTAATCGGTGATCGCGGCAATGCCGGTCTTTTTCACATCCGACAGCACGACCCGGTCCTGCGGACGTTTCGGTCCCGCAAGCGACGGCTCGACAGTGCCGAGATCGAGTTCCAGGGTGGCGGTGAAAACCGGATCGGGCGTGTTCTCGTCGCGCCACATGCCCTGGGCCTTGGCATAGGCCTCGACCAGCGCGACGCGGTCGGCATCCCGGCCGGTGAAGGTCAGATAGTCGCATGTTTCCCGGTCGATCGGGAAGAAGCCGCAGGTCGCGCCGTATTCCGGCGCCATGTTGCCGATGGTGGCGCGGTCGGGCAGCGACAGCGCACCGACGCCGGGACCGTAAAATTCGACGAACTTGCCGACGACGCCGTGGGCGCGCAGCATCTGCGTCACGGTCAGCACCAGATCGGTCGCCGTCATGCCTTCCTTCATTTCACCGGTCAGCTTCATGCCGACGACTTCGGGCAGCAGCATCGAGATCGGCTGGCCGAGCATCGCCGCCTCGGCCTCGATTCCGCCCACGCCCCAGGACAGGACAGCGAGACCGTTGACCATCGTTGTATGGCTGTCGGTACCGACGACGGTGTCCGGATAGGCCACGGGTTTCCCGCTTGTATCGTCTGTGACCCAGACGGTCTGCGACAGGAATTCGAGATTGACCTGATGGCAGATGCCGGTGCCCGGCGGCACGACGCGGAAATTGTTAAACGCTTTCGAGCCCCAGCTCAGAAATTCATAGCGCTCCTTGTTGCGTTCGAATTCGAGCTTGACGTTGCTGGCGATTGCGGCGGCGGTGCCCGACTCGTCGATCGACACGGAATGGTCGATGACGAGATCGACGGCGTTGAGCGGATTGATCTTCTGCGGATCGCCGCCGAGCTTCACCATCGCATCGCGCATCGCCGCCAGATCGACAACAGCCGGAACGCCGGTGAAATCCTGCAGCAGGATGCGGGCGGGCCGGTACGCGATCTCAAGATCGGATTTTTGGGTCTCGACCCATTTGGCTGCCTGCTCGATATCGGCGATCGTCACTGAGCGCCCGTCTTCGTAGCGCAACAGGTTTTCGAGCAGCACCTTCAGCGAAAACGGGAGGCGGGAGGTATCACCGTATCCGGCATCGGACACCGCGCTGAGACTGAAATAGTCGTACGACTTGCCGCCGGCCTGCAGTGTGCGGCGGGCCTTCAGCGTGTCCTGTCCGATTGCGCTCACGTGGTATCTCCTTCGTTTTGATGCGGGCGGAAACTAGCGGCAAACGCGGCTGATTCCAAGACGATTCCAATAAGGATGACGCGGCTGCACGGATGATACAGGTTGCCAGGCGGCCGGGCGGCAGCGGGGTGATAGCAGGCTGATAGCCGGGCGACAGCGGCGTTGACCGCTTCCCGCACCGAATATCCGATTACCCCCGGAGATAACACAGCCCGGTAAAGAAACCGTTCAAAATCAGACCCCGTACCGCGCCACTCCCTATCAGACCGATATGTTTCTGACATCCACAAATCACAAATTTGCCACAATTGCGCCCTTGTCCGGACCCAATTGCATCCCATATTCATCACTGTAGCCCCCTGGACGTTCTCCCCAGAGCGCCCAACCAGCGGAAACGCTGGATCCCTCCTAGGCCGTCAATCGCAAGATTGGCGGCCTTTTTTCTCGGACGGCCAGATTCGGGCGGCCAGATTAGTGGCCGCCTAATTTGCCTTCTGAACAGCCATCCCCGCGAACCGGCCATGGATCTGCCGATGGATGACGACTCGCTGATTATACGCTATCCCCATTACATGGAAGGTTTCACCGGCACGGGACTGGCCTGCATTCGAAGCGAGCGCATCGTTTTCGCGGGGCTCGGCTTCGCCGTATCGCCCGGCGGGGCGCTGATTCTGTCGGGGCCTAACGGGTCGGGAAAATCGAGCCTTCTGCGGCTGATGGCCGGCATCGCCAAACCGGCGGCGGGTACCATTTCATGGCGCGGAACCGAATTGGCCGGCGATCCCGAGCGATTTTATACGGACATGCACTATGTCGGCCATCGCGATGCGGTCAAACCGGCCCTGACCGTCCGCGAAAATCTGGCATTCCACGCGGCGTTGCGCGCCAACACAGGAGCGGGTGCCGCCGATATCGATGCCGCGCTGGACCGCGTCGGTCTTGCGGCACTCGCCGATCTGCCGGCGCGCATGCTGTCGGCAGGACAGACGCGGCGGTTGACGCTCGCGCGGATACTGGCGTCACCGGCGGCGCTCTGGCTGCTCGACGAACCGACCATTGCGCTCGACACCCAATCGGTGGAGAGGATACACGGCGCAATCGCCGCGCATCGGGCCGGCGGCGGCATATTGGTGGCATCGACGAATGTGCCGCTCAGGATCGAAGATGCCCTGACCATCGACATGGCGGCCTATGCCGCCGACGGGGAAACGATCTGGGGCTATTCTACATGAGTGCGTTTTTCGCCCTTGTCGGCCGGGACATCCGCATCGCCCTGCGCCAGCTCAGCGACACGCTGATGGTGATTGTTTTCTTCGTGATCGCGGCGGCCCTGTTCCCCTTCGGCGTCGGTCCCGAACCCAACCTGCTGGCCCGTATGGCCCCCGGAATCCTTTGGGTTACAGCGCTTCTGGCGGCCATGTTGTCATTCGACCGGCTGTTCCAGAACGATTACGAAGACGGCACGCTCGAACTACTTGTCGTTTCCCCGCAACCGCTTTGGCTGACGGCGCTTGCGAAGATATCGGCACACTGGCTGACCACCGGCCTTCCGCTATTGGTGGCGTCTCCGGTGATTGGTATCATGCTTAATCTCGAGCCACAGGGGTACGGCGTATTGTTGGCGGCCATGGCTCTGGGGACGGCGATCATCAGTCTGGTCGGCGCGCTGGGCGCGGCCCTCACACTGGGGTCGAGACGAAGCGGCGTATTGTTATCACTGCTGGTGCTGCCCTTGGTCATTCCGGTGCTGATATTCGGCGCCGGCGCGGTGGATGCAGCCATCGGCGGATTTGCCGCCACACAGCAGATCCTTCTGCTCGGCGGATTGTTACTGGCGTGCCTTGTGCTGTGTCCCTGGGGGTGTGCCGTCGCGCTGAGAATGGCGGCGGAATAGAGGCCGGATGGAATCTGTATGGATGGAAGCGACGCAGCGGTAGAAGGCATCGCGCCGGTTAAAGGTCTCGATCTCACCGGGGCGTGGCACCTTGCGGATTGCCGTCTCACTTATGCCAATGGCAAGGTCCAGCGACCATTTGCCAATAGTGCGTCGGGCTATCTGATTTACACGCCAAACGGTCACATGTGTAAATCTCTCAACTACCCGGCGCGGGACGGCCGCATAGAATGCGTTTCATATTGCGGTCAGTACGAGATCGTTGAGAACCGGGTGCTGCATTCCGTCGCTGTCAGCGCAAACATCCAGGAGGTCGGCACGGTTCTCGAACATACGATCACGCTGGAAAACAACCGTCTTGTCCTGTCGGTATCGCCCGCACCGGCAGGCGGGCCGGGTTCAGTGCAGGACTATATCTGGGACCGCGCTGAGCCGGCGCAGCCGCACAGCCGCACAGCCGCACAGCCGCACAGC
>Ga0115002_10004248_pt1 | contig 17452 bp, 17 predicted proteins | sample ArcticOcean_MG_C_8_FD_89576 | JGI IMG/M metagenome (GOLD analysis project Ga0115002, IMG submission 89576) | Marine microbial communities from western Arctic Ocean - ArcticOcean_MG_CB11_86 | ecosystem: Environmental > Aquatic > Marine > Oceanic | place: Arctic Ocean: Canada Basin | collected... | reverse complement strand
GGTCAACCTCACGCCAGACGTCGAGTGCGACCTCGACGCCGGCGAGGACGCCGTTGGACTTGGGCATCATGAACGCCTCACTCATGAGGTCGTCAGGGAGCAGTGCACTGGTTTGGTCGCTGGCGACCGCGTCTTCAGCGAGGGCCTGCTGGATGAGCTGGATCGTGCCGTGCCAGTTGTGGAGCATCTTTTTGTGTTACCGCCGCAGGAGGGATTCTGGCCTCTATTCAGGGGCCAGAACGATGGTACCGAGACGGGGCGAACCTGCCAACGATGTTTGTGAAAAACAGAACAAGCGAGTACTAACCAACGCCTGCGGTCGAGCTTCCCTCTAGGAAACGGCGACGGGCGTCGCCACCAGCTTGCCCTGGAGCGACCAGGGGCTCGTCTTCGTGATCCGGATGTTGACCATCTCGCCGATCATGTCGCGCCCTGAGTCGTCGGGCGGGTCGAAGAACACCAGTTTGTCAGTGCGCGTACGGCCCTGCCAGCGACCGCCTTTGCGACGGTCGACCAGAATCTCCTGGACAGTGCCGAAGTAGGCGGTATTGATCTCGGACAACACCGCTTCTTGCGCCTGATCGATCGCCTTCAGGCGGCGCTTCTTCTCCTCCAGTGGCACGTCGTCTTCCATCTTGCGCGTGGCAAAGGTGTTCGGGCGCATGGAGTAGGCGGCGACGTGAACCTTATCGAAACGCATGTCCCGAACCATCGCGAGGGAGTCCTCGAACTGGTCCTCCGTCTCCCCGGGGAATCCAACGATGAGGTCGGTGACCATCGCGACCCCAGGGATAGCCTCGCGGACCCGCCCAACGATCTCGCGGTACTGGGCGTTGCTGTAACCACGCTTCATGCGGTCGAGTACCTCGTCGTTGCCAGCCTGGAACGGAAGGTTCACGTTCTCCATCACGCGCGGCAGACGGGCGATGGTGTCGATGATGTGCTGGCTCATGTCGTTCGGGTGAGACGTGAGGAAACGGATACGGGCGAGTTCCGGAACCCGCTCGTGGATCGCCTCCATCAGGTCGCCCAGGTCGGGGGCGCCTGGCAGGTCGTGGCCGTAAGAATCGACGTTCTGGCCGAGCAACGTGACCTCTTTCACTCCACGCAGAACGAGCATCTGGCACTCGTGAACCAGCTCTTCGACTGGACGAGAGGTCTCGCGGCCACGTCGGAAAGGGATGATGCAGAAGGTACAGAACTTGTCGCAGCCGTGGATGATCGGCACGTGGGTGGTGACCGACGGGTGGCCAGGAACCAGAGCGCCCATGCAACCTTCGGGGTCGACGCCCAGCTTGTCACCTACGATGTTGATCAGTGAGTCGAACTGCTGCGGCCGCATGAAGGAATCGACGTAGGGGTAGAGCTTCTTGAGCGCGTCCGCCTGCGGGCCGACCATGCAGCCCATCACGGCGAGCGTTCGGTCGGGCTTGGCCTGGCGCCAGGGTTTCAGGCTGGTGAGCATGCCGACGGCTTTGTCCTCGGCGCTCTGCCTGACGACGCACGTGTTGAGCACGATAACGTCGGCCTCTTTGGCCGTGGGAGCGAGTTCGAGGCCAAGCTGTTCCAGCCCAGAGCCCATGCGTTCTGAGTCTGCCATATTCATCTGGCAGCCTTCGGTCCAGATGTAGTAGCGCATCGTATCGCCTACTCCCAAGCCGATTCTCGATGAAAGGGGGCTGGGGCCCTGAATAAACGTCGCCGCAGAAAGGGGTCACGGCTTTGTGGGTTTGGATGGTGGCGGAGGGAGCGGGATTCGAACCCGCGAGGGGGCTCAACACCCCCAACCCGCTTAGCAGGCGGGCGCACTCGGCCTCTATGCGATCCCCCCATCCGGGGTCTCAGGATAGCAGAGGCGAGGTTTGCCGTGCAGGTGCCGGAGCGCCGCCCGCATGTGTTTGAAAAACTCGTTCATTTCCATCCATTCACGATCATTTACCGCTGAGGACTTGTCGTAAGCCGCTGAGCAGGAGCCCACACTTGGGGCCAATTGAAAAACTGTACCATTTTGTACCAAAGTGATCCATTTACCTCTGGAGTGGTCGCGGAAATGGATCATGCTCGCTGCTGCCTGGGGGACAGCGACGCGTGGCTCCCAACGACTTGCCCAGAACCACAATAGCGCACGAGGGTACGAACTCGCGAGAGGCATCTGTCATAGTGGGGGGAATCGGGGAACCGCTGCCGATATTCGAGTTGCATCGCTAAAGACCGCCATCGAACGGAATCCACGTTTCGGGGAACTCAATGTGCAACGCGTCGTTGTAGTCGGCGAACCGGGTCGTCAGGCGGCCAACGAACTCTTGTTCCTCAAAAATGGTTCCCATCATGCTTTCGAGGAGGAGCGTTTCCAGACTGATGGTCACTGCGTACTCAATCCGGGAACTTTCACTTTCTGAATCAGTACCCAACAAGAGGAAAGCACTGGCATGGTCGCCCGCAGTGCCGAGTTTGATCGTGTCGAATGCCGGCAACTCCTCCGCCAGATCCCGTCCAATAGTACGAGGGAAAAGAGGACGGATGTGGTATGGAATCTCGTGCCAAGTTCCGTCGTCTTCCAGGGAAAGAACTCCTTCTTCAAAAAAGATGTAATCGAATGACTCTTGACCAGTATCTCCATCCCCCTGCCCGGACATCGCGAAGCGGTCGCCCCCCTCCCACATACCTTCGAACACTAGCGAGAATGCCTCATCGCCGGTCCCAAACTCCCCATCCATCGTCCACCGGTACGAAGTCACCGCCGCCATCGCCTCCCGCGCGCCTTGTAGCACTTCCTCAGCGGTCGCGTCTGCGCCAAGCGGCCCCTCGATAACCTCGTCGGTTCCGCATGCGGAAAGGCCGATGGTCAGCATAAGCACGCCATACGTGAAATATCGACTCATGCCGCTCAGCTTACACCGAACTATCTTGCAGCCCACCTCGCGCTAGAATGCGCCTCAGCCCGCCAATGCCGCGCCTGGAGTTTTCAAAATGCCTGACCTGACGCCTGAGGAAGTACGCACGCAGTTGTCGGCCATCGGCCTGACGCCGGAGGATCAGGAAGACCTGGATGAGATCACGTATCGCATCAATGCGGTGAACGAGGCGGTGCTAGCGCTGGAGCATCCTGACGAGAACGCGCAGGAGCCGAGGATGGTCTTCTGGCTGAACGAGGAGGGCTCCGATGAGTAACTCACACAATCCTGCCCAGTTGGTTCTGCGACCGGCGACCGAACTCTCCGCGCTCCTGACATCGGGCGAGGTTTCGCCTGTGGCGCTGACGCAGGCGTTCATCGACCGTGCGAAACGCTATGCACGACTGAACGCGTACATCACGCTCGACGAGGAGGGCGCGCTACGCCAGGCGGCGCAAGCTGAGGACGAGATCAAGCGAGGCATGATCCGTGGGCCGCTTCACGGTTTGCCCGTGGCGGTGAAGGATCAGTTCGACGCAAAGGGTCTGCGCACGACCGCTGGGAGCAAGGTCGTCGATTACGTCGCGAGCGAGGACGCCACGGCGGTGGGTCGGCTGCGCGAGGCGGGCGCCGTGATCCTGGGCAAGCTGAACCTGAGCGAGTTCGCACTCGGGGGCAACGTGACGCACCCGTACGGCATCCCGCACAACCCGTGGGACGAGACGCGCCAGGCGGGCCAGTCGTCGAGCGGGTCGGGAATCGCGGTCGCAGCATCACTTTGCGCGGCGGCGCTGGGCGGCGATACGGCAGGGTCGATACGGGGGCCATCCGCGTGGTGCGGCATTACGGGTTTGCGTCCGACCTGGGGGCGCGTGAGCCGGAACGGCGCGTGGCCGATGGCGTGGTTCATGGACACGATCGGGCCCATGACGAAGACAGTGGCCGACGCGGCGATGATCTTTGAGGCGATCGCTGGGCACGACCCCAAGGACCCCAATACGTCGTCACGCCCACTAACGCCCTTCGAGCCAGAGCGCGGCCTTGAAGGCATGCGCGTTGGCGTGATCCGCGAGAGCATCGATAACCGCATGGCGACTGCCGATGTGGCGGCAGGCGTAGAGGAGGCGATGGCGGTGCTACGGGGGCTCGGGGCGACGGTGCTAGACGAGACGTTGCCGTTGTTCGAGCACGGAGGCCTGATCTCCAACGGGCTGGCAGACTCAGAGGCGGCGAACATCCATCGCAAGTTCCTCAGGGAACGCCCGGAGGACTACGACTTCGCCTCCAGGCGACGCCTGATGGCAGCCAGCCTCTTGCCCGCAGCGGCGTACGTGAAGCTATCCCGGTTCCGCATGCTCATGCGGCGCGACGTGATGGCGGCGCTGGGGCGCGTGGACCTGCTGGTCACGCCTGCCCAGGCTGAGGGCGCGCCGAAGCTGCCAACGTCGACAGGCATGACAAGCAAGGAGGCGGTGATGCGCCAGTACTTCGGACTGCGCGCGCACCGAGGACCGTTCAACCTGTCGGGCGTGCCAGCGATGGCGCTGCCCATCGGGTTCACGCCCGCCGACCCGGAGGGCACGCACGCCGGGCTACCGATGAGCCTCCAGGTGATAGGTCGGCCGTTCGACGAGAATCGCATCTTCCAGCTAGGCCACGCCTACCAGGAGGCGACGAGCTGGCATGAACGTCGGCCAGAGTTGGGCGCGTGACGATGGGCGAGGCGCGATGCTATGATTGTCCCAGGCTGGAGCGTTGTCTCCAGCCTCCTCGTGTGGGCCTGTGGCGCAGCTGGGAGCGCGCCTCAATGGCATTGAGGAGGTCCGGGGTTCGAATCCCCGCAGGTCCACCAAGCTTTCGACCGACTAAAAGGGCCCGTCCGATATGAACGGGCCCTTTTGCGTTGTTGTCGGGCCTGCCGCGAACTACAACTAGGCGACTGCGGCCTCCAAGATCGTTGAATCACCACCCGTCGGTATCACACGAACCAGCCTGAGGCCTGCGTCTTCCATCAGGTGCTGGAACTCTTCAACCGTTCGGTTCTTCGCTTCGCCAAAATTCACCATCATCGTCATGTTCGCGCCGCTCCCGGCAGCGGCGATCACCTCTTCGACTAGCAGCCGACTTGATGGCGACATCAAGCGGCGGCAACAGCCGAGGATGGAGATCGCCTCATCGTCAGGCCAGTCGTGCAGGACATGGGATAAGAGGTAGGCGTCAGCGCCCTCCGGAACCGAGTCGAAGAAGCTCCCTCCTACGAACTGGCACCGGTCTCCGACGCCATGCTCACTGAGGTAGGCAAGCGCGTGCTGCTCCAGCGGGGGACGATCGAACAGGATCCCCGTCATGGAGGGATACTGGCCAAGCACATGCGTGATATATCCGCCCACGCCTCCGCCGACATCCACCAGCGTACTGATGCCAGAGAAATCGTAGGTATCCACCATCGCCTAATGCCGATCGTGCGACCACTGGACCATGAACTCGTTGAAGTTCTCACTGACCTCGGGGTGGGCATCGAGATACTCCCAGAACCCGGTACCGTGCGCGCTCAGGAACGCGGGCTCTCCAGTGGTGAGCGTATGCCCTAGTTGGGTCCACGCGATCTGCGTATGCGATCCGCCGATGTCAAGAATCATCGGCGTCAACGAGCCCAGTTGGTCGCGGCGAAGCAGATTCGACAACGCGTTCAGCGACAGTTGTCCGCTCTCCGAGCGATCGAAAACACCTCTGGTGACTAAGTCCCCCATCATCCTGGCCAAAACCGGAGCGCGTGTACCGGTAGCCTCGGCGAGTTCATCAGGTGCCTGCGGGGCCTCTGCCAGAATCTCCACTATCCCGAGATTTGCGACCTCCCGCAGCATGTGGATAGTTTGGTAGCCGAGCACCATGTTCATCATCCGCTGCCGCGCGTCATCCAGAGTCATCGTTTGATCCTCCTCCTGCGATATCAAGCCTGGGCGCTAGATCAGTCCAACTAGTGCGAAGAATATCCTCACGCCCTCAGGAACGCCACCGCGTCCACGAGATCGGTGACGACCCTCGCGCCTAGCCCTGCCAGGCCAAAACCATCAGCGTCAGGCGCGTAGCCGACCACCTGCATGCCACCCGCCAGGGCGGCGCGGACGCCTGCTGCGCTGTCTTCGATGACTAAACATCGGGCGGGCGGCACGCCAAGGGTCCGGGCGGCGAGGAGGAAGAGATCAGGGAACGGTTTGCCTCGCTTCACTTGGGGTGCGGTGAAGATGCGGTCGCGGCGGAAGAAGTCGGCGAGACCGGCGGAGCGGAGCTTGGACTCGGTTTCCTCCCAGCTTCCGCTGGTGCCGATGCAGAAGGGCAGGCCCGAGGCGGCGACGAGTTCCACGGTGGCCCTCGCTCGTGGCATGGCCGTGACCTGGGTGGCGAACGCCTCGACCTTCGCAGCCTTCAGCGTGCTTGCGAAATCGTTGGGGAGCGTCACCCCGTAGCGCACCTCCAAGTCCCGCGCCATCTCCGAGTCAGACGTCCCCAGGTAGCGCTCGGCGAGCTCGGCCTCAGTGATCGGCACACCCGCTTTGTCAGCCCACTGCCACGAGAGGTGCTGCGAGACGGCTTCGGAGTCGACCAGCACGCCGTCGCAGTCGAAGATGATCGCTTCGATAGTCATGGAGGTCAGTGTATTGCCAGCTTGCCACCGCGAGCGCGTTGCGGTGTGTCCTTCTCAGGGGTGTAACATTCCGCCATCGCTCCGATCTGGCCATTGTGAACGACGAGGTGATCCATGCTGTCCCAAGCGCAGAACGACCGTTTGACCCGTGTAGGATCCGGCACGCCGATGGGCGAGTTGATGCGCAGGTACTGGCATCCGATCGCCGGTAGCGTGCAGTTGAACGAGGAGGAGCCGACCAAAGAGGTCCGCCTGCTGGGCGAAGACCTGGTGCTCTTCCGCAGCACGAAGGGCAGGCTCGGGCTGGTGGAGCCATCATGCCCCCACCGCAAAGCCAATCTTTCGTATGGCGTCCCCGAGCCAGAGGGCATCCGGTGTGCGTACCACGGCTGGGTGTTCGACGAGACGGGCGCTTGCCTGGACCAGCCTTCAGAACCGGCTGGCAGTCGTTTCAAAGAGAAGGTGAAGATCAAGGCGTACAAGGTCGAGGAACTTGGCGGGCTGATCTTCGCGTACATGGGCCCAGAGCCCGCGCCCCTTTTGCCTCGATGGGACATCCTCGTGTGGCCAGGAATCCGCAGCGCGACGTCCGTCATGCTGCCGTGCAACTGGCTTCAGTGTCACGAGAATTCGCTCGACCCGCTTCACTTCCAGTGGCTGCATCGCTACTACGGTAGTTGGGTGATGAACCGTCGTATGCCCAAAGAGCAACGCGATGCGTGGAACGCTCAAACGCTCGCGAAAGGCGACGACCATCGCAAGATCGGCTTCGAGCTCACGACCTACGGCATCATCAAGCGTCGACTGGTAGGCGATGACACGGAGGATGAGGAGAACTGGAAGCTAGGTCACCCCATCCTGTTCCCACACATCCTGCGCAACGGCGCGACTCTCCAGTACCGCGTGCCGGTGGACGACACGCACACCGATCATCTGGTGTTCACGTATCGTCGGCTCCAAGAGGGCGAGGAGACGAACGAAGTGGTGCCCTTCGAGAACATCTCGGCCTACTGGCCAGGGACGACGCGATTCCGCGATGACTATGTGCGTGGGCAGGATCAGACGGCCTGGGCTATCCAAGGAGCGATCTGCGACCGGACGACGGAGCACTTAGGCGTCACCGACGTTGGACTCATCATGTTCCGGCGGCTGCTGGATCAGCAGATGAAGATCGTCGAAGACGGCGGTGAGCCAATGAACGTGTACCGCGATCCGGCAGAGAACGAGATCCACGTGTTCCCAGTGGAGCGTTTCACGTACCCAGGGTACGACGGCTTCACCGGTGGCCCATTCCTCAGCGACAAACCACGCAAGCCTGACGTAGAAGCGGTCCTCTCAGGCGAAGGCGCCCGCCTGAAAGAGTAACGACTGTACGCTAGCGCCAGAGTTCCTGAGAGGCGAGTGCGGCACCGTCAGACATGGCCTTGAGTTTGGCCCACGAGATGGACGGTGCCACACGGGTGCGATCGGCTGCGGTGCCGAAGCCGCAGTCGGTGCCGGCGATGACGTTCTCGCGACCAATCAGGTTGGCGTAGTTCACGATGCGGTCGGCGACGAGGCCGGGGTGTTCGATGATGTTCGTCTTGGTGTCAATGACGCCGACGATAAGCGTCAGATCCTTTGGTAGCTTCACGTCCTCGAAGACCTTCCAGTCGTGGCCATGACGGGGACTCGCGCCCTCGATGTACATGGCGCCCACGTTGGCCTTGAACAGAACATCGACGATGTCGCGCAGTTCGATGTCACGGTGGTGGGGGCCTTCGTAGTTGCCCCAGCAGATGTGATGTCGGACGCGGTCGGCGGGGATGCCTGCGAGCGCGTGGTTCAGCGCCTCAACGCGGCGGTCGATGACGGCGCGGAACTCGTCCACGGAGGCATCGGGGAACTGGGCGTTCTTGCCCATGGCCAGATCTGGCGAATCGATCTGCAGCAGGAACCCTGCATCGACGATCGCCTTGTACTCGTGGGCCATCGCGTCAGCCACGGCGAAGAGAAACGCGTCGTCGCTGTCATAGTGTTCATTACTGACATTCTGGGAGAGGGTACCGGGCGAGATGGCAGGCATGAATGCCTCCGTGACAGGAGCGCCCTCTAGTGCGGCACTGAAGTTGGCGAGGTCCGCCTGCAGCGCCGCGCCATCGCCAGGGGCGACAGGCCCGTTGCAGACGAGCCGCCAAGATCCAATGGTGCTCGTCTCCAATGGCCTGAAGTCGGGAAAGTCCGCCTGGTCCGCAAAGCTCCTGCTCTGGGTGCGCTCGCGGGTCACGAAGCCGGTCAGGTGGTCTTTGATGTAATTGGCGAAGCCCGGCTTGCTCTCTTCACCGTCGCTCACGACATCGACACCCGCATCGGTCTGCTTCTGGACAACCTCGGCCACGGAGCTACGCACGCGCTCGGCCAAGGCGGCTGCGTCGTAGGATTCGCCCGCCTCTTTCGCGCGCAGGAGATCGATCAGGTCGGCAGGGCGCGCTAGGCTGCCCGTGTGGGTCGTCAGGATTCGATCGGTGCTGCGCTTCATAGAGGGCCTCCACTGCGTGTTCGGAACGTGCCCAATCTACCACGCCTGATGCGTCAACGCAGGGCGGGTATGCCGGGTAAGCCGAATAGCTCACTCGCGTTGCGGTGGGCGATGGCATCGCGCTGGGCGTCGGCAAGGCCCGATACCTCAGCAAGCGCCGCTGCGGGCGTGAAGTTGCCCATACCAGCAGGGTAATCGCTGCCCAGGACGATGCGGTCGGCACCGAATTGGTGGATGAGATTGTCGAGCAAATCGGGGCTGTGGAGGACGGAATCGAAGTACAGCAGCTTCAGGTACTCGCTAGGGGGCTGGTCGATGGCGGAATCTTCGACGAGGTTCATCTGCCACGCGTGCTCCCACCTGGCAGCGAGGATGGGGCAGGTACCGCCACCGTGGGACATGACGAATTTCAGCTTGGGCATCTCACGCAGCACGCCGCCGAAGACGAGCGATGCGGCAGCCACGGCGGTGTCCGTAGGGTTGCCGATCAGGTTGGCCATGAAGTGGGCGGCAAGCCGGTCACGTCGGCCCATGACGTTGGAAGGGTGAACGAGGGCGGCGACATCAAGTTCGACCATCTTGCGGAACAGGGGCGCGTAGCGGGGTGAATCGAGGTTCTCGCCCTTGTAGTTGGTCAGCACTTCGAGACCACGGAAGCCAAGCTCCTTCACGGCACGTTCAAGTTCACGAGCGGCGTCTCCCGGGTCGTCGAGTGGCACGGTGGCTAAGCCAGCGAGGCGCGTCGGGTACGCGGCGATGGCCTCGGCGGTGACGTCGTTGAGACGACGGGCGGTCGCCAGGTCGGGGTGCGCGAGGCCAGGCGCCACGGACAGCAACTGCACGTCGATATCACGCTCGTCCATGTCACGTATGCGCTGGGCGAGGTCTGACATGCTGTCACGCTCGTTGGCGGCGCCGCTGCTCCCTGGGCCGTCACGTAGGTCATCGCAGGCGGGCGGGAGGAAGTGGGAGTGGACGTCGATGTTCATGGACGGCTCCTGGCTAACCCGTGGGGATAGCAAAATCTACCACGCCCTACGGGGTAACCGTGCGACGAGCACGTAGCCGAGCCTGAAAAGAGAGGTGCGTTTGCAACGGCTTGGAAAGGGCTAGGTTGTGCCCAACGACGACTCAAGGCCCCGAATTGCGACTGCGTCCCGTTCACCTGCTGGGCGTATCTGACCAGCTTGAAGCGTCGTCAACGCGACCGTCATGCCGGTGTGGGTTAGGAATTCGACATCAAAGGCTTCGCCATCGCCATGAACCATAACGACGTGACCAACGTCGCCAGCGGACAGGTGCCCAATGCAGCCGAAACTGCCCTCGATGAGTACGTCACCGGGCACGTCCTGCAGCAGGACTACCGTGTCAAATTCTTTGACCTTACCTTCAGCCGTGACAGCACTCCAACGAGGTCAAGTGTTTCTGGCACTCCCCATGTTTTGCGGGATACCAGAGGAATCCTGCTGGTAGCTTACCTCGGACGGATGGGGTGGACTAGCGAGAAGCATGGGCAGGGAACGCGGTAAGCAATTCAAGTCGGTTCGGAGCGGTGGGTTTTACGATCCATACGGTGCAGATTTCCGGCACTCGGCCAGAGGGAGTCTCAAGTGGTCCAACGACCCGGTATCGTGTGCCCCATTCGTCTTGGCGTGGCTCGCCCTGTACCGCGTTTGTGACCCGATGGCGCAGGAGAGCGGCCTAGAACACTCGCCATCGTTGCGGGGAGAAACCCTTAGCAAGGAACACCCCGCCCTTACCGTCAGGTCAAGGAGATATTCGATCCTCGTCGACTCTGCAATGGCGGTCTCTACGCCCGGAATTTCCATCTAGCCAATCTCCTCTCGCTGTTAGTATCGCGCCAGCGAGCATTAGGCGTCTCGGTTGGGGTGTCCCTCTGTATGAAATCTGGGTAGATCCTTCCTGAATTCCCCGTTGGTTCAGCGAACACAGAAAAGGCGCCCCGATGATCGGGGCGCCTTTTCTGTGTTCGCTACGTCTGGTGGTCGCCTAGAGGTCCACGACTCGAAGTTCCGCGTCGTAGTCGGGGTGGACGGGAACCTGGTGGGTGAGCTGAACGACCTTCCCGGTCTGGGAGGACTCGACCATACCGAAGATGGCCTCAGCAGTAGCCATACCCCACTCGCCGGAGTGGTAAACAGGCGCGTTGTTGATGACGGCCTCGTACATCTCGTGGATCTCACCACGAGCGTCGACGTCGGAGATACCCGTGACCTCACGAACTCCGTTGTCGCCGTAGATCAGTACGCCATTGGCGCCGATACGCATGTCGCCGCGCTCACACGTGACGATGATCGTGCCCGGGTCGCCAGTGTCGTTGAGGCCTCGGCGGTCGCCGACCTCGCGCTGGATCTGGCGACCGAAGTTGCCACGACCGGGGCCCTCCGTCTTGGCGGCCTCGAACTGCTTGACCTCGGTGGCTCCACCGATGCGTAGATCTTGCTTGGCGGCGTCCTCGTCACGCGTGCCAGCACGCATCTCCTTGCGGACATCAACGAGGCTTTCAACGGACGAACGTCCCGCCGGCGGAGCGTTGACGTCGCCGAGGTTGAAGTAGCCGTATCCGTTGTGGGTAGCGGTTGCGAAAGCGCCGTTCGCGAAGTCGAATGTAGCGGTGTAGTAGCCCGGGATGTTCCGCTCGGGCATCCACCAGCCCACCTTGGCCCAGACCTGAGTCATCATACCGCCGCCGAGCAAGCGGAGGGAGTCAAGTTGGTGGGGGCCCTGGCGGAAGGGCACACCGCCACCCTGGGCGAAGTCGAGTTCGTCCGGGGTGCGAGGGCGCATCATCCAGTCGGTGTAGGCGAGCAGCGTAATGGCCTTCAGGTCGCCAAGCTCGCCGGAGTCAATGACTTTGCGCATGACGCGGTAGGGCAGTCCGAAGCTGGCTGTGTGGGCGCAGACGAGCTTCACGCCAGCCTTCGCGCACTCCTCAACCATCTGCTCGGTCTCCTTGAGGTTGATGGCCATGGGCTTCTCGATGAGCACGTGCTTGCCGTTGCGGGCAGCGGTGATGGTGTGCTCTGCGTGAAACCGGTTGGGGGATGCGATGTACACCGCGTCCACGTTCGGATCCTTGCACAACTCCTCGGCACTGGCGTAGACCTTCGCGTCCGGGAAACGCTCCTTGAAGCGCTCGCGTGTCAGCGGTACGTTGTCACAACCCGCTACGAGGTTGATGGTTTCCGGCGATTGAACGGCGGTCCGGATGATCTCCAGCCCTCCGACTCCAACGCCGATGACTCCGATGCTGATCTTCTTTGTGCCCGTCTCTGTGGCCATGCGCGCCTCCTCCGTTGTTCCTGCCTACTGTCCTACGTTCGGCTTACTGTCAGGCCGACCGAATCGGCCGATTTGCGCTGATTCTCGCTCTTAATGGTCGCGACGTACAGAGTCAGCGTTGCCCGGGGAGTTGCACTAGCCGCTGGCATCCGCGACGGGCACCGATAAGATGTCGCGAGGTCAGGTGCTGGAAGAGGAGCGTCGTTGAGCGAACGTCTGGTAGGTCGGTTGGCGCGGGGACGGGTGTACTACGGCTGGTACATCGTAGGAGTGGTGCTTGCGGGGGGTATCCCAAGGACGGGCCTGAACGGCTCGTTCTTCGGAATCTTCCTGAAACCGTTGGCGGAGGAGTTCGGCTGGACTCGCGCCGAAGTCGCTATCGCGGTGACGATCGGCACGCTGATGGCTGCAGGACTCGGCATGTACTTTGGGCGCGTACTCGATAAGTTTGGGCCACGCTGGATGATGGCGGGCGGGTTCGCCATCCTCGCGGGGTCATATTTCGGGCTGGCGTTCGTCAACTCACTCGTCGCGTTCTACATCGTTTATTCCATCGGCCGCGCGATGATGCAGTCGGCGACCGGACATACGCTGATGTACGCGCTGGTGTCCAAATGGTTCGTGCGACGGCGTGCGACGGCCATATCGGCGGCGACGTTGGGCGGGTACCTGGGTGGCATCCTGCTAGCGCCGCTCACGCAAGGCATCATCGATAACTTCAGTTGGCGCCACGCCTATGTTTTCTTCGCCGTGCTCACGATATTGATGGCGGTGATACCGGCAGTGGTGTTCCTGCGGCGCGTACCAGAAGATCTGGGACTGCTCCCCGACGGCGACGCTGGTACGGCCAAGAACGTGGATGCAAGTTCTGGATCCGCTTCTGAAGCCCAGGCTGACCCATCGGTAGGGCGACGAGCGATACCCGAGCGGGCGAGCCTGACGCTCCGCGATGCGCTGCACACTCCTGCGTTCTACATGCTGACGTTGATGGTGATGGTTACCAGCGTGGCGATGACGGCGATCACGTTCCACATGGTTCCCCATTTCACAGACGTCGGCATATCCAATACCGCAGCGGCAACGACCGTCAGCTTACTAACGGTGGGATCGATGATTAGCGTTTTCGGTTGGGGTTTCCTCGCTGATCGCACCAGTGCGAAGTTGATGTTGATGACCGCGCTAGGCTTGCTAGAGATCGGCGCGGCACTCGTGGCCAATTCGACCTCCGAGTGGGGTGCGTACGCGAGCTCAGCCATCTTCGGCGTTGGCATGGCGGGCTATCTGGTACTGAGCGAGGTGGTGTGGGCCGAATTCTTCGGGCGAAAACACCTGGGGAGCATCCGTGGAGTGACGATGGTGTTCCAACTCGCAGGCAACGCCAGCGGATCGTTGATCGCAGCGTTCATGTTCGATGTGAGCGGGAGCTACGACGGAGCGTTCAAGATGATCCTCGTACTTTACGCGGTGTCACTCACGGTGCTCCTCATCGCGCGACGACCCAAGACGCCAGCAGGTATGCTTGCGAGCAACGAAGTCCGATAGAGGAATGATCGATGAACTACAAAGGCAAGATTGAGATCGACGCGGCGGCGCTAGACGTTTGGGAGTTCGTGCTGGATGTCGACAAGTTCGCGTCATGCATGCCAGGGGTAGAGGATCTGGTGCGCGTGGACGACAAGACGTTCACGGGCAAGATGCGTGCAAAGGTTGGCCCGATCTCGGGCGAGTTCGTGTTCGAGGCGCAGATCGTTGATGCCGAGGCGCCCGTGCGGCTGAACGCCCACGTAGAGGGCAAGGACTCGCTGACCAATAGCACGATGACCTCGGACATCGAGATGACTCTCGCCTCGATGGGCGACAAAAAGACAGAACTCACGTATGGCGCTACCGTCAACGTACAGGGCCGCCTGGCGATCATCGGCGATATGGTGCTGCGGGCGACCGGTGCGCAGGTCATCAAGGAGTTCTTCAAGCGCCTGCGCAATCAGATCACCGGTGAAGCTGATTAGCTGAGGAGATACGCGGAATGGTAGAGAAACGCACGTACGACGTGATCGTCATCGGTGGAGGGTCGGCGGGAGCCGCTGCCGCATCTCGCCTCTCCGAAGACCCGGATCGGCAAGTGCTGCTCCTGGAAGCGGGGCCAGACCCGCAGCCCCTTCCCGCGTGGGTTGCTGACGGGTCCCAGGATGCAAGAGCGATCTTGGAGTCGCCTTACATCATGATGTACCCAGCCGTTCGCCAGGAGGACAACAGCACCTTCTACAAGGTCAGCGGTCGAATCATGGGCGGCGGATCGTCAGTCAACGCGATGGCCGTGGTGCGCCCCACGAAACATGACCTCGACTCATGGGCGGCAGACGGCAATCCAGGGTGGTCCTTTGACGAGTGTCTCCCTGTGCTACGTCGGATCGAGTCTGACCAGGACTACTACGACGACCCTATCCACGGATCGGATGGCCCGCTGTACGTGAAGCGTCCGTTCACGCTGGAGATGGGCGGATCGAAGCCGGTGCAGGCGTTCATCCAGCGTGCGATCGACATGGGGATGCCGTGGTGCCCTGACCTGAACGTTCCCGAGCCATTCGGTGTGTGTGGTTCTGCGTACAACATCAAAGAAGGGATGCGCCAATCCACGACGGTGGCGTACCTCGATCCGGCGCGCGATCGACCTAACCTAACGATCATCGCGGAAGCGCTCGTGCTATCGCTGAAGCTGTCGGGGCGACGCGTAGACGGCGTGACGTACCAAAAGAATGGCGAGACGGTAACTGCGAGCGCAGACCGTGTAGTCGTCAGCGCTGGCGCGTACCACAGCCCGCAGGTACTGACACTCTCCGGCATCGGGCCCGCTGCCGAACTAGCACGCCTAGGGATCGAAGCCACGCACGTTCTGGAAGGCGTTGGCCAGAACTACCAGGATCACGCCACCGTGCAGATGACGTACGAGGGGCGCGACGATTTCAGCCCCGACTGGGTCGTGCCGCGCTTCCGTTTGATGTTCAAGAGCGATCCCGACCAGCCCTCGGGCAACTTCCACCTGTTCATGCGGCCTCCCACCGAGGTGCCAGGGTTGAGCCGGATGATGCCGGTGTCGGCGAATCTGCTTCAGCAGACCACCACCGGTAGGGTCTACCTGAAGTCCAGCGACCCGGCCGACCTGCCGCTGCTTGAGGATCGGATGCTAGAACACCCCGACGACATCAAAGCGATGACGACGGCGATGGAATTCCTGCACGAGCTGGTATCCCACGAGTCGATGTCAGCGTTCTATGGGCCGCTGATCCTCCCTGACGAGCATGAGGACTGGGCGTCCTACGCCCGAACCACCTACGGCACGTACCAGCACGGCGCAGGCACGTGCATGATGGGGCCAGCGTCGAACCCGATGGCGGTTGTCGATCCCACGCTGCGCGTCCACGGACTCGACAACCTATTCGTGGCCGACGCGTCGATCATGCCGCGCGTGACACATGGCAACACCAACGTCACGGCGATCATGATCGGCGAGCGTGTCGCTGATTTCATCAAGGCTGAGGGCGGTTAGGTCCGCCGAGGCAATCGAGCTTCCCAGCGTTCCAACGGTACGCGGGCGAAAATGGCCTAAGTTAAGAATGACGACAAGGGCGGAGTGATCACGTGGCCCCTGAATTCGCGACCAACGAAGAGATCGTGCGGCAAGCGAGGCGCAGGCTGAACCAGGAGGCGTGGGACTACCTGACTGGCGCGTCTGAATCAGAAACGTCCATGCGCCGGAACCGGGCGGGATTCGATCGCCTGGCGTTCCTGCCGCGAACGTTAGTGGACGTATCGAACGTAGACACGTCGACGACGTTGATGGGGCACAAGCTGAACGCGCCGGTGATCTTGGCGCCCATGGGCACGCTGCAGACCCTCGATCGTGAGGGTGGAGCCGCGAGCACGAAGGCCGCCGCCGAATTCGGAACACTTCACGTGGTCAGTTCGGTTACGCAACCGAGCCTGGAAGATATCTCAGCGGCAACAGACGCGCCCAAGATCTTTCAGCTGTACATCAGGGGCGGTTGGGCGTGGGTCGAGGAGATGCTCGGCCGGATCAATGCGGCAGGCTACAAGGGGCTCTGCATCACGGTAGACACTGCCGTGCAGAGCCGACGTGAGCGGGTGATGATGAATCGCCTAGCGCGAGGTGGCGGGTCAGACCGCAATCCGTTGTACCCGGCCACGGTGACGTGGGAGCTTCTGGACAAGATTAAGGAGACATCAGGCCTGCCGCTCATGGTCAAGGGAATCGCGACCGCTGCGGACGCTTCGTTGGCGGTCGAGCACGGCGTGGACGTGGTCTGGGTGTCGAACCACGGCGGTCGGCAGCTAGACCACAATCGCGGCACCATGGACATGCTCCCGGAGATCGTAGGGGTCGTTGGCGGTCGCGCCGAAGTCATCATGGACGGAGGCGTGCAGCGCGGTAGCGACATGGCGAAGGCGCTGGCACTGGGCGCCAAGGCAGTCGCGATCGGCAAGCTTCAGGGCTGGGGGCTCGGCGCCGATGGCGCGGCAGGCGTTCAGCGTGTGCTGGAGATACTCGCCGAAGAGCTGTTCGTGGCGATGAGCCTTCTCGGCGTCACCAGCGTTGACCAACTCACGCCTGACTACGTGTGCCCGGCGGACATCATGACGACGCCCCACGAGATGAGCTCCTGGGTGAACATGCCCGGCGACAGACTGCTCTAGGAGTGGCAGTAGGCCAGACGCTCGCAAAGCGGGTCGCGTTCCTCTCGGTCCTCGGGAATCGCGATTTCCGCGTGTACTCGATCGGCCTCGTGAGCAGCGTGTTAGGTCAGCAGATGCTGATCGCGACCCAGGCCTGGCTGGTGTACTACCTCACCGGCTCGCCTGCCGCGCTGGGTCTGGTAGGCGCGGTGCACGCGATACCAGGACTCGCCGTCACGCTGATCGGCGGGGCGCTCGCAGATCGCTGGAACCCACGCCACATCATCCTGGCTGCGCAGAGCAGTTCCGCAGTCGTCATGGGCACGCTCGCGACGCTGGTGGTGATCGACCGTGTCGAGGTCTGGCACATCGTCATCGCATCGTTCCTAACCGGAATCG
>Ga0115002_10004247_pt1 | contig 17453 bp, 15 predicted proteins | sample ArcticOcean_MG_C_8_FD_89576 | JGI IMG/M metagenome (GOLD analysis project Ga0115002, IMG submission 89576) | Marine microbial communities from western Arctic Ocean - ArcticOcean_MG_CB11_86 | ecosystem: Environmental > Aquatic > Marine > Oceanic | place: Arctic Ocean: Canada Basin | collected... | reverse complement strand
GGCAAGTTAAAAAATTTACAATGATAAAAGATAAAAATTATTCTAAAAGTGACTTAATTTTTTCAACAAGCACAGTGTTTATATTTCTTGGACCTGTATCTTTCCTATTATTATGTCTACGTTGTCCAGGCAATCGGACTCCATCCATTGATTCCATTTGTACAAAAAACTTTTCAGCATGCTCATTCCAGCCATCTCCTGCAATTAATTGAGGTGAAAAAGCCATAATAAATTCTCCTCCTCTTGCTGGGCCTCCATCTTTATTATCTGCTACTTTTGCTTCAAAACTAAACATATCACCTACTAATCCCGCAGCTAATAATTCTACCATCATAGCTATTGCTGATCCTTTGTGCCCACCAAAGGGAAGAAGAACTCCGCCATTAGCAATTTGAGAAGGATCATCTGTTTTTTCTCCATCCTTATTTAAACCTGTACCCATCGGAACTTTGTGGCCATCTCGAGCAGCAACCTGTACTTCCCCCATTGCCATACTTGCTGTAGCCATATCATAAACAACGGGTGTATTATTTTTCCTAGGCCATGCAAAAGAAATAGGATTTGTGCCAAACAAAGGTTTGGTTGCGCCAGCGGGAGCAACACTTGGCATATATGCAGTACAAGCAATGCCTATTAAATTATTTTCAGCTAAGGCTTCTGTCTCATGCCACAAGGCTGCAAAATGATGAGTGTTAGTAATTGCCAATACACCAACCCCATGTTTATTTGTTATTTCTATTAAAGCCGGAATTCCTACTTGAATTGCCATAGGGGCAAATCCATAATCTCCATCAACTCTGATTGTATTTTGTGTACGATAATCAGTTGTAGGTCGAGAATTACCTTTTGCTTTTTTACTTCTAAGAGCAGCTACATATCCAGGTATACGAAACAAACCATGAGAAACACTTCCATCTCTTTCGGCATAAGTTACTGTTTTAGCAACAGCTTCAGCATTTATTTCATCACAGCCATTATGCATTAAAGTATTTTTAGCTAAAATATATATTTCATCAAGTGATAAGGTTGTTGTTGTCATATTTTCTCTATTTTTTTATTAACTGAATTCGTTATAATGCAAATCAATTACATGAAAAACAATATTTTGCAAAAAGAACTTACAACTATTCTTGGAGATAGAATATCTACAGCAGAGTCAACTAGATTAAATTATTCTCACGGAGAAGATGTTTTTGATCCTGTGTTATCTCAATCTGTTGTTTTTCCTAATACCAATGAAGAAATATCCAAAATTTTAAAATTATGTAATAAATTTAAAACTCCTGTTATTCCTTTTGGAACTGGAACATCATTGGAAGGACATGTGCTTGGAAATGAAGATGGGATCACTATGTCATTAGAAAATATGAACAAAATTTTATCTATAAATGCAGAAGATTTTGATTGTCGTGTTCAAGCTTATGTTACTCGTAAACAGCTTAATGAAGAACTAAAAGTGCAAGGATTGTTTTTCCCAATCGATCCAGGTGCTGATGCCTCTTTAGGTGGAATGGCAGCTACTTCAGCATCTGGAACGATGGCTGTTCGTTATGGAACTATGAGAACAGTTATTAGTGGCCTCACAGTTGTTTTAGCAAGTGGTGAAATTATTAAAACAGGAACAAGAACAAAAAAAACATCAGCTGGTTATAATCTTACAAATTTATTTATTGGCTCAGAAGGAACACTTGGCATTATTACTGAAATCCATCTTCGTTTAACACCTATTCCTGATAGTATAATGAGTGCTGTGTGTCATTTTCCTGATGTTGAGTCTGCCGTTATAACTGCTCAAGAAATAATTCAGTATGGTATTCCTATTGCAAGAATTGAATTACTCAACAAAGATCAAATGGAAATAAGTATTAATTATTCTAATTTAGAGAAAATGGAAAAAAAACCAACATTATTTTTTGAATTTCATGGAAGTGAATCTTCTAATAAAGAATCAATACAGGTTGCAGAAGAAATCTCTAAAAACAATAAAGGGAATGAATTTAAGTGGGCTCAATCTACTGAAGAAAGAAATAAATTATGGCAAGCAAGACATGATGTATATTATGCAGTTAAGGCCCTAAGTAATAATATTAAAGTTTATACAACCGATGTATGTGTACCCATATCTAACTTAGTAGAATGTATAAAGTTTGCAGAAAATGAAATTAAAAATTATGGTTTGAGAGCGCCGATGGTTGGTCATGTTGGAGACGGTAATTTTCATTCAACAATTATTTACGATCCTAATAAAAAAGAAGATTATAAAATGATTAGAGATTTTAGTAATAAACTTATTGATAAAGCTCTATCCTTGGATGGCACTGTCACAGGAGAACATGGTATAGGCATACAAAAAAAAACCTACCTCATAAAGCAGCATCCTGATAATATTCCATTAATGAAATCTTTAAAACGTACTATGGATCCTCACAATATTTTAAATCCTGGAAAAATTTTCGATTTAAATTGAAATTAAAGATTTTTAAAAGCTGTAGCATGAAATTTAATATGATCCTCAATAAATGAGTGTATAAAATAATATCCATGATCATACCCTTCATGCATTTGAATACTTAATTTTTGCCCCACTTTGGTACAAGCATCTTTAAAATCTTTAATATAAAGATCTTTTATAAATTCATCATTTACACCAACATCAATTTTAATATCATTAAATTTTTTTTTTGACTGAAGTATTAAATTAATAGGATCATAAAGATTTATTTTTTCTATATTGTTGTTTAAATAATTTTTAATAGCATCTTTCGCAAATTCACTTTGATGAAGAGAACAAATAGGTGAAAAGGCTGAGATAGTTTTATATAGATCATTTTTTAAAGCGCATTGAATGGCTCCCCCACCTCCCATAGAATGACCTAATATTCCAATTTTTGTTTTGCTAAATTCAAATTTATTTTCAACTAATTCAGGCAATTCTAAAGTAATATAGTCATACATATTATAATGCGTTGACCAAGGTTCTTGATTTGCATTAAGATAAAAACCAGCCCCTAAGCCCAATTTATAATCTTCTACATCTGGAATATCTTTTCCTCTTGGACTTGTATCAGGAACAATAACAGCTATTTGATATTCTGAGGCAAATTTTTGAAAACCTGATTTCTGAATAAAATTTTGTTCTGTACATGTAATACCACTTAAAAAATATAACACAGGAACATCAAGCATATTATCAGGTGAGTATACTGCAAATTGCATATCACAATTATTAACCTTTGAATAATGTCTATAAACTTCTTGATATCCTCTAAAAGAACGATGTTTTTCAATTAATTTCATAATTAAAAATTAATTACACTTCTGATTGATTTTCCTTCATGCATTAAATCAAATGCTTTATTAATATCTTCAAGGGAAAATTCATGAGTAATCAAATCATCAATATTAATTTTTTTATCCATATACCAATCAACAATTTCTGGAACATCTGTTCTCCCTTTAGCTCCACCAAAAGCAGTTCCTTTCCAGACTCTTCCTGTAACTAATTGAAAAGGCCTGGTAGAAATTTCCTGACCTGAACCTGCCACACCAATAATAATTGATTCTCCCCATCCTTTGTGACAACATTCTAATGCTTGACGCATTACATTTACGTTGCCAATACATTCAAAGCTATAATCTGCACCACCGTTTGTTAATTCAATAATCTTGTCTTGAAGTTTGCTACCATCAAAATCATTTGGATTAACAAAATGAGTCATTCCAAATTTTTCAGCTATACCTTTGCGATTTGAATTTATATCAACTCCTACAATCATACTTGCTTTAGCTAACTTACATCCCTGAATAACATTAAGCCCTATTCCACCTAAACCAAAAACAACTGCCGTAGCACCTTCTTCCATTTTAGCTGTATTTAATACAGCTCCAATTCCTGTTGTTACGCCACAACCTATATAGCAAACCTTATTAGCTGGAGCATCTTTACGAATTCTAGCCAAAGCAATTTCAGGGACAATTATATAATTTGAAAAAGTTGATGTACCCATATAATGAAAAATAGTTTTTCCGTTATATGAAAAACGTGAAGTACCATCTGGCATTAAGCCCTTGCCTTGTGTTTCACGAATAGCTTGGCATAAATTAGTCTTACCCGATAAACAAAATTTACATTTACGACATTCAGGTGTGTACAAAGGGATTACATGATCGTCTTTTTTTAAAGATTCCACTTCTTCACCAACTTCCACAACTACTCCAGCTCCTTCATGTCCCAATATTGAAGGAAAAATGCCCTCAGGATCATCTCCTGACAGAGTATAAGCATCAGTATGACAAACACCTGTAGACTTAATTTCTACTAAAACTTCACCTTTTTTTGGTCCTTCTAAATCAACATAATCAATAACTAATGGTTTGGCTTTTTCTAGAGCGATCGCTGCCTTAACTTTCATTTTTCCTCTTAATAACTTGCTTTTTTAATTTCACTTCTAATCCAATCAGCACAAGAAAATATTTCTGGCACCAATACTTATTTTCAATTTTTTAGAAGTATTTTACTTCCACAAAAATGTTGAATAATAATTAATAGTAAATAAAAAAACTTAAATATACAATACTATTTAATAATTAAGTCATTTAAATAAATTTTTATCCAAGAAATTTATAATCTAATGTAAAAAAGTTGGTTGATCACAATATTTTTAATGATAGAAAAACAGCGTGAAAAAATTTTATATTGCTAAGTCCAAAAGATTGCGAAGCACTCCATATACATCAAGAATAGAAAAACAAGGTGTAACATCTTATTCAATTTATAATCATATGTTGCTACCTGCTAGTTTTGGCGATACGTTAGAGGATTCCTATCAACATTTAAAAAATCATGTACAGGTGTGGGATGTAGCTAGTGAAAGACAAGTAGAAATTTCTGGAAAAGACTCTGCAAAATTAGTTCAACTAATGACTTGTAGAGATTTATCAAAATCGAAGGATAGAAGATGTTATTATTGCCCTATTATTGATGATAAGGGAAGAATGATAAATGATCCAATTGTATTAAGACTCAATATGGAAAAATGGTGGTTATCAATTGCAGACTCAGATGTCATCTTATTTGCTAAAGGTTTGGCCATTGGTTATAATTTTGATGTAGAAATTATTGAGCCTCACGTTGATATCATAGCAGTTCAAGGACCAAAATCTTTTGCCTTAATGGAAAAGATTTTCGAAAAAAAAATTATTGAGCTTAAATTTTTTGGATTTGATTATTTTGATTTTAAAGGAACTAAACATTTAATTGCCCAATCTGGATGGTCAAAGCAAGGTGGGTATGAAATTTACGTTGAAAATATTACTTCTGGTTTAGAATTATATGATCATTTATTTGAAGTAGGAAAAGAATTTAATGTCAAACCAGGATGTCCTCATTTAATTGAAAGAGTTGAAAGTGGCTTATTATCGTATGGGAATGATTTTGATAACAATGATAATCCTTTTGAATGTGGTTTTGATAAATATATAGATTTAGATTCCGATGTAAAATTTTTAGGAAAAGAAAAATTAAAAAAAATAAAATCAGAGGGGATTACAAAAAGATTAATGGGTGTTCTCATAAATGCTAAAAAAATTAGTGTTTCAAGATCTATTAATTTAACAGATGAAAATAACAATATTATTGGTGAATTACGATCGGGAGTATATTCACCTCATTTCAAAAAAGTTGCTGGCATAGCAATGATAAAAAAACCATATTGGAAAGTTTCTCAACCTATACAAATAGAAATAAATAAAAAATCTTTTAATGGGACAGTTTGTGAATTACCTTTTCTTTAAAAAATGTAATAAGTAAATTTTGCCACACTTATAGATAAATCAAAATAATCACACTATTTAAATCTATACTTTTTCTACTACTGCATTTTTCATAGGTTTATATTCACAATATATAATTAACTAAAGATATTAAATTAATTCATTTTAAAAGATTATTTATCAATAAATTCTTTTTTTAGAATTATAATCAAATAAAAGAAATTTATTTTTATCAATTAATATTGGTATTCTTTCTTTTGTTTTAAATTCTATATTTTTTTGACTTTTTAATAACAACTTACTATTTCCTAAATTAAAAGTAATTAAATAACCTTCACCTAAAAACTCAGATGCATATAATTCTGCCTTAAAATCATAGGAATTGTTATCTCCAATATGCAAATCATCAGGTCTAATTCCTAATATGACATCAGCTTCAGTATTAATAGAAACATTAAAAGATTGAATTTGATCTGAATTAAAAGTTCCGTTTTTTATTTTTCCAGGAATAAAATTCATAGGTGGAGAGCCAATAAACGAACCTACAAAAATATTCTTTGGAGCAGAATATAACTCTTTAGGAGTTCCAACTTGTTCAATTATTCCTTTATTCATTAAAACTATACGTGTAGCTAAAGTCATAGCCTCTATTTGATCATGAGTAACATAAATAATAGTGGTTCCTAATTCTTCGTGTAAATGTTTTATTTCTGACCTCATCTCTAATCTTAAAGAAGCATCTAAATTGGAGAGAGGTTCATCCATTAAAAATAACTTTGGATTCCTCACCAAAGATCTTCCTAGGGCTACTCTTTGTCTCTGACCTCCCGATAACTGTCTTGGATACCTTGCTAAAAGCTCTTCTATCTTAACTTTTGTTGCCCATTTTTTTATTATTTGATCTCTATTTTTAATTTTGTTAATTTTTAAAGGATATTCAAGATTCTGTTTAACAGTTAAGTGAGGATATAATCCATAGTTTTGAAAAACCATTGAAATATTTCTATCTTGGGGTGGAACTTTACTAACATTATTATTTTCAATAAATACTTCTCCTGAATTTTGGTTTTCTAGACCTGCAATAATTCTTAATAAAGTTGTTTTACCACAACCAGAAGGGCCCAATATAACAATAAAATCTTTTTCATTAACTTCAAGGTTTACATCCTTTAAAACTGCCGTTTCATCAAATTTTTTTATAATATCTTTTATCTTTAATTTTATTATTAAATTTTCAGAAATACTTTTCATTTTATTGCACCCATTGTTAAACCTTTAATTAATTGTTTTTGAAAAAAGACCAAAAATATAAAAATAGGCATAATCATAAAAATAGCTGAAGCTGCTAATTCAGCCCATTTAATTAATTGAAAACCAACAAATTTTGATATTCCAACAGGTACTGTTTTAGCACTATCATCTGTTAAAATAAGTGCCATCAAAAATTCATTCCAAGAAAATAGAAAACATAAAATTCCAACTGCTACAATACCATTCCTAGAAATAGGAAGGGAAATTCTATAAAAAGTGCTGAAATAGCTTGCTCCATCTATATATGAAGATTCTTCAATATCTTTTGGCAGATCTTCAAAAAAACCCCTCATAATCCAAACAACTAGAGATAAATTTAAACTAATATGAGCGAGTATAAGACCTATGTGTGTATCTAATATCCCTAACTTATTATACATAACATAAAAAGGAATTAACATAGCTATTGGTGGAGCCATTCTAGTTGTTAATATCCAAAAGCTAAAATCTGTATTTCCTTTAAATTTAAATTTTGCTAAAGCGTATGCTGCAGGTACACCAAAAAATAATGAAAAAAAAGTTGTTCCACTAGCAATGATTAAACTATTAAAAAAAATATGCCAAATATCAAAATCTTGAATAATCAATTTATAATTATCTAATATAGGTTTAAAAATAAAAACAGGAGGCTTTGAATTTGTTTGTAAATTTGTTTTTAAAGAAGTTGATAAAAGCCAATAGATTGGAAAAAGGCACCAAACAGCAAATAATAATATAAAAAAATATGACATAATTTTTTTTATTAGATAGTTTACACTCATAATCTAGCAACCTTAGTTGAATAAATATTTGTTTTTCTTAAAAAAATTTGTGAAAACAAAATTATAATTAATAACATAATAATTGCAAAACTAGCTGCATACCCAAGTTCAAGATATTCCATACCATATCGATAAGCCATTAAATTAAGTGTCCTAGTGGAAATTCCAGGGCCCCCACCTGTTAAAACATAAATTATATCAAATGTTTTGAAAGCATCAATTATTCTAAATATAACTGCTAAAGCTAGATATGGTTTTAATAAAGGTAAAGTGTGATGAAAAAAAATCTGAATATCTCCTGCTCCATCAACTTTTGCTGATTCAAAAGGTTCATTAGGAAGAGAGGCGAGTCCGCCAGCAACTATTAACATGATAAATGGTGTCCATTGCCAAATATCAACAATAATTAATGATATTAATGCTAAATCTGGTTTTGATAACCAGGCTAATGGTGCAAATCCTGATGATTCAAGAAAAAAATTAAAAACACCTAACGATGGGTTAAACATCATTCTAAAACTAAAAGTAGCAGCGACAGGTGTCACTGCTAAAGGAAGAAGGTATAACGCCCTCATAATTGGTGCAGTTTTACTATTGTGGTGCAATAATACGGCCATTAAAGTACCTAAGATTAATTGGATAGTAACTGCAAAAAATGTAAAGATAAGTGTAGTTTTAAATGAAATCCAAAATTCTTCAGTTGTAAATATTTCAATGTAATTTTCAAAACCTACGCCCCTCATTCCATTTTGAGGCCTAATTAGTGAAAAATCTGTAAAACCTAAAATTAATCCAACAACAAATGGAAAAATTGTTAATCCCAACAAAAGAAAAGTAGAAGGTAATAACATTAAAATAATGAAAATATTTTTTTTGTTAACAAATTTCATAATGATTAATGTTTTGTGTATTCACTAAGGGGCGTTTAAAAAAACACCCCTTTTAAATTAATTTATAAAATTAAGAAATTGCTTTTCTAGCTTTATCTGCAGCTTTTTTAACAACTTTTTCAACATTTTCACCATTAATAGAAGAATTTAAAGCAATTGCAACTTGATCAAGAATTGCTCCTGCTTCTGGATGAAACCAAGCATACTTAAATAAATCACCATCTGCATTGCTTAAATTTGACAGAGAAGCTTCAGCTGCTTGACTTCCAAATGCATCTGTGAAATCTCCTGAACTCCAAGCACTTTTTCTTGTAGTAGCCAAACCTAAAGAAGAAGTCATTAAAGATGTTGGTGGTGATGTTACCCATTGCATGAATAACCATGCAGCTTTTTTCTGAGCTGAATTTGCATTCATACCAATCATCCAATGCCACATATTTGGTTTTGCACTAGTTTGTCCAGGGGCAGATGGCATAGCTCCATAAACTGTAGTGTCAGCTACTTTACTTTTTTCTGGATTAGCAAAATCAGTAGCAAAATTACTAGAATCTAATCCCATTGCACTTCTACCTTCCATAAATTCAGTAAGGCATTCAAACCAATGGTAAGAACCTATACCTATTGGACCACCATCTCTACAAATTTTTCCATACATATCAATAGCCTCCATTGCTTCTTGAGAATCAAATGCAATTTCACCATTAGCATCCACTATAGCTCCTCCATATGAAAAAATAAATCCTCCCCCTGGCCAAGTAACTGCATCTCCCGCTGCTTTACCTCTTAGAACAATTCCTGCTTGATCACCAGTATTCAAGGCTACTGCTGCATCATATAATTCATTCATAGTTTTTGGAATTGCAAGACCAGCTTTATCAAACATGGTTTTGTTAGTAAAAAGAGTTTCTGCTTCAGCAGTTACTGACATTCCGTAAGTAACATTGTCAGCAGCCCAAACAGGAAAAGCTTTTGCACTATTAAATACATCGCCTAAATCATACCATGAAAGATCAGTAAGATTAGGATCATTATAGTACCCATCAAGTGGCTCTAACCATCCAGCAGCAACTGACTGTCCTAAAGCCCAAACCATATAAACATCAGGAGTAGTAGATCCTCCTCCCAATTTTACAGGAATTTCAGTCACATATTCAGTATCAGATTGAATTTCATGTTTAACAGTAATTCCTGTTAATTCTGTAAATGAATCAAGAAAAGGTGAATGCTTTTCAAACCAAGGATGTTGAAGTCCTCCAACAACAATCTCAGTTCCACTAGCTTGCTTCCAGTCAATGTTAGCTTTAGCAAACATTGGCATTAGCTCATCCATATTTGCTTTTGCAAAAACAGGCAAACCATTAAAAGTAGATAAAACTCCTGCTCCTGCTAAAATGGCTGAAGCTTGAACAAAATCCCTTCTAGTAAGTTTCCTAAAAGGTTGCCTATTTGGTGGCAACATAAATTTATTATTATTTTTTTTCTTCACTTTTATACCTCCCAGTAAAATAATTAATGTTTATAAATAAATAGAAGAAACACTCTTAGTCAATATATTTTTATAATTTAATTAAAAATAATCATTATAAATTATAGTATGATTATCATACAATTATGATATTAAATTTTTCAATCTTTTGTAATTTTAATATAGAATTATAATTGCTAATATAAATTTGGAGATGTAGTATTAATAATTATCATTTTATATTTTATGTTTTTTATAAAAAATAAAGACAACTCTTTAGTTTTATCTGCTAATTTAAATGGTGGCTCTATTAGTTATTTTAAATTTAAAGATAAATATTTAAATAAATTTATAAATATATTCAGAGCAGAGAAAAAAAATAGAAAATTTGAGATTACTAAAACTGCTTGCTTTCCTCTAGTTCCTTTCTGCAATAGAATTAATAAAAATAAATTTATATATAAAGATAAAATATATGAATTAAAGAAAAATTCAAAATTAGGAAAGTATTATTTACACGGTGATGGCTGGCTAAACAAATGGAAGGTAAATAAAAAAACTAAAAATTCAATTGAAATGCAATTTCTAAAAAAATCATCCAAAAATACTCCTTATGAATATTTATCAAAACAAAAATTTATTCTTTTAAAAAATAAACTTAAAATTTATTTAACTGTTAAGAATTTAAATGATAATCCGTTGCCTTTTGGTTTAGGTTTACATACGTATTATCCAATGAATAAATTAACTAGACTTCAAGCCAAATCTGATACTTATTGGTTAGAAAATAAAAACTTTATACCAACCAAAATTATAAATAATTCTAAAAAAATGAATTTTAATCAACTAAACTCTTTACCTAATAATTGGGTTAATAATTGTTTTAATAATTGGAATAGTGAAGCAATAATTTATTGGCCAGAAAAAAAAATGAAATTAAAAATTACAAGTAGCAAAAATTGTAAATATTTTTTTATTTTTATATCAAGCAATAAATTTGAAAAAAATTTTAAAAATGATTACTTTAGTTTTGAGCCAATGACGCATGCAGTTAATGCTCATAATTTAAAGAAACAAAATGGTCTAATTAAACTAAAAAAAAATCAGATTTTAAAATCCATTTATTCTTTTGAAATTAATATGCTTAATGATTAAATATGATTATATTATAGTTGGGGGAGGTAGCGCAGGATGCGTTACTGCAAATAGATTAGTAAATGATTATTCAGCAAGCGTTCTTTTAATAGAACAAGGTGGTTCAGATTGGAACCCAATGATACATATACCTTCTGGTTTTATACCTATGCTATCAGGAAGTCCTTATCATACCTTTCATAAAACAATTCCTCAAAAACAGCTAAACCATAGAACTCACGAAATTGCTCAAGGAAAAATTCTTGGAGGGGGAAGTAGCATTAATGGTTTAGTATATATGCGCGGCTTAAAAAATGATTATGCTGAATGGAAACAATCAACAGGAAATTCTAAGTGGGGATGGGAAGATATGCTTCAACATTATAAAAAAATTGAATGTAATGAAAGAATAAATGACAGTAATCATGGAATTTATGGCCCATTAAAAGTTTCTGATCCTAAGTATATTTCTAAAGGCGCCTATATGTATATGAAAACTATTCAAGAACTTGGTATTCCTTTTACAAATGACTTTAATGACGGCAATCCAAAAGGCGTAGGTTTAATGCAATTAACTCTTGATGGCCATAAAAGATGCAGCGCTGTCGATGCTTTTATAAAACCTATTAAAAAAAATAAAAAACTAACAATTAGTTTAAAATCTCAAGTTACAAAATTATTATTTGAAAATAAAAAAGTAATTGGAGTAGAATTTATAAAAAACAATCAATTGAATAAAGTTTATTCTAATAATGAAATAATTTTAACAGCAGGCTCATTTCAAACCCCTAAAATATTAATGCTATCAGGTATAGGTTCTGAAGAAGAACTATCAAAACATAATTTACCTCTTTTAAATAAATCTGAAGGTGTAGGTAAAAATTTACAAGATCATTTTGAAGTTCCAGTAGTAGCTAATACTCAAAGTGGTTATGGTTATTTTAAGCAAGATATAGGCATGAGAAAATATTTAAATGGTATCCAATATCTTTTATTTAAATCGGGACCAGTAATGTCTAATGGATGTGAATCAGTTACTTATTATAATCCTATAAACTCAGATAAAAATGCAACAATTCAATTATTTTGTGTAATGCAAATGTATTTAGATCAAGATATAAAATCTATAAAATTAGATCATGGAATAACAATTAACTCAAACTTACTAAGACCAAAATCCAAAGGAACAATAAAATTAAAATCTAATAATTTCATAGATGAACCTCTAATTAACCCAAATTATTTATCAAATACTGAAGATATAAAAATTTTATTAGCAAGTATCAAATTTGCTAAAAAGGTGATTAGAACAAAGCCTTTATCTTATATAATAAAAAAAGAAATATTACCTGGTGAAAATATTACATCGGACCAAGATTTAATTAATCATTGTAAAAAAACTGTAAAAACTTGTTGGCATCCAGTTGGAACTTGTAAGATGGGAACGGAAAAAGATGATCTGGCTGTAGTAACCCCTGATTTAAAAGTAAAAGGTATTAAAAATTTAAGGATATTTGATGCCTCCGTTATGCCAAATTTAATAAGTGGTAATACAAATGCACCAACTATGGCTTTAGCAGACAGAGCAGTTGATATTATGATGAATAAAATAAATATTTTCTAAATATATATATTCTTAAATCGTTTTTAAATGTTGAATAGATATAAACAAATCTAAAGCTTAAGATTCAATTAAATTATAAAAAATTTTATTTAGCCATCGCGATTTAAAATATGTTTCATGATTTGTTTTATGTTAAATACTAATTATCTTACTTTAAAAAATATTTTTATAAATTAAAAAACTTAAAAACGACCACCAAGTTTCAAATATTAAAATACAAAAAAATTAACTCTTGAATAAAGCAAGTAGAAAAATTACAACATCATTAATGCCTTTAAAATCAGAGCAATTAGATAATTTTTTTAATAGTTTTTTATCTATTTAAGGTTTATTTCAACTATTAAGTTTAGCTTCTCTGGTAAACTTAATTTCTACTACTCATAGCTAAGTTTTTTTTCTTTGAATTAATGCGTATATCGTCACAGCTGAAGTAATCATAAGTCCATTAATAAACTGAACGTAAAATCCTGATAAACCTAAAGCAATAATACCTGATTCTAATGACCCAATAATTAATACCCCGACAAACGTTCCAAAGACTGTTCCTTTTCCTCCAAATACAGAAGTACCTCCAACAAAAACTGCTGCTAAAGTTGTTAGCATCAAGCCCGAACCTTGAGTTGGCCAAAAATATAACATTTCGTACATTGTAAAAATACCAGCTAAGGCTGAGAAAAAACCTAGTTGAACAAAAGCGATAATTTTAACTTTATCAACATTAATACCCATCATCTGCGAACTAGCTTTATTATCTCCAACAAAATGAATGTGATTGCCAAATTTATGGTAACGATATATCCACTGCATAAGTGCTGTTAAAACAATAAACCAAATAAATTGTGCTGGAATTTTCCCGAATATCTTATCAACAAATAAACTGTGATGCCAAGTCCCATCAGCAACATCAACAATAGCAATACCACTTCCTTGAGAAATCACATTAACTAATCCTCGCCAAAAAAACAGTGTGCCAATTGTTGCAACAATTGAAGGGATGCCTATTTTGGTTACTAATAAACCATTTATTAATCCAGCGAACATACCAAGTGATGTTGCCAAGATAAAAGATATAAAAAAATTACCATCAGTAGATGTTAAAATTATTCCAAATGTCAGAGATGTTATCCCAACAATTGATGGAAAAGAAAGATCAATTTCTCCGAGTGTCACCACAAAAGTTGCTGAGATAGCAATTATACCAAAAAAAGGCATTGATTGCATAAATGCTCTATAAATCGGAAATCTTGTAAATACATTTGTGGCACCAAAAAAATAAATCAAAAAAAGAACAATAGCAATAATACTAATGCTTATTTCTAATCTATGAGTTTTTACAAAATAGCTATTTAATAAATTTTTCATTCAAATCTCTACTTGTATTTTTCCTGACTCATGTAATTGAATCATTTTTAGAACAAGATCTTCCCTTGTTATTTCTTCTTTATTAAATTCTCCAACAACTTCACCTCTGTCTAATATTATAAATCTATCAGCTGCACCGTAGACATGAATTATATTGTGATCGATAAAAATTGCTGATTTGTTTTCATTCTTTAGTCCTTTAACAAAATTTAGAACTTTTTCTGTTTCCTGAATAGATAGACCCATAGTTGGTTCATCTAAAACAATTAAATCTGAATTGAAATATAAAGATCTCCCAAATGCTACTCCTTGTTTTTCACCACCCGATAATCCCATAATCGTTGAGTCTACTGTAATAGCTTTAGAGGTAAATCCTATATAATCTCTTAAAATTTTTTCTGCTTCTTTTCTTTGTTTTTTTATATTCAAAAAACCAAAAGAATTCGTAATTTCTCTTCCTGCAAAAATATTTCTCCAAAGTTCTTGTTGATCACAAAGAGCCCTTTCTTGATAAACTGCTTCAATTCCCATTTTTCTAGATTGAGAAACAGATTTAATATTTACTTCATTCTTTTTAAAAAAAACTTTACCAGAAGTTTGCCTATGAACACCCGTTATAACTTTTATTAATGTTGATTTACCAGCTCCATTGTCACCAATTAATGCAACAACTTCACCTTTATTAATATTAATATTTACATCCTTGAGAACTTTAACATTTCCAAAGTTTTTATAAATATTTTGTAATCTAAGAAGTTCTTCTGCCATAATATATTGTACGTAAGTATGAAACAACAAACCTGCCTCTCGGCAGGTTTGTAAAGAAATGGTTATCTTATTTGAAGGCCAGCTAGTGGCGCTACTGCATCAATATTTGCTTTAGTAACAAATGCTGCTCCAGTATCCATAGCTAAACCTGCCATACCAAATTTAGTAGTAAGATAAAGTTGGATAATTGGCATATAACCTTGAATAAAAGGTTGTTGATCAATTACAACATCAATATATCCAGAATTAATTCCATCTACAATTGGTCCTGACAAATCAAAACCAGCGCCACAGACTTCTTCAGTTCCATGTCCCGCTGCCTTCATGTAAGTTGGTAAACTTGCAGTTAAACCACCATGATCAGTGATAGCCATTTTGATATCAGGATTTGCAGCGTATGTAGCAACATACATTGGCGTACCTTGAGATGCATCAGAATTTACATTCTCAGGAATTTCTTGATATACAACTTTTATACCCAAATCTTCAAGAGCTTTAATTGCACCTTTTGTTCTTTCACCTCTGTTTGGCATGCTAGCAAGACCCCAAACAAAAGCTGAATCACCAGAACTAAGACCACATACTTCTACACCTTTAGCGCCTAGATTATACCCAGCGGCAAAAAGATCTGCACCTGCATAACCAAAACCTTCAGTTTTATATTCTTTTTCTAGTTCAGGTAATGGTGTATTCATTGTAGTAATTACAATACCCATTTCTCTTGCTTCTTGAACTATAGGTCTCATTGCTTCATCTCCAGGAAATCCATAAATTGCAATTCCATCTGGCTGAAGAGCTACTGCTTCTTTAAATTGTTTGATCATTATTTCTGGATTCCACTGAGACCAATAATAGTCTACATCACAACCAGTATGTTCAGCGGCAGCAACTGCTCCATTGTAAACGATCGTTCCAAATGGTCCACCCTCTGGCCCACCTGGAAAGAAAATAAATTTCTTATCACAACTATAATCATTTTTTGCCATCGCAGACGGAGCTGTAAATGCAAAAAGTACTGCTATTAATGCTAATATTTTCATTGTTCTAATCCTCCCTATTTAAAAAATTATAATTTTTCTTAACATATATTTATATATAAAATACATTTTTATTTGTAAAATTACAAATTACATCAAAATTAAATGCAAAATTTAGAGAAAATTTTAGTTTGATTATATTTAAAAAAATGGTAAATTTCAAATATGGATGTTGATTTAAATCAGTGGTTTAAGTGTGAAATAGATAAACGTGAATTTAAAAAACTATGTAAAAAATCAGATTTTCAAGGATTTAAACATATGTTTATATTTTTTGTCTTACTAGTTTCAACTGGATACTTGGCGTATGCTACTTGGGGAACTTGGTGGTCTTTATTATTTTTTTTAATCTATGGAAATATTTGGGGATGCAGTGATGCCGTATGGCATGAGACAGGTCATAGAACAGCTTTCAAATCAAAATTTTGGAATGATTTTTTTTACTACATCGCAAGCTTTATGGATAATTTTGAACCCATTCGATGGCGATATTCACATTTTCATCATCATACTTATACAATTTTCAATGACCCTGTAGATTTTGAAATACATGTAAAAAAACCTACTGATTTAATCATATTCTTTTCTCATTATATTCCCTTTTCAGGTTTTGTTTTTTTTAAAAATTCCCTCCAATGGGAAACTATTAAACACGCTTTCGGAGTCACTACAGAAGTAATGAAAGTATGTATACCTGAAAAAGAAAGATCTAAATGCCGATGGTCTGCAAGAAGTCATGTTTTCATTTGGGTAGTAATAATTATTTTTTCTATAATTTATCAAACTTGGCTTCCTTTATTATTTATAATTTTACCCAATTTTTATGGCAAGACATTAGTTATGTTGATGGGATTAACTCAACATGCCGGTCTTCAAGAAGATATAAAAGATCATCGCTACACAACAAGATCAGTTTACCTAAATCCAATTTTTAGTTTTCTATATTGGCAAATGGAATATCATGTTGAACATCATATATTTCCACAAGTACCTTCTCACAATCTTCCAAAGCTCCATGAACTCATAAAAAATCAATTACCTCCAGCAAGAAAAGGTTTGTGGGGTGCTTACAAAGAAATTGTTCCAGCATTATTAAAACAAGCCAAAGATCCAAATTATAAAATACCTATCTCAATAACAAGTTAATTTTAGTATGAAAATCATACTTCATAAAAATTAATAAATTTATTTACATTTATTTTAATTTATCTAATTTAATATATTAAGTTAGGAAAAGTAAAAAGGATACAATCGCTGATACTAATTGTATAATCTTCTTCATTATATTGTTCTATTTGTTGCTTAGAAATAATCATTTTTCCTCCCAGG
>Ga0115002_10004238_pt1 | contig 17492 bp, 21 predicted proteins | sample ArcticOcean_MG_C_8_FD_89576 | JGI IMG/M metagenome (GOLD analysis project Ga0115002, IMG submission 89576) | Marine microbial communities from western Arctic Ocean - ArcticOcean_MG_CB11_86 | ecosystem: Environmental > Aquatic > Marine > Oceanic | place: Arctic Ocean: Canada Basin | collected... | reverse complement strand
TAGGGTGAATAGGTCGCCAAACACCGTGACCACGCCCGAGCTGAACAACTCGTTCAGAGTTTCCACGTCGCTGGTGATGCGGGTACTGAGTCGCCCGACAGGGTTCCGGTCGAAGTGACGCAGATCAGCCCTCTGCAGCTTGCTGAAGATCTCGGTCCGGAGGTCATACATGACGGTTTGGCCGAGCCACGTGGTCAGAATTTTCTCCACATACCGGAGTATGAACGTGAGTAGGCTGGCGCTGAGGTAAGCGGCGGCGAGGAGGGTCAGAAGGCGCAGGTCTCCCGCCGGTATCGCCTGGTCGATCGCGATCTGGGTGAGCCAGGGGCCTGCGATCTCCGCAGCCGCGATGGTTAGCAGCATGAGGAGCGCGCCGGCCACCGGGAGTCCATATGGCCGGAGGTAGCGGAGAAGGCGGCGCATCAAACGGGCGTCGTATGCCTTCCCGAGCGACTCCTCCTGGTGGTGGCTGGGGGTACCTTTGCCCATATATATACTGTGCCGGAGGTGGCGCGGAGGGTCGCGCGGGCTACCCTCGGTGTCGAGAGACGGTTCCGATCACCGTGCGACGGTGAAACAGACGTACAAAAGCTAAGCCCACTGTGATAGCTTGCACCTGAGACGGACAATCCGGTCAACAGGAGGGCTGTGATGCTCAGCAGCATCAAGTCGTTCTTCCACTCGTCGATGTTTTCTGATTCGCCTAGCCCGGCGGTCCGCAACCGGGATACGCGTCTTGCGGCCTGTGCGCTCCTGCTCGAGCTGGCCCATGCAGACGATGACTTCGCGGAACAGGAGCGGGCCCATCTTCGCTCTGCCGTGCAGTGTCAGTTTGGACTGGATGAGGGGCAGTCTGAGGAGCTTCTGAGCTTGGCGGAAAAGGAGCGGGTGGAGGCGGTGGACCTCTGGCAGTTCACCAGCCTGATCCGGGAGCATTATTCCAAGGGTCAGAAGATGGTGCTGATCGAGGTCATGTGGGGGCTCCTGTACGCCGACGGCGAGTTGGCGACCCGAGAGGAGCAGTTGATGCGCAAGATCTGCAACCTTTTGGACATCGAGCCTGGCTACCTTGCGCAGATCCGAAAGCGGGCCGAGGATGGAGGGGTTGGCCCCGGCTCAGTGGACTGATGGGTGGTACTTTCCTAGTTTTTGCTGGCTGCTTCCGCTGCAGTACGCTGTCCTAACACGAGCAGACGAGGAAATCATGCGAGATCTGGTGCCGGGGGGATACCTCTTTACACATATGGTTTTTTGGAGCGTAGTCGCTCTGATAGGGCTCGGCACGCAAGCCGTCGCGATCATCTTGTCCGTTGGGGTTGTCCTGCTGATAGTGGAGGCGTTACAGGCCCGCTGACGTTTCGCAGTATTCCTTGCTCCGTTCACCGCTGTCCGTGCCGCACCAGCCCTCGTACTGGGTACGCGTCGTCCCCGATTCGAAGATTGCCCGCCACCTCGAGCAAAGCATCCACAGGTAAGAGCGGACCATCACCTGCTCCTGCTTCGATATGAGCTGTCTTCACCTCGAGATCTGCACTCATTTCGCCGTCGCCGCTTGCCATGCTCCAGCGGACCGGAACCTCGCGGCGAGCCTCCTCGAAGGCACGGGTCTCAGCCCATGAGACGGCGACGTCGCGCCAGGATATCTCGCTCGAATCTTGTAGTCGCGCCCACCCCTCTAGCGTGCCCCCTGAGGCGGATGGTGCGTCCTTCCCGGACAGCACTGCCTGTACCGAATCGCCGGAGATGAGGAACATCCAATCGCCCGGAGGAGGCGACTCGCCCCGGTGCGCTCGCGCGAAATCCAGAACGAGGCCAGGTAGGCGTCGTTCCGATAGGACAGCAGCTCCGTCTGTGACCGTGAACGTTTCGCCCTGAGAGCCATTCCACTCCGCGCGCGTGCCCCCGATCTCGACCTCAAGGCGCCGACTGCCCTCCTCGAACAGCAGCGCCTCCAGTGCCTCCCCCTCCCCCACCACCAAGCGGAGGCCTCCTCGTGGATGGAGCCGCCATGGCACCCGGGTAGGCGGGGTTTCCCAACTTTCCTGGAAGAAGGGCTCCCATTCTCCACCGCGGGCGAGCCAACCCCGTGCAGTCCGGGTTACTCCGCCCGGTTTGGTATGGGCGCCGAATAACCAAGGCACTATCATGGTGCTGTCGCCTACCGAGGTGGTGAACACTACCGCCCGCTCGTACACCCGTCCCTGGAGGTTACCGTCGTCGGCTAGCTCAGGGGGCGACGAGTCATCGGCTCCTTGGAGGAGAGGCTCAGAGCGGCAGCCGATCATCAAGAGCAGTGCGGGGAGGAGGCGTCGGGCAGAGGACATCAGGCCGAGAACCGCGCTTTGCCCGTCGCGTCTAGGATCTGGGCCTGAGTAGCTCCCAGCTCGGCGTCCAGAGCTCGCAGGAAGCGGTTGATGTGCCTGGCGTTGGCGCCTAGGTCACGCTTGCGTTGGAGGGACGCTGAGGACACATCCACCCGAGTCTGGGCGTTCTCGTCCAGGATTACCTCGATGCGGACGTCGTCCACGCCACTGAGGATCCGCGCGCGCACCCGTGCTCGGATTATTCCCCCCCCATCGTCTGCTGAGAATACGCTCCAGCGGGGCAGCTGCCCTCGGGACAATGCGAGTGCGGCGTTCCAAACCCGGTCGAACGAGATCGCGTAGGTGCGCCCGCGCAGGCGCGGGTCAGGTGAGAATGGATCGGTCTCAGCCCGGTTCCGGGTCAGGCCTCGCAACAGGCGACTCAAGCGGTCATCCCCTCGGGGTTACCGGTCACCGTCCCAGCAACCGATACCGGGTAGTGACGTTTGCGCGCATGACCTGCTCGCCCGGCGTGGGTGCTACCGACTGTGCTATTTCCATTGCCCGGTACATCTGCCGGGGAGGCGGGACCCCAGGGTCTGAGCTGGCCTGGACCTCAAGTGTCATCCCGAGATCGATACCCATCTCTTCCGCCGCCGTCTCGGCCTCGGCTTTGGCCCTAACCACCGAGGCGCGCCGGTTCTGGCTTCTTGGCATCGAAGGTCAGGCTGGCGATGCGACTGGCGCCGCCGGTGATCGAGGCGTCGATGGTCGGGATCTCGTTTTGGTTGCGGGTGGGTTGCCGGTAGACAGAGGAAAGATCATAGCCTCCTGTCTCCACCGCCACGGTCGAGCCGCCAACAGCTCGGATGGCCTTGATCACTCGGTCCATCCGATCCCCATTCTCGGTGGTGGCCTTTTGGGTGCTGGCGGGTAGGTATGCGGCTAGTATGAATGCGATGTTCCCTGGGATCGTGCGTTTCATCGAACGTCTTCCTTGCAGCGGGGCGACTGCCCGATAACGTTGGCCTACGCTCTCACCTCTTCCCCTCGAGGGAGTCCCATGAAGGCTATCATCCCGTTGGCGGGGAAAGGCACTCGGCTTCGGCCCCACACGCACATTACCCCCAAGCCTTTGGTGAAGGTCGGGGGGCGTCCAGTGATGAGCTATATCCTGGACGAGCTGATTGAGGCCGGGGTCCGAGAAGTGGTATTCATAGTGGGCTATCTCGGGGACGTGATCCGCGACTTCATCGAGGCAGAGTATCCCGAGCTGGAGGCTCATTACGTCGTGCAGGAGGTTTGGGACGGGACCGCTGGTGCGGTCAAGTTAGCGGAGCCATGGGCCGACGATGACCTCCTGATCCTCTTCGTGGATACGATTTTTGATGCGGACTTGTCCCTGGTGAAGTCGCTTGGGCGTGAGTATGCCGGAGTGATATGGGCCAAGGAGGTGGAGGACTATCAGCGCTTCGGCGTCATCATCACCCGGAGCGACCTCACCATGGAGCGGATTGTCGAGAAGCCCAAGACTCCGGTGTCCAAGCTTGCCAACATCGGCCTCTATTACATACGCGACTCCTCCCTCCTATTTGAGGCCCTGAACGACACGCTCGGCCGTGCTTCTCGCCCGAGCGGCGAATACTTCCTGACCGATGCCTTCCAATACATGGTGGACCACGGTGCACAGCTCCTTATTGCGCCGGTCGAAGGGTGGTATGACTGCGGAAATCCGGACACCCTGTTGGCGACCAATCGGCACCTCCTAGAGAGCGGGCGCGGAGGTGTTGCGCCTGAAGCTAGCGTGGTGGACGCCGAGCTGGTGGAGCCAGTGCTCATCGAAGAGGGCGTGCAGGTCCGCGGAGGCCGCATCGGCCCGAACGTGACCGTGGGCCGCGGCAGCCGGATCACCGACTCCATACTGTGCGACGTGATCGTGGGCGAGGGGAGTACGGTCGAGGGTTCCGTTCTCCGCGACTCGCTGCTTGGCAGCTGGGTGCAGGTGCGGGGCGTCAATGGCCAATTGAGCGTGGCCGATCACTCGGAGGTTTTTGGGGACAGCTGACCATCGCGTGTGAAAATCTCCTTCTCTATTCTACTTCGGCCGTCAGGAGTAGGGTGATCAGTGCGCACACAATCCCCTCAGGACCGGTCAGATTCCGATACCACTCCTCCGATATCGCGGTCAAGTTCGGGCTACTGAAGAAAGCCTGCGACAAGTACCTGATCGACGAGCTGTGGGACGCTACTGAGGGAGTGCTTCCCGACGACCCGGCGTATGATCCATAAGGTCAAAAAGGCGTCGGTGCCCGTGCTCGTCAGCAGGTTGATGTGATTAGCCGTAGGAGTGGTGGTGAATCATCGGTTCCCCAGCTACACGGAGGGGCGTTAGTGCCGTGGGTCGGAGGGCAGCGGGGGCACCGTTTGTGCGCCTTTCTGGTGAACTTGCGCAGGGCGTATTGCGGCCAGTAGATTGCATCCCTCCCTTCTGCCAGAAGGAGGGGTGCTCACGCCCTGCCTGAATAGGCCATAGGAAGCAAGAACGCGAGCCCCCTGATTTCAGTGTTCGCTTGAGCAAGCGATTCAGGTGATAACTGACTTAGGGAATCCAACATGAAAGGAGCTTGATATATGGGATCTGCAACTGTCGGCACGACCTTGATGAAGAACTACATTGGTGGGAAGTGGGTCGAAGCTGAGTGCTCCGGTCACATCGACATAACCAACCCGAGCACCGGTGAAGTGATCGCGGAGTCGCCACTCTCCACGACTGCCGAGACCAATCGCGCCATTGCGGCGGCAGCGGAGGCTTTTAAGACCTGGAGAATGACTCCGGCGAGTCGACGTGTCGCGCCGCTGTTCAAGCTCGCGCAGCTGTTGCGGGATAACGAGGAGGAGATTGCCCGGGTCCTCACTAGGGAGCAGGGCAAGTCTCTCACAGATTCTCGTGCCGAAATGAAGCGGGTGTTCGAGAACGTCGAGGTCGCGTGCGGCATGCCCGTGATGCAGCAGGGCGACAAGTTGATCGGTGGGTCCTTCGACATCGACGGGGAGGTCATCAAGCTTCCGCTGGGCGTTTTCGGGATGATCGCACCGTTCAACTTTCCAGCTATGGTGCCTTTCTGGTTCATCCCCTACGCGATCGCCAGCGGCAATACGTTTGTGCTCAAGACGTCGAAGCAGGTGCCGATGACGATGCAGCTCATTACCCGATACATGGAAGAGGCTGGGATCCCGGATGGCGTGTTCAATTTGGTCAACGGTGACTCGGTGGTGGCCGATGCGTTGATGTCGAGCCCGGTGGTCAAGGGTGTTTCGCTGGTCGGCTCAACGCCGGTTTGCCGCATCGTCGCTGAGAAATGCGCCAAGACGAACAAGCGCTTTCAGGCGATGGGTGGCGCGAAAAACCACCTGGTCGTGATGCCCGACGCGAAGGTCTCGGGTGTAATCCGCAACATGACCACATCGTGCTACGGGTGTGCGGGCCAGCGCTGCATGGCCTCGTCCGCGATCGTCGCGGTGGAATCGATGTACGATGAGATTTGTGAGCGGTTCGTCGAGGACTCGAAGAAGCTCCAGTTGGCCAACGCGCTCGATCCGGCGCATGAAAATAACCCGATGTTGTTGGGTCCGGTCATTTCCCAAAAGGCCAAGGATACCATCCTTCAGTTGATCCAGGATGGGGTGGACGAGGGTGCCACGCTGGCCCTCGATGGCCGAGGTGTCACGGTAGAGGGATCTGAGGGTGGTTACTACATCGGCCCGACGGTGTTTACGGACGTCAAGCCGGGAATGAAGATCCACAATACGGAGATCTTCGGGCCGGTCGTTGTCATCCTGAAGGCGAAGGATCTCGACGACGCCATCTCGATCGTGAACGGTCACGAGTATGGCAACGGGGCGTCGATTTACACTCAGAATGGCTACTGGGCACGCAAGTTCAAGCTGGAGGTCGAGGCGGGCATGATCGGCGTGAACGTCGGTATCCCGGCGCCGGTCGCCATGCTCCCGTTCGGGGGATTGAAGAATTCGCAGTGGGCCCAGATCAAGGCGCAGGGCAAGGCGATCGTGGAGTTCTACACGGAAGACAAGGTCATCACGGAGAGATACTTCTCCGAGGAGGGCTGAGATTCGCCTGGTCTTGCAATAAGAGGCCATTTCGTGGTGCCGACCTCGCCCGAGCCTGGGCGGGGTCGGCACTTTGTTAAGGTGCCCCCCCCGACTGACAGCCCGCGTTGCGCGGCGCCGCTGCCGATCCCTACCATCACTCATGCCTCACGACCCGAGGGAACCGGAGCCCACGGGGCCAAGCGCGGAGAGCCCCCGGCCGGTTACCCAGCCTCGGCAGATCGCCACCTCTGAGCGTAGCGACGTGGAGGAGGCCGTCGAGCAGCTCATCGAGGGTGCAGTCCCGGATACTCAGCCCCAGCCTCTCCTTACCGCCCCCGATTTGCGGGGGCGCGTCGCAATCGTGACAGGGGGGTCTACCGGAATCGGCAGGGCCGTGGCGCTCGCTTTGGCGGGCAAGGGGGTCCAAGTGGCGTTCAACTTCCTGGACGACGGACCGGTTTCGAGGAGAGAGGCACGCAAGGTTATCCACGAGCTGCGGGAGGTGGATGTGCGGGCATATTGCCGTTCCTGCGACGTGCGCGATTCCGACGAGGTGCGCCGGTTCGTGGCCGACACCATCGAGGAACTGGGCGGTGTTCACATCCTGGTCAACAATGCAGGCATCGCGCGGGATGGCGCCATCTGGCAAATGGAAGATCACGAGTGGGAGTCAGTCCTGCGCACCAATCTGGACGGGGCGTTCCATTTCATCCGCTCCGTGGCACCACCCATGCGCGCGCAGGAGTGGGGAAAGATCGTCAACATATCTTCTGTGCATGGGGTTAGGAGTGAGTTCGGCATCGCAAACTACAGTGCGTCCAAGGCAGGCTTGATCGGCCTCACCAAGAGTGCGGCCGTGGACCTCGGCCCCAGCAATATCAACGTAAACGCGGTTGCGGCTGGATACATTCGAACGAGCCGGCTCACCACCCGGGTGCCGGCTGAGATGCTGGATCGGGCACGGGAACGAAGCGTGCTAGGCCGGCTCGGCGACCCCCAGGACGTGGTAGGCGTCGTGCTCTTTCTCTGCTCCGAGGCAGCCCGCCACATCACAGGTGCCGTAATCCCCGTCGACGGGGGTTACCTGGTGCGATGAGGGCATGAACCTTCTTCGGCGCGCTGCTGCCGCGGTCGATCGCTTGAATGACCTCATCGGCTCGGCGACCAGCTGGCTGGTGTTGGCTATGGTGTTGATGGGGGCGTACAACGCCCTGGCTCGCTGGGCTACGCGCTACGTCGGTATGCGACTCAGCTCCAATGCCCTCAACGAGATCCAGTGGTACATGTTCTCGGTCATTTTCTTGCTGGGGGCGGCGCACGGGCTTCGCCACGACGTTCACGTGCGCGTAGACGTACTCCGCGAGCGGCTGTCCGAGCGAGGCAAGGCCTGGATCGACCTACTCGGAACCACACTGCTACTGATCCCGTTTTGCGTTCTGATGCTATGGGTGTCATGGACTCCGGTGGTTCGCTCGTGGCAGGTGCGGGAGGTGTCTCCTGACCCGGGAGGCCTCCCCCGCTGGCCTATCAAAGCCCTCCTTCTAGTGTGCTTCGGGATGCTCCTGCTCCAAGGCCTCGCCATGGCAGTACGTCATCTGGATGCGATCCGTGAGGGAGGTCCGCCTGACGGGCCCAGCGTCGAGCCCGATGTTAGCTACGGGGAAGGGCTGTGAGCCGCGGTAGCGTCAGGTGACCGGTGAGTTGTGGGGACCCCTAATGTTCCTGGGAGCTCTCGTTCTCGTCTTCACAGGCTACCCGGTAGCCTTCGCGCTGGGAGGCACTGCTCTGCTGTTCGGGTTGGTGGCCGATTTGACCGGGCACTTCGATCTGGTGCTATTCAGGGCGATGCCCGACCGTGCCTTTGGCACGATGTCTAATTACACGCTGCTAGCGGTTCCCTTTTTCATTTTTATGGGGATCGTGTTGGAGAAGTCGAAGCTGGCCGAGCAGCTTCTGGAGACGATCGGAGCGGTTTTCGGGCGCCTGCGAGGCGGGCTTGCGCTGGGGGTAATTTTCGTGGGTGCTCTGTTGGCTGCCGCCACCGGGGTCGTAGGGGCCTCCGTCACGGCCATGGGTCTCATATCGCTGCCAGTGATGCTCCGGTACGGCTATCGCGAGGATCTAGCTCTCGGGACGATCGCGGCGTCTGGAACGCTCGGTCAGATCATCCCTCCGAGCATCGTCTTGATCGTCCTGGGAGACCAGCTCGGGGTCTCGGTAGGCACGCTGTTCTCGGCTGCCATCGTTCCTGGGCTGGCGCTCACCGGCGGTTGTGCGCTCTACGTCATGGGTGTGGCGTTGTTCCAGCCTGCCGCAGCGCCAGCCCTCCCGCCGGAAGAGAGGGCTGCGACCGGCGCCGACCTCGCACGGCGTGTCGTAGTCTCGCTTCTCCCGCCGCTGCTCCTGATCCTGGTCGTGCTGGGCAGCATCTTCGCAGGGGTCGCCACTCCGACTGAAGCGGGGGCGCTCGGAGCCGTGGGGGCCATGGCAATGGCGGCCGCAAATGGCGGGCTCACGCTGGGGCCCCTGCGTGCGGCGATGGTGGAGACCAGCCGCCTCACGGTGATGGTGGTTTTCCTGCTGATCGGATCGACTGCGTTCGCGCTCGTCTTCCGGGGACTTGGCGGCGACTTGTGGATAGCTGGCCTGCTCACTGGGCTGCCTGGCGGAGCATTGGGTTTCTTGCTCGTGGTGAACCTGGTGGTTTTCCTGCTCGGCTTCTTCGTCGATTTCTTCGAGATCGCGTTCATAGTCGTGCCGTTGATCGTATTGCCGGCGCGTCAGCTAGGCATTGACCTCGCTTGGCTCGGGATCTTGATAGCGGTGAACCTGCAGACCTCCTTTCTAACGCCACCGTTCGGGTTCTCGCTCTTCTATCTGAGGGGGGTGATGCCCAATAACATTGCCACCACGACCCTCTACCGTGGGGTGGTGCCGTTCATCGTGATCCAGGTGCTAGTGCTACTGGCCCTCATTCTTTTCACTGCCCCAAACATCGGCTTCAGCCCCGGGCAACGATGAGTCCCGCTCGCATCGGGAGCAGTGAGCAGAGGGCGGTCGCGTATTGGCCTGAGGGACACGAGCGCCTACTGGGCGATCCGGCTTTCGGACCGGTGGTGGCGCGGGTCGGGCCGGTTCGGATTCAGGCCACTGCCAACGATTCCTTTTCGTTTCTTGTGCGGTCCGTTACTTACCAACAGCTCACGGTCAAGGCAGCAGCAACCATCCACGGGCGCCTGATATCTGCACTGGGGGGGGTGGTCACCCCTACAGCGGTGCTGGAAAGTTCCGAAGATGCGTTGCGCGCGGCGGGCCTGTCCCGCGCCAAGCAGGCGAGCATTCGCGACCTTGCGGCCAAGGTCACCAACGGCACGGTTCCCTTGGATGACTTGGACTCGCTCACAGACAAGGCCGTGGTAGAGCGGCTGGTAGGGGTGCGTGGCATCGGACGCTGGACGGCGGAGATGGCGCTGCTCTTCCACCTCCGCCGCGCTGACGTCTGGCCCGTAGGCGACCTCGGGGTGCGGGCGGGCATCGCTCTTATCTTTGGCCTGAAAGAGCGCCCGACGCCGCACGAGACAGAGCTGATCGGGCTGGGTTACCGGCCCTGGCGGAGTGCCGCCGCCTGGTACTGCTGGCGCGCGCTCGACTCGTCGCTAGCGTAGTTCCGGGCAGGTCCTCCTATCCGGCAGACGCCACGGTGCGCCCCACCTTCGGAAACGCGAAGCGTGCGTAGCGCCCCTCGTTTTCGGCGAACCAGGGAAAGATGATTTCCCGGAACGCCTTGAACGACCCGTAGATCTTGCGGAAGCCTGCGTGCGCTGCTGCCTGTTCCTCGAGGTAGGCGTTGCTCTCCCTCCAGGCGATTTCCAGAATATCGTCTGGAAAAGCCCGGAGCTGCACACCCTCCTTAGCGAGCGTGGCCAGCGCCCTTGGGTTAGCAGCGTCATACTGGCACAGCATATTGAAGTTCACCTCCTTGCACACCTCTGCCAGCATTTCCTGGTAGGCCTTCGGCAGCGCGTCGAACGCCTGCTGGTTGACCTGGAGGGTCAAGGTGGGCCCCGGTTCCCACCACCCCGGCGTATAGTAGTTCTTGGCGATCATATGGAATCCGAGCTTCAGGTCCTCATGCGGTCCGACCCACTCGCAGGCGTCGATCGCGCCCCGCTCGAGGGCCGGATATATGTCTCCTCCCGCCAATACCTGTACGGACACGCCCATGCGCGTCATAACCTCTCCCCCGATGCCAGGGATGCGCATGCGGAGGCCGTTCAGGTCGGCCGCCGAGTTGAGCGGTCGCCGGAACCAGCCGCCCATCTGACATCCGGTGTTGCCGCAGGGAAAGTTGATAATCCCGAACTCGGAGTGGATCTCGCGTAGCAGCTCTAGCCCGCCACCGTGATACAGCCATGCGTTCTGCTGCCGGGCGTCGAACCCAAACGGTACCGCGGAGTCGAAGGCGAGCCCGGGGTGCTTACCGATATAGTAGTAACCAGCCGTGAAGCCTGCCTGGGCGGTTCCGGCCTGGACAGCGTCCATCACCTGGAGTCCCGGAACCAGCTCGTTCTGGGCGAACACTCGCATGGTAAAGCGGCCTTCGGTGAGCGCCGCCATGCGTTCGGCGACCCGTAGCGGACCGCCCTGGCTTATGTCCATGGAGGGCGAGAAACTGGACGCCACCCGCCACTCGACCCGGGGCCCGCTGATGACCCCCGCACCTCCTTGGGAGGCGGATGAGGATGGTCCCTCGGATGCACAGGCGGTTAGGGCGCCGGCTCCGGCGAAGCTGCTGGCCTTCCGTAGAAATTTACGTCGCTCTATTCGCTCCATGACACGTCTTCTCCATGGTCAGGAGATGCGCAGTGATGCACAGTGATGCACAGGGTCCGTCTGCGTACGGAGTGGGAATGAAGTAATGTCCTGGGCCGGTGCCGGCAATCCGACCGACTACCTGTGACCCATGACCAGGACGAGTGTGCGAGGTGACCGACGCCGACCTTCCCGTATCGCCTGAAGCCTGGGAAGCTCGCGCTCGCGAGGTGCTACCCAGAGAGACCTACGACTACTACGCGGGTGGGGCTGGGGACGAAATCACGCTTCGTGCCAACCGGGCGGGTTGGGATGATCTATTCCTGCGGCCGCGGGTCTTGGTGGACGTGGCGGAAGTGGATACTTCGGTGCACCTGCTGGGCGAACTACTTCCCCATCCGGTAGTGCTGGCGCCGACGGCTTTCCAGCGTCTTGCCCACGACGACGGGGAGTTGGCCACCGTGCGGGCTGCCGGCGCTACCGGAAGCCTCCTCGTAGCCAGCTCTCTGTCGAACGTCACCATCGAAGAGATCGGTGCCGCGGCCACAGGGCCGCTCTGGCTTCAGCTCTACGTGTTCCGGGATCGTGAGTTGTCGGCGGACCTGGTGCGGCGCGGGCGGGAGGCCGGCTGCCGCGCCCTCTGCCTTACGGTCAGTGTGCCGGTGCAAGGGAATCGGGAGCGTGACGCCGACAATCGTTTCTGTCTCCCGGACGGATTGGAGATGGCCAATTTCTGTGGTCACGTCCAAGCGCGCATGCCGGAGCCTACGGGATCTTCCAGCCTCGCCCATTTCATCGAAGAACAATTTGATCCCAGCCTCACCTGGGACTCGGTGGGTTGGCTTCTGGAGACGGCGGGCGTGCCAGTAGTACTGAAGGGGATTCTTAGTCGTGAAGACGCTCGCCTCGCGGTGGAGCACGGTGCGGCCGTCGTCGTCGTATCCAACCATGGTGGCCGCCAGCTGGATGGATCCTGGCCCACTGTCCGAGCTCTTCGCGAAGTCGTGGAGGGGGTGGATGGCCGTATCCCGGTTCTGGTAGATGGTGGCATCCGCCGGGGTGCTGACGTGCTCCGTGCGGTGGCGCTCGGAGCCACAGCGGTTCTGATCGGCCGGCCTTACCTGTGGGGGCTCGCGGTCGCCGGACAGCTAGGTGTGGAGCGCGTGGTGGAGTTGCTCGTTGCTGACCTGCGAAGGACTCTAGCTCTGACCGGCCGTACTTCTCTGAGCGAGGTGGACTCTCGCGTGCTGGCTGAGTAGATGCGGGTACCTGGTCCCGCCTCCTGCTTCCTCTCAGGACTCCTCCTGTCGGCACTCGCGTGCGGCGACGGCACCGCGCCGCGTTTCGAAGCGTTCGTGGTGACGGAGGGAGTGCGGGACCCGAGCAGAATGCGAGAACGGGGCATCGGCGTGATCGGCTTCGAGCCCGGTCCGCTGCCCGCTGGTCGCGTCGCAGACACACTGGACGTGCGGGCGGACCCAGCGTCGGGAGCCGATGTTATTGCTCGGCTCGTGCTCGACACCGCCGGGGTTTACCGGTACGAGGCGCTAGAGGGTATGCTCGAAGAGCAGGGCACGCTCGAATTCGGCTACGAAATCGTGGGGCTCGTCCTGTTGGAACGGAGTCCGGATGGCTGGGTCCGGGTCTACCTCGGGAAGGCGCCAGGTGGTGCGGTTGCGAGTGGATGGACGCGCGTACGGCCGGGTGAGCTCGGACTCACTCTTTGGGAGGAGCTACTGCCCCGTCAGGCGCTCTTCTTTGCGCTCCCGCCGGACTCCATCCGCTTCTACTCCTCAATCGAGGGTCCAGGCGCACCGTTCCCGATCGAGGCCGGCTACATCATGTGGCCGCTCGAGGTGAGGGGCGACTGGATGCGGGTGCGCGCGGTCGCTCCCTCGGATTATTGCTTTGATCCGCCGTCGCCTCGGCAGGACACGCTCTGGATCCGCTTCCGGGCTCAGAACGGCCGACCGCGGGTCTGGTTCTACACCGTTGGGTGCTGACCTAGCTGCGCGCGATCAGGCCAGCCAGCAGCTGAGAGAAGAGTGCGCCTACCACGGACATAGCTACGCCCCAGATCATCAGGTTGCGAAACAAAGCTTTTGCCTTCGGTCCGTCGGCGATGGTGGCGACGCAGAGTGCACCCAGCGTAGAGAGCGGTGACACGTCCACGAGCGAGGAGCCGACGTTGATGCTGAGGGAGAGAGCGACGGGGTCACCTCCGCCCAGCCTCTCGATCACTCCTGGGACCGTCGGCAGAAATGTAGGCAATACGACACCCGAGGTGCTGCTGTAGGTCGAGATGGTGCCGGTGACGAAGGCCATCACCCCGTTCACGCTTCCGGGCGTAGCCAGGCGGGACAGCAGGTCGGTGAACAGTTCCATTCCCCCGGTCGCGTCGAGAAGCGCGATCAGCACGCTCACGCCGCACACCATGATGATCACGCCCCACGGAACGCGTTTCAGAGCCGTGCTTTCGTCGGTCGCGCCCAGTGCGACCAGGAGCGTGGCCGCGACGAAGGCGCTGAGGCCGACGTTGAGTTTGAGGGCCAGGACACCGAAGACCCAGAGGAGGATCACCCCTAGGGTGAGGCGCTGTTTGCCGGTGAATGGTGATCCATCGGATGGAGCGGTGTCGGCCTTACCTGAAAGCTTGGGTCCGCCAAGCATGAAGTACGCTACCAACGCGACGAGTAGATGTGCGATCAGATTGGTGAACCAGACCTTGCCCTCGTGACCGCCCAGTCCGGCTTCAGCCATTTTCGTATTGACGATGACCCCCACCGCGCTCACCGGCGAGAGGTTCCCGGCGTTCGCTCCGTTTGCGACCATGAGTGCTGTCAAGAAATGGGGCACACCAGCACGATTGCCGATCACCATCGCTAGAGGCACGATCAGCGCAACGCTCGAAATCGCGCCGGGGCCAATGCTGGAGACCAGGCAGGCGATAGCGAAGAAGAGGGCAGGCAGCCACCGCGCGTTACCGCGAGCCAGACCAACCGAGTGCTCGGCGAGCCGTTCCAGTGTGTCGTTGGCCGATGCCGCCGCGAAAAGCAGGGTCACGCCGACGAGGGTGAGGAAGAGCGAACTGGGGAAACCGCTGATGATGACGCCGGGTGCGAGGCCAGCTGCGTAGACCCCGACCAGCCAGGCCAACCCGATCGCGACCAGCCCCACGTTGATGCGCGAGGTAATGGAAAGCACGACCGCGAAGATCAGCGCGAGCAGTGAGAGGACGGCGGGGCTCATCCGGGAAGGCCCGGCACGAGTGCCGCTCGAATTTCTGCTTCGACCCCTGTCGTCATCGCGTCATCCTTCGTGTGGAGGTTGTATCCGCGCACCGATACCCTGGTCCCACCAATGACCCTGCACAATTTCACCATAGTCCATGTTTCACAATGGGTGACGTAGGCAGTATGAACCTCGGTTCGTACTGTGGCCCTCGGAAGCAGGGCCTTTTTCGCTTGTACAACCACCCTTCGGATCCCCGAATGAGGTCGTTTCGAACATTGTTGACAGCCTAGAGGCATGGGCCGTATTCTCCTGGTAGAGGTGCCCAGGGGTTGGTGCGGGCGTCGCTTATTCGTCTTGCGCGTTCAGCTACAATTTCCACATCCAGGCAGGTACAGTTGGCATTCAACGCGACGCCGGAAGCTTGTCGGTGTCGACCATAGAGCAAACGACCGGATGCCGAAGGCTGGAACAAGGCCGCGGCTCGATGCCCACGTCCTCAACGGAAGGATCATGATCTGATGGCGACACAAGCGAGTACCCCGAGTCGGATGGCTCCGCTCATCGGCGGCGTCCTCATGAATTTTTGTCTAGGCACTTCTTATGCCTGGAGCGTGTTCGTGGGGCCCCTGGAAGGCGAGTTCGGTTGGTCGCGGACGCAGACCTCCATCACGTTCACGATTATCATTGTTAGTGTCGCCGTTTGGTTTCTTGTGGCGGGACGGCTGCAGGATCGACTGAATCCCAGACCCATCGCAGCACTGGGCGGGATCCTGTTTAGCTTGGGATTCCTTCTCGGCAGCATGACGACCTCGCTTCCGTGGCTCTACATAGCCTTCGGCGCGATGATCGGTGCGGGCAACGGCTTCGGGTACGCGATCACGATTCCTGTCATCTCGAAATGGTTTCCGGACAAGAGGGGATTGGCGCTGGGCATAGTTATTGGAGGATATGGCCTCGCTGCCGGCGTCTGGGGGCCCATCGCAGGTAAGTTGATCCCAGACATAGGCTGGCAGGCGACGTTCCGGCTCTATGGCTTCCTCTTCCTAGGCATCACGATGATCGGCGCCTGGCTTCTCAAGAACCCTCCTGAGGGCTACCGGCCCCCAGGGTGGGATCCTGAGAAGGTGTCAGGTGCCCGCAGCGCGGTCGACGTTCCTACTTCTGAGATGATACGTAAGCCCACGTTCTATTATCTCTGGATCGCCTACATGTTTGGCTCGGCTGCCGGCCTTATGCTGATCAGCCAGCTGGTCCCCTTCGGTAGGCAGGTCGGGATCGTAGCCGTCACCACGATCGGTCTGGTGGCGGGTGCCGCTGGGAACATGAGTGGTCGCGTGTTGTCCGGGTGGATGTCGGACACCTTTGGGAGGGTCAATACACTTCGGCTGATGATGTTGATTTCGGCTGTTGCCATGCCGCTGCTCTATATGTTCGGCGGCAATGTGCTGGCTTTTTCTATCGGCGTGTTCGTCGTGTATTACTGCTTCGGAACGCTCCTCTCCGTGTTTGCGGCCACTTCGGCAGACTTCTACGGGACGAAGTTCCTCGGGATGAATTACGGTCTACTATTCTTGGCTTGGGGGGTCTCAGCCCTGGTGGGGCCGCCGATCGGCGCCACGGTTTTCGACAAATTCGGCAACTACCAGTACGCCTTCTTCACGGCTTCAGCGATGTCGTTGCTTGCTATCGTTGCGATGTCCCTGGCGAAGACGCCAGGTAAGGAGTCGGAGGCAGCGTAGACGACGCCCGCTTCTGGCGGGGCAAACTTGACGTGAGGTTAGGAAATCGGGAGCCCGTGTACGATTAACGCGGGCTCCCGATTTGCCGTAATTGGCACAGATGAAAACAGGGCACAGCGAGGAGCGCCCATGGCCAAGCGAGTCGAAAAATCCGATCAAGAATGGAAGAGCGAGCTCACCCCAGATGAGTACAAGATCATCCGCGAAAAGGGTACGGAGCCACCGTTCACTGGGGAGTACTGTGACACTAAGGACCCGGGGGTATACCGCTGTCGGGCCTGTGGCGAGCCTCTGTTCTCATCGGACACCAAGTATGATTCTGGAAGCGGATGGCCCAGCTTCTACGAGCCCGTGGCGGGAGAGAACGTGCGCGAGGACGAGGACCGGAGTCATCACATGCGTCGCACCGAGGTTTTGTGTGCCGCGTGCGACGCCCACCTGGGGCATGTTTTCCCTGACGGTCCGAATCCGACTGGGCTGCGCTACTGCATCAACGCCGCCTCGCTCGAGTTGGACCAGGACGTGAGTCGCGGGCTGGACAGGGGATAAGGCGAGGGCGATTTAAGGCCCTTCTGCTTTCCGCGTGCTTGATGCTAGAGCACCTCGGCCAGCTGGAAGAGGCTGCCCGCATCCGCTCAGCGATCGATCGGGTCGTCAGGTCTGGCGAGGCATGCACTCACGACATGGGAGGGACATCAGGTACGCGTGAGTTTACCGACGCGCTGTGCAGGGCCCTGGGGTGATGTTGCGAGGGGCTGGAATCCTCCAACACAGCCCGATTCGTAGGCCCTGTGTGTGGCCGGATAAGGCCAAGGTCATCGAGGTTGACCCACCTGCGACGACCCGTACCTTTAGCATGCCACCGTCCCTTGGGCACGGTTGGATTGGCGCCGCTAGCTCAATTGGCAGAGCAACTGACTCTTAATCAGTAGGTTCTTGGTTCGATTCCAAGGCGGCGCACTCGGGCAAAGTAAAGCCTCACAAGCACTTATGCGCTTGTGGGGCTTTTGCTTACCTGGGGCCTGAGATGCATGAGGACCCATGCAAGGACCCACGCTGGGGCCGAAATCGGGGTCAATCGCCGCTCCACTACCCCCCCCTCATTGGCGGCCACGGGGCGGTACTGGTGCCGGACCGCACACATCGCCGTCACTGAAACGCCGTTCCCCGAAAAATATTTGGTAGTTCGGGCGGGTCCCTTTTGCCGAAAAGGAATGAGAGTGGGCACTCGAATCACAGCGTAGTTGCGCCTTTCGTGACCCAGGTGTCTCTTGGGTTTAGGGCATCAGCAAGT
>Ga0115002_10004234_pt1 | contig 17498 bp, 19 predicted proteins | sample ArcticOcean_MG_C_8_FD_89576 | JGI IMG/M metagenome (GOLD analysis project Ga0115002, IMG submission 89576) | Marine microbial communities from western Arctic Ocean - ArcticOcean_MG_CB11_86 | ecosystem: Environmental > Aquatic > Marine > Oceanic | place: Arctic Ocean: Canada Basin | collected... | reverse complement strand
CGCCTTCACCGCCGCCGGGTTTTCCGCCTGGCAGAGAAGAATTCCGTGGACACCTCTCGCCAGGATCTGGCGGAACTGCCATGCGTTATATCGGATCGACTCAGGAGACCCGCCGTCGACCGGTGCCTCGACGATCACCGGCGGCGTGCGGTGCCCACTGTTGGTGGGTCCACCGTCGACCAGCCCCTCCATGAATCGGTCCAGTCCCGCCATGTCGAACGCGCCGTGTTCCATGCCGATGTTGATGTAGTCAGCCCACGTCTTGGACATGCGCTTTCCGGCGTCGTAAGTGAGTTCGTTCCCGGTATGGCTGCCAACGTAGTAGACCGGCTGATCGGCCTCCCACAGTTCTATTACGCGATTAATCCGGTTCGGCATGTATCTCCTATACGTCGATTTGTCTGGTCGTAACCTCACCCGGAGGTGGTCATCAGATCGTCAGGTATGGCTACCCTACATCCAGTCCGGTGCGGTCCCCCATCGGTCCTTCGATACGATCTCGTTCAATGGGTTTCGGGTCACCGGTCCAAAGTTGCCCTGCGGATAACCAAGCGGCACGCAGTAAACGACACCGGCGCCATCCGGAAGACCGATAAGTTCCTGCACGTCGTCTTCAACCGTCTGGTGGAGTGACGTGATGGTTCCGCCGACGCCAAGTGCACGCGCAGCAAGAAGCAAGTTTTGCGTGGCCGGGATAACCGACTCTCGGCCGCCGGGCGAGGTAGAACAGATCAGCACGATAGCGGGAACCTCGCCTATGTTGTCGGCAAGCGCCATCGCCAGCTTGTAATGATCCGGGATGTCCTCCGGTTTGAAGAATCCTTCGTCATTTCGCTTGGCCCACCACGCGACGCGATAGAGCTCTCCGAAGCGTTTCCTTACGGCAGCGTCCTGTAGAACGACGAAGTGCCACGGCTGTCGATTCGCACCATTTGGCGCCTGCCTCGCCGCGTCCAGAATGCTGTTCAAGTCTGCGTCAGGGATCGGGTCCGGCTTGATTCGCCGAATCGCCCGAAGCGAGAAGATGGCATCACCTAACGATATGTCGAGTCTGTCCGCAGTGCTCATTCAATTCTCCCAACTGGTTGATACGGTCTTTGCCAGTGAACTTGTTCTAGTCGCCTGCGACTCCGGCGTCTGCCAGTGAGCCCAGGAAATCCAGTATTTGTGGCGCAGCGATGTCGACAGCCGCTCCGGCGCCACCGTGATCCTCTCCCGGCACCGGAAAGAATCGTGCGTCGTTCGCCTCAGCACCCGCCCGCTTCGATCCCTCAAACGACGGGTCTTCGGTCCCGCAGTAGAAGAGTTTTGGGGTTGAGTTTTGAAGTACTTCCGGGGGGCTCTCACAACCCGCCCATGACGCAATCGATGCGTGCAATGAAAGAACGTCATTCCTGATCAGACGCGTTCGGTCATCGTCGGAAAGACCGGGGCGGTTTTTGACTTCCTCGTCAAACTCCGCCTGCGTGGTCGGAGGGCTGGCAAGCGATTTCGGATCGTACGGGCTGTAGCCGCCGAGGATGATCCCGATCAAGCGTTCCGGGTGATGACGTAGTACCGCAGCGCCGATCAGGCCACCCATTGAATATCCAAAGAAGTGGGATTTCTGAATCCCTAGATCGTCCAGCACGGCGATCACGTCCGACGCCCTGTTGGTCTGCGAGTACGACTCGATGTCGCGCGGTTTGTCGCTCTGCCCAGCTCCACGGGCATCAATCAATATCAGCCGAAAGCGGCCGACCAGTCGCTCAGTAAACCCGCGGTCCCTCCACGTAGCGAGGTCCCCGCTCGTCCCGTGCTGCATCACCAGCGGTGGGTCCGTCGGGTCGCCCTCAACTTCGTAGTGGATACGTATTCCGTCGTTATCTACAAAAGCCATGTCGATCCTCCCTGTTTATCAAGCTAATCGCCCTCTAGTAAGTCGTCGTTAGTTCAAGCTTGCGGATCACACAGAATCCAGAAACGCCTTCACAAGTGGTCCGACAAACTCCACGTCCGATATCGCTCCCTGGTGATCCGCTCCCGGCACAACAAAAAACTGTCCGTTAGTGGCCTCGCCTGCGGCCTTCCTGGCACCGTCGATGGGAGCGTCGTTCTCCCCTGAGAACAGGAGTATCGGCAGATCGTGGTCTAGCGCACCGTCGGTCATCGCCGGGCCCGCAGACCCCACGGTCGACGCCCTTAGTGCCACGAGATCATTGGACAATAATCGTGCGCGGACTTCGGGAATCAGATTGGGCCGCGTATCAATGCCGCGAGCGAACTCCTCGCTCGAAGGAGCGATTGTCGCCGCTGATGCCGTGGCGTAGGGGTTAAACCCGCCCATAACGGCGCAGTTCAACCGATCAGCGGCGTGGCTTAGCAAAGCACAGCCGATTCGACCACCCATCGAGTACCCAAAGTAGTTGGTCTTTCCGATTCCGAGATCGTCCAGTACGGCGACCACATCCGTGGCCCGTAACTCACGGACGTACGCCTCAGGTTCATGTGGCTTATCGCTACGACCGTGGCCTCTTGCATCAATAAGGATCAGTCGGTAATCATCGCCGAGGACGTTTGTGTAGCCGCGCTCTCGCCACGACTCCAGGTACCCGGTCAATCCATGCTGCAAGACCAATGGAGGGCCGTCGGCATTACCTTCGACCTCGTAGTAGATCCGCACGCCGTTGCTATCTGTGTAGGGCACTCATATCCTCCGTGCCTTTGTCTGTCCTCCGATAAGGTCAAAATCCACAAACTCGGATGGGCCGGATGGTAGCAGTGAATACCCCGAAACGCTCTATTTCCTATAATTGCGTTACATTCAGTCGCGAAAATATCCATCCGGGCAAAGCCGGATCGTTTTTTTCAGGTTCCTATAACCCCAGCTCTTATAACGATCACTAAGGACCCACACATGGTCGCTTCTGCCTCGGACCCACAGGTCAACATGGTGCTTGAGAACATCGAGACGATGGTCGCCAGCGAGGGCGGCACGCTGGAACTTGTAGATCTTGGCGATACTTCCCTACACGTGAAGTACCTGCCCGGCGTCAACGAGGAGTGCCCGGAGTGCGTCCCGACGCGCGACAACGTCGAGATGTTCATGACGATGTCCCTCAAGATCCACGCACCCCAGATCACCGAGGTCACAGTAGAAGAAGGCCCACCAAACGCCTAACCCCAGATGCTGGGGATTGTCGGCTGCGGCCGGGGGCGGGCTTGTGGATATACAGGTAGTTCCGCTTACCGATTCAGACCGTGACCAACTGGCTGGCGTGATCTCTACAGGCCGTTCGCCGCTTGTGGTCACACCGTTCCAGACTTATGACATCCAATCTCTGAATGGCTTCGCCGCTCGCGACGGCGATCTCGTGGTCGGCATGTCGACTTATGCCATTGAGGGTTTTCGATGCGAGATCGTGACTCTCGACGCTTTTGGCGAGGGACATGGCGTAGGCACGGCCCTCGTGGACGCGATACAAGCTTTCGCAGTTCAACAAGCCTGTTTATTCACCACCAACCACAATTTACGCGCCCAACACTTCTACCGGCGACGCGTATTTCGAGTACGAGCTTTCTACCCGGACGGTATGGACGCCGTTCGCAAAATAAAGCCTGAAGTTCCGATCACCGGCAATCACGGAATTCCACTAAGAGACATGATCGAGTTTGAAATGGACCTCAGATCAGGGGCTTGCCGCACCCCGTAACCCTCGCATGCACGATAAGCTCGCCATGAACACGTCCCTGCCCCGCCAGGGTCAATCGACAGGAGACCAGATATCACGACAGCAATCAGTCCCGGCGCAAAGCTCAGAGCAGCAGTAACCGCCGAGCGCCCGCTCCAGATGCCGGGCGTGATTAACGCATACCACGCCATGATGGCTGAGGCCTCTGACTACCGGGCCATCTACCTCTCAGGGTCAGGCGTCGCAGGCGCTTCTTACGGCCTGCCCGATCTCGGCATGACGACCTTGAACGAGGTCGCCGAAGATGTGCGCCGTATCACCGGAGCCAGCAGCCTCCCCCTGCTTGTCGACGCCGACACCGGCTGGGGCAACGCCTTCATGATCAACAAGGCCATTACGGAACTGGCGCGCGCCGGTGCGGCCGGGGTCCACATAGAGGACCAGGTGCAGGCCAAACGTTGCGGTCACCGACCAAACAAAGAGATCGTGTCGCTAGAAGAGATGGTAGATCGGATTACCGCGGCCGTCGACGCCAAGCCCAACCCGGATTTCGTGGTGATGGCCCGTATCGATGCACTCGCGGTAGAAGGCATGGAGTCGGCGCTGGAACGAGCACGTGCGGTGGAGGCCGCCGGTGCCGACATGCTGTTCCCGGAGGCGATGCCGAACCTGGACGACTACAAAAAATTCACCGACGCAGTGGACATCCCGGTGTTGGCCAACCTGACCGAGTTCGGCCTCACCCCCGCATTTACTACCGAACAGTTGGCGAGCGTGGACGTCGCCATCGCCCTCTACCCACTCTCGGCATTCAGGGCCATGAACGCGGCAGCGCTGAACGTGTTCCAGACGATCAGGTCTGAGGGCACTCAGGCATCCGTAATCCCGGATATGCAGACGCGAGACGCGTATTACGAGTTCCTGAATTACCGGGAGTTCGAAGACAAGATCGACGCTCTGTTGTTAAATCGGCAAACACACAGGGCTCAACAGAAGGGAACGACTAATGACATCCGGTGGAAGATCAGGCGGACTCGCAGGCGTAATTGTCGGCGAAACTCAGGTTTCTACAGTAGGTCAGGAAGGCCACGGTCTTACCTACCGCGGGTACTCGATCGAGGACCTTTCCTCCCATTCCACGTTTGAGGAGGTCGCATATCTCCTGATTCACGATGAGCTCCCAAATGCCGCCCAGCTTGCCGATTACAAGGCGGAACTGGTCTCGATGCGTGTGCTTCCGGCCGCATTGAAGACGGTGCTGGAGCAGATCCCGGCCAACGCGCATCCGATGGATGTCCTACGGACCGGTTGCTCTGCCCTGGGCACGATGGAGCCAGAAGGCGGAGAGCGCAGTCAGACCTGGGTCGCGGACCGAATTACCTCCAGTATGGCTTCGATATTGCTGTACTGGTATCACTTCACCCGGGACGGCAAGCGGATCGATGAGACGGCAGGCGGCGACACGATCGCCGAGCATTTCCTGACGCTTCTCGGGCAGGCAGCTCCGTCTGAGTTGGCCCGTCGCGCTCTTGATTCCTCCCTGATTCTTTATGCCGAGCACGAGTTCAACGCATCGACCTTCACGGCACGTATCGTCACCAGCACGCTGGCCGACCAACACTCGGCGATCGTAGCCGGAATCGGCGCTCTCCGAGGCCCGCTACACGGCGGAGCGAACGAGGCGGCGATGGAGCTTCAGTCCGCCCACGCGACACCTGATGCCGCCGAAGAGGCCGTGATGGGGATGCTGGGGCGAAGAGAGCTGGTCATGGGATTCGGACACCGCGTGTACCGCGATTTCGACCCTCGTTCTGCCGTGATCCAGGAGTGGGCACGCCAGCTTTCGGAAGACCGAGAGAGCATGCAGCTTTACGAAGTGGCGCAACGGATCGACCAGGTGATGAAGCGTGAGAAGAACATGTTCACGAACCTGGACTTCTACTCCGCAGTTGCCTACCACCACATGGGCGTCCCGACGGACATGTTCACGCCGGTGTTCGTGATCGCCCGGGCCTCGGGCTGGTCCGCCCACGTGTTCGAGCAGCGTGCCAACAATCGCCTGATACGCCCGGCCGGTGATTACACAGGACCGCTGGAACGGGCCTACGTTCCTATAGAGAACCGATAGGTCGTGGAGTGTCACCCGCCACCAGTACCCAAATAAAAGCCGTCCTGTTTGACCTGGACAAAACGCTGGCCGACTGGCCGCCCTTCCTCCAGCACATAGGGCTGATCCTCCGCAACGCCGGTGAGGACACTCCTCGGGTTGAAAATCAGGCCGGAGATCATGGCGGGACGTTTCCGCGCGGACTCGGATGGTTCGAGGACTGGATGCGCAGGACTCAGGCTCCCGGTTATAAGCCGGAGCCACGCGTGCTGTACATGCTGTCGACGCTTGAAGATGGTGACATTCCATGGGGCATCGTTACGAACGGGACCCGCTGGCAGCACGTGAAGCTGGTCAACATGGGCATTCAGCCCGAGCCTGAGTGCCTGGTGATCTCGAAAGAGTTCTCGCACAAGAAACCGGAACCGGAAATATTTGCCGAGGCGCTAAGACGTCTGGGCGATGCTCATCCGTCCGAGACGCTATTCGTTGGCGACAACCCAATCATGGACATTCAGGGTGCCGCCAACGCTGGTTTGAAAACGGCATGGGTGCGTCGTGGGCGTTCATGGAAATGGGGCGCACCCAAGCCAGACTTCAACATCGATCACGTTGAAGAAGTCCCCGGAATCCTGGGTCTCTGAGTACACTCCTCTCTGGACGCACAAACGTCCAACCAAAAACCAAAATAACCGACGCCTCGCGTCCGTTATTCTCCGAATAGGAATTGATTTGTCCGCCGCTGTTTCTAACGTCCGACCTGAGCCAGACCAATTTCTTGCCGACATCGCCGACTATGTACTGGACTACTCCGTAGACAGTCCCGAGGCGATCACCACGGCGCGCTACGACCTGTTCGACACGATCGGATGCGGCCTGCTCGCGCTGAACTACCCGGAGTGCACCAAGCACCTGGGACCGCATGCTCCGGGAACTACAGTCCCGAACGGAGTCCGTGTGCCGGGGACCGATTTCGAACTGGACCCTGTGAAGGGCGCGTTCGACATCGGTTGCATCATCCGGTGGCTGGACTTCAACGACACCTGGCTCGCCGCCGAATGGGGGCACCCGTCCGACAACCTTGGCGGCATCCTGGCGGTCACCGAGTGGTTGTCCCGGACCCGGGTTGCCAGCGGAGAATCGCCGTTCACGGTTAAAGACGTCTTAACGGCGATGGTGAAGGCTCACGAAATACAGGGTGTTCTGGCATTGGACAACAGCTTCAATCGGGTCGGAATCGACCACGTCTTGCTGGTGAAAGTGGCGACAGCCGCCGTCACGACCGGACTTCTTGGAGGCGACCGGGATCAGATCATTAACGCCGTCTCCAACGCCTGGCTTGATGCCACGCTCCGCACTTACCGCCACGCCCCAAATACCGGGTCTCGCAAGTCGTGGGCAGCGGGCGACGCGACGAGTCGCGGAGTTCGATTTGCGCTTATGGCGATGACGGGCGAGATGGGCTACCCAACAGCTTTGTCGGCACCCGGGTGGGGTTTTTACGACCGTTGGTTTGAGTGCAAACCGTTCTCGATGCAGCGGGATTTTGGCTCGTACGTGATGGAGAACGTGCTGTTCAAAATCGCATTCCCGGCCGAATTTCACGGCCAGACTGCTGTGGAAGCGGCATTCACACTTCACCACGAGGTACGTGACCGGCTGGACGAGATCGAGTCGATCACGATCACGACACAGGAATCGGCTGTCCGGATCATCGACAAATCAGGACCGCTGGACAATCCGGCCGACCGCGACCACTGCATTCAGTACATGACGGCCATCGGCCTGATCTTTGGCGACCTGAATGCCGATCACTATGAAAACAAGGCCGCAGCCGACCCGCGTGTGGACGCATTGCGAGATGTGATGAGGGTAGTTGAGGATCCCAGGTACACGTCTGAGTACCTGGACCCCGACAAACGTTCCATCGCGAATGCCGTACAAGTGACTTTCAAAGACGGTTCAAGCACCGAAAAGGTCGCTGTGGAATATCCCCTTGGGCACCGACGGCGACGTGATGAGGCGATCCCGCGGCTCATCGATAAGTTGCGCCACAACCTTGGAACTCGCCTGCCGTCGGATCGAGTGGAACGCGCAGTGGCCTTGGCCGAAAATCCGGCGGAGCTCGAGTCGATGCCAGTCCCGGAGTTTGTGGAGCTGTTCCTGACGTAGAGCGAACGTTCGCGTAGATAGGGGGTGATGAATTTATGTCATCCCGAGCGGGGCCGAGGGACCTACACCGGAAGACTCGCAAGCGAAAAATATTCATTTCGCAAAGACCTTAAACCTCCCTCATCCCAGCCCTCTCCCACCGGGAGAGCGGGCAACCTGAACGCAAAGAGGCCCGGGTGCAAAACCCGGGCCTCTTCTTATTTAATCCCCGTCAGCCAATGCTTACGACAGCGGAAGTGCGACCTTCTCTCCCAGTTTCAGAGAGTGGGCTATGGCGTCCGTGAACTCCATGTATTTCACGCCCGTTGTAAAGTCGGTGTGGGTAACAGGCTCGATACCGCGGATAGCGTTGATGAACTCTTCTTCTACCCGCCATCCGCCGACCTTTTCTGCCGGAACTTCGATGTTGCTCATCTGAGCGTCGCCGCGCTGACCACCGTAAAGGGTCAGGCCACTGCCCTCATTGACGAGTCGGAGTGTGCCCTCTGTGCCGTGGATGTACACGTCAGCGGTCGGTCCAAACCCGGTCACCGTCGTAACCTGGAGGTGAAGCTGTCCGCCCGCCTCCAGTTCAGCGACCACGTCAATGTAGTCCGGAATATTACCGGTCGATAGGCGTCGGCCGTCACCGTCCAGCTTGTGCTTGATCACGGTGTGACCAACGGCAGTCGCTGACGCGTAATCGCCGACCCAGCGCATCATGGCCTCAGACCAGATACCCATGCTCATGATATTAGTGCCGGAGAAGTCGCGTCGCTCTCGCCAGTGCAACTCGGCATCCCAGTTCGGGAAGCTAGCCCCGCTCACTTTGGCGTCCACGCCGATCAGGTCTCCGATGTAGCCGTCGGAGATCATGTCGACAATCTGCTGGTCAAACGCCAGCGTGTGCGGTGCCGGAACGATCTGAGCCACAAGGTCAGGTCGCTCTTTGGAAGCGTCCAGCATGGCGTGCGCCTCGGCCGAGTTGGCTGCCATGCGAGCTTCCACAAGAACGTGCTTGTCAGACTCAAGTGCGGCGATGGTCAGGGCAGAGTGCATGTAAGGCCATGTGCCGATGCAGACGGCGTCGATGGAGTCATCGTCGATGATGTCCATCCAGCTCTCTACGGGGTTCGGGATATCGAACTCATCCGCAAATCGCGCTGCCGAGGCCATGCTGCGGTTCGCAACTGCAACCACTTCAACGCCCTCGATCGCCGCTAGTTTGGGTGCATGGTGGAGTCGGGTGTTTCCGCCGGCGCCAATCAAGCCAACTCTGATCGTGTCCATTGTCACGGTTGCGTCTCCTTCTTCCAGTGTTGTCGGTAATCATCCGGTCGGCGGGTTACAGCCCGCAAACCTAAATTCCTGATCAAGATCCCTCAAGACGCTCAAGCGTAAGAGTCCAGACACGACGTGTCGAGTCCTGTCGTCTCGCAGGGTTTCCATCAGAGAGCGACGCGGAATGTCTCTCCACTCGTGCTAGCCTGATTGTCATCTAACGAAGACCCCCTATAAGGAGCCATATCAGCGTGCCCGACGAGTTGGCCTTGAATGATGTGTCGATCAACGCAGAACACCTTGTAATCGAGTGGTCTGACGGCATGACCTGCCGTTACCCGTTCCGCTATCTGAGGCTCCAGTGCGGCTGCGCAGGGTGCGTTGAGGAGATGACAGGCCGGCAACTGCTGGCCCCGTCGTCGGTTCCCGACAATATTCTGATTGTCGATCATATCCCGGTCGGTCGATACGCGATGGCCTTTATGTTCACGGACGGCCACACCACCGGCATCTACCCGCTCAAAGACCTAAAGAAGATGTCGAAGTTCGACGCGGTCCTAGTCGAGGGCGGCGACGGGGGAGCTATTTAGCGCTCCGAGTCCGCGTGTCTCAGGGCTTTCTACTAGTCCTGAGTTCCTCGAAGGATCATTTAGTAAATCTCTTCATCGCCGCCAACCGACGCTCCGGGGCTGATCGAACCACCCCGAAACAAACCCACCCTGGGCGATCTCCAAAAGCCCACCCTGAGGCTCTCGAAGGCCGGCGCATCCCACAACTACGCCGGCACACCCGCCTCAAGAGAAGCCAGCAATCGATCAGACACACGGGCGATCTCTCTAACGGCCTTTGAAGGTTTGCGGAAGCCACTTATTTTGCGAACGTACTGAAGCGCCGCTGCCTGTGTGTTTTCTTCCGTGACATGGTCCAGATAGGGCGGTTGAAGTGTCTTGATGCTTCTGCACATGTTGTTCCTCCCTGTTTGTCTGTCGGACATATTTAGTGGTCGTGGCTGGTTCATGATCTAGGAGTTGGGGTTTGTTGTACGGCATCGGCGTGTGTGGGCCGGTGTCTCGTTTGATCGGCGCGTCCATACTGTCGAACGCCTTATCGGCGACTATCCAGGGTATATTTTGGGGACGCAAGCCAGCGCGCGCGTGAGGCACGATTCGCCACATCCTAGGATCCAGCGTTAACAACGGACATTAATGTGTCATTTGATGGGGCCTTATTGACCAGCCCCGCTCTTACATGCGGAAATTGCGGAGTGAGAATTGCAGTCGCGTAATTCACGCAGTGGAAGCCACGGCTCTCGCTGATGGTTGGCCGAGATTGCACCGCCTAGATGGGATACTGGGATGTACGGAAGGCCATCATCATGAGGCTAGTATCGGATTCGACGACCGCGGTCGCGGCCCTGTCCCTCAGAAATCCAACAACCCGGGACCAGATACCCCACCGCCAGACCACCCTTATAAGGAACGTTTATGGGACGCATTTACATCGATGTTGAGGAAAGCCGTAACTGTGATTATCACCCCATACAGACGTTTGAAACGCGAACCGCTGAACGCACGGTCAGCGAATTATGGATCTCCGGCGTACCGGGAAAGGTTGGTCCGCACGTGGTTGTGGGATGGTCAAGCGATGTAGTTGGTGCTGAGGATGGCGGACCATCCTCGTTGATCGTGGTCGAGGTGACCGACTCTGGAGCTGCGGTATCGACACTCGTTGTCGGCGGAGACTACGGCCTGAGGGTGAAGCCTGAAGGATCTGAAGGATGGTCCCTGGACGATGGTAATCAGTGGGGAGAGCCGTACATGCTGTTGGACCCTGATTCGCCCAGACGAGAATCACCCTTGCCCTCCGTCACCCCGTAATCACTCATAATTCAGAATAAACGCGAGAAGCGCCCCGATCAGACCGGGGCGCTTCTTAACGTATCGGTAGTGCGGGTATTACGGGTATTACGGCTGGGGATCCCGTGGCGTGAACATCGATCCGTTACCGACAGATGACACAGGTCCCGAAGTTTTTTTTCCGAAAATTCGACCGATCGGGTTCTTATTCCCGGCAGCGGCGACCGCAATGGCACCGGCGATGCCGGCAGCGGCCAACCCCACGAAGCTTCGACGTGTGACGCCCTTTGGTTCCGGTTGTACCTGCTCTTGCACCTGGTTCACCTTGAAATCTGTACTGGTGTATTACTGGTGTATTTCCGTGTTTGCTACCAGACATTGACCGATTTCTGCGAGTCCATCATCTGGTGTCAATTTGAATCTTATACGGGGCGAGCCCGTGACTTACAACACTATAGGATCGGATGGAAGGGGTCTGCAAGGAATTTCGACTCTGCGCCTTCGGTCATTCCGCCCATCGAATCCACATTGACGGCCTTGACGTGAATAATTGTGCCTTGACACACAATTCCCGCAAATGATAGTTTTCACAGGTCGTTTGATGGAGTTGATTTTTCAGTTTGTGTCGAACGTACTTTTAGGACTGTAACCAACCGTCTGAGCGACTTGTTTAGCGCTGGGCGAATCAGCAGGACGGACCGCCAAAACCGATGCCGGATCCCGGACCCCTTCTCCAAGGCGACTGGTCGGATAACGGAATTGCGCTCAAGTTGCTGTGGATCAACGTTCTGTTGATGACCACGGCTGCCGTCTCGCTTGGCTTTGCACACGCAATCATCCCGTCAGCGGTGGACACTGGAACCTTTTCCCGGAAGGTGTCCCGCATCCGACCCATTCTTTACGTTATTGGTGCGATCGCTATCGTTGTCACTCTGGTAAACGTTTTCTTCATCATCGACATCAGTCGAGGGTGGATCGAAGACATCTACCCGAGGTGGTACCAGTAGCGCTAGTCGCGTCAATCAACCTGCTAATCAATCCGGCCGGGTAACCGGCCAAACTTAAGAGTCGCCGCGTTCGGCGAGTGGTGAAAAAAAACTGAACCAGCAACCGCAAACGGATAATGGCCGGCCGGCATGGATAAAGGTACTGATTCCCGTCCTCGCCCTCGGTGGCGTCGGGGTCACCGCCGTCCTCGGGTTTGTGATGGTATTCATCATCACGGCGTGGTTTGGCAACCCGTTGCCCGTCTTTGGTTTTGATCAGAGCCCGGAGCAACCGATTGCATTCCCCCACACGGCACACGCCGGTGGCGAGCCGTTGATGGACGCCAACGACAATCCTAAGTTGGACGCCGATGGCAACCAGCTCACAGGTCTTGGCCTTGACTGCACCTTCTGTCACCGTACGGTAACCAGCACAAACGTCGCCGGGATCCCGGCGGTGGAAACCTGTGTCACCTGTCACCGTGTGATCGGGGCAACCAATAGCGAACCCCTCACGCTTTTGCGAACCATAGGACTTGGAGATGATCCAGGCCCGATCCAGTGGAAGCGTGTTCACCGCCTCCCAGACCACGTGCGATTCGTTCATGAACCGCACCTGAGATTCCTGACGTCGGCGGATAACACCGATGTAATTGCAAACCGCGACGAGGCAGCTATCCTCGCCGGTACATTTGAAGACGGGTCGGTAATGCCGGCCGTCGCTTGCTCAACATGCCATGGGGACATCAAGTCTCAGGCACAGGTTGCCCAGGTAGAACCGTTGAAGATGGGTCAGTGTGTGGACTGCCACCGCAAGAACAATGCGCCGACGGACTGCACGACCTGCCACTTCTAAGAAAACTTTTTTGGCCGTGTCCCACCGAACATTCGGGGCACGCAATTTTCGGAACTAATACAAGGAAGAGATGGCGACCCGAATCCCATGAAGCTCTCTAGACGGGAATTCATGACCCTTGCGGGCGGCTCCACTGTTGGAGCTGTCATCTTCACCGCGTGTGGCGTCCCTGCGGACGAACTACTCGTAGAAGCCCCGCTGGATCTCCCTGAAGACCTTGTAAACGGCATCGACAGCTGGTTTGCGACGACCGATGACTCCGGGCTCGGCGTTATCGTCCGGGTGATGGAAGGCCGTGCGAAGAAGATCGCCGGTAACCCTGACTACCCGGTCAACGTCGGAAAGCATGCAGCCCACACAGACGCCGCCCTCCAGTCCCTATATCACCCGGACCGGGTAACTGGACCGATGCGACGACGGGCGAGCGGCCAGCCCCTTATCCCCATTTCCTGGGATGAGGCGAACGGTCTTCTCTCGGAGTGGATGACTGACGCAGACGGCAGTCTTGCCATCGTCACCAGCCCGATCAGAGGCGCCGACGCCAAGATCGCAGGCGACGTGGCATCGGCCTTTAACGGTCGTCTTATGTTCTTCGACCCGCTTGAGCAGGGTGTTCTTCACCTGGCAATCAAGACTGTATTCAATCAGAACCGTGTTCCCGAGTTTGATATCGCCGAGGCACACACAGTGCTGTCCTTCGGCGCTGACTGGCTGGGAACGTGGCTGTCGCCGGTGCGCTTCAGCACCAAGTACGGCGACTTCCGTGGCGGATCTCACCGCGGCTTTATGATGCACGCCGAGTCGCGCATGTCGATGACCGCAGCAGCGGCCGACAAGTGGCTCACGGTCAACCCCGGATACGAGGGTGATCTGGCGATCAGCATCGCAAGCGTCATCGTCAAAGAGGAGTTGGTAGACGCCGCCAATGTTGCGGCCTACACCGCCAACATCCCTGAGGGTGAGCTGGAGAAGTGGGCCCCAGAGCTTGTCGCCGACAAGGTCGGAGTGTCCGCAGACCGCATCATCGAAGCAGCACACAAGTTCGCAAGTGAAGGTCCCAGCATCGCATTCGGCGGTGGTTCGGCCGGCGCACAGACGAACGGCGTGTTCAACCTCACCGCGGTTTACGCTCTGAACATCCTCGCCGGGACCATCGGTAAAAAGGGTGGAGTTCAGTTCAATCCCTCCGGTGCACAGGGTCTGCCAGACTCCGCAACAGGGGCTTCATTGGGAGACTGGGAGAATGAGATCTCCCACTGGCGCGCAGGCAACGTCAAAACCGTGATCACACGGGGCGTGGACCTGGTCCACGGCCTGCCACGATCGGTAAACGTAGGCGATGCGCTGGACAACGTAGAGAACGTTGTCGCATTCACTGGCCTTCTGGATGAAAGTTCAAAACACGCCAATCTTGTCCTCCCTGAGAACTCATATCTTGAGAACTGGGGATTGGACGTGCCGGAACCCGCGCCCGGGTACGAAGTTGTTGGATTCCGACAACCCGTTGTCAACGCACCGCTTGATGGCGAGACTCGTGCACGGCTCTACGACAGTCGTAACTTCCTGGACGCACTTATCGAGGCAGCTGGTTCACGGGTTTCCGTTAATAGCGTCAGAGAGTTCGTTGAGGACACGGTAGGAGATCTCTTCTCCGCCGGACGTGGTTCTGTAACCGCCGGCAGCGAAAGCCTGTTCATGAACGGCGTACTGCAGCGTGGCGGCTGGTGGGACGTGAACGCTAAAGCGGCTACCAACGCCCCGTCCAGCATCCCATCCCCTATCGCCAAAGCAGCGGGACCGGGTATGTCAGACATAGAAGACCGGGTTGAGGGTCACGTCTTCACAGTCGTACCATTCGCCCACCAGACCATCCTCGATGGCCGGAACGCCGCTACGCCATGGGCACAGGCGACCCCGGACCCGATCACTACCCTGGCATGGGCATCTTGGGCGGAGATCAACTTCGATAAAGCCAAAGAGATGGGTATTGACGAAGGCCAGTGGATCAAGGTCCGCACTACCATCGGCGAAATCACCCTCCAAGCCTACCCACACCCGGGTATCTCTCCCAACGTTATCGCCATCCCGATAGGCCAGGGCCACGGTGAGGGAATCGGTGGTCGCTACGCAGAAGACCGTGGCGAGAATATTCTGAACATTCTCGTCGACAAAAAAGAGTCCGAGACCGGAGCTCTTGCATGGGCCGCTACGCGGGCCGTCGTGAGTAAGTCCGGTGGCAAAAAGGAGTTCCCGAAGTTCGAGGGAGATGCGAGAGACATTATTCGCCCTGCCGAACACGGGGTTCCGATTCTGATCGTCGAGCCGGGCCAGACTGCCCAAGAAGCTCAGGAACACAATCACGAGCTACACCTTCGATTCATCTCGAACGACGAGTAGCTGAGGTTTCGTAAGATAAATGGTTAGCGCTGCAGAGAGGGTCTCAAGCCACAAATGGGGCATGGTCGTCGACGTCGACCGATGCACCGGATGTCAGTCGTGCGTAATGGCATGCCAGGCTGAGAACAATATTCCCCTCTCCACGGAAGACATATACAGGCAGAAGCGCACCTTCGCCTGGATTCGGATTGAACGCTACTGGTATGGCGAGTTTCCGGATGTGAAGGCGCGGTTCATCCCGATCATGTGCCAGCACTGCGAGAATGCGCCGTGCGAGCCCGTGTGCCCGGTGTTTGCGACCTATCACAACACCGAGGGAATGAACGTCCAGATCTACAACCGCTGTGTCGGAACCCGATACTGCGGGAACGGTTGTCCTTACAACGTCCGATTCTTCAACTACTGGGAGCCGGTCTGGCCGAGCACTCTCAGGAACCAGCTGAACCCGGACGTCACGATCCGAAGCCGTGGAATCATGGAGAAGTGCAGCTTCTGTGTGCAGCGCATTCGCCGTGGCGTACGTGAAGCTGCGGCTGATGGTCGTGAACTCCAGGACGGCGACATCGGAACGGCTTGCACGGATGCTTGCCCGACCAATGCCCTTGTCTTTGGTGACTACGACGACCCTAACAGCCGTGTATCGATCATGAAAAAAGATGACCGCAAATACACGCTCCTTGATGCGTTGAACACCGACCCCAACGTCGTATACCTGGCACAGGTCGACGCTACTGGAGGAGCCGCCGGTGGCCACTAGTAGCCTAATAACGGACGCCCCGGACAATCGGCCGTCCAACGCAGAATCTACAGCCACTCTTGCTGGTGAAGGTAGAACGGCTATAAGCAGTGGATTAAAGCTGTTCATGTGGATTCTGGCTGTCGGGTCACTGCTCGGCATCGTGGGAATCGTATTTCGTTTCATCAACGACGACGGCAGGCAAGACTGGGGCTACTACGCCGCAACGCTGGGATGGATGATTACGGTGTTCGGCGGAGCGCCGATGGTCGCTATCGCACCCGCGCTTACCAAGGCCAACTGGGCACGCCCGGTGGCACGCATCGCGTCACTGGCGGCGGTCGCTACATCGGTCTCGGCCTTGCTGCTGATCCCGCTGGTATTCAAACTTCCGCCATTGACCGAGTTCTCTGAAGTTCTTGGCGATGATGTACGTCGCCGCTCAATCTGGTTTGATTCTCCTGCTTACGCTCCGCATTTCTGGAACGTTCTTTCGCTCATGACCCTGGCGCTTGTCGGGATCGCGATGGCTTATGTGATGGCCATTCCAGACTTTGCAGCCATCCGTGATCACGGAACAGGCTGGAAGCAGCGTTGGGGCAAGAAGCTTGCTCGCGGGTTCCACGGTCGACAGCAACAGTGGGAATGGCTGGCGATGCGTATCGGTATCACCGGTGCGCTTTACTTTGCCATCCTCCTGTTCGTGAACTTCCTGTTCAGCATCGACTTCGCTGTATCACTTGTTCCCGGGTGGAAGGACTCGCTCTTCCCCTTCTATCACACGCTTACTTCGTTCCAGGGCGGTATCGCATTTGCGATCATCGGCATCTGGGCAGCTCGCCGCTGGGGTGGAATGAGCAAGTTCATGGGGCAAGAGCAGATGTGGTCGCTCGGCAAACTGCTGCTTGCGACGACACTGCTGTGGTTCTACTTCTTCTACTCCAGTTACATCGTGTTCTGGTACGGAAGGTCAGAGGCGGACTCGGCGACTATCAAACTGCTGGTCTCTGGTCCATACATCTACGTTTTCTGGATCGTCTTCATGCTGGCCTTCATTGCTCCGTGGTGGGTGATGATCTGGAACAAGGTCAGGGACAGCTTGTGGGGTCCCCCCATCGCAGCCGTACTGGTCCTTGTCGGTTTGTTCTTGGACCGCATCAGGATCTACGTAGCATCCTGGAGCGCGGTCCCGGACGATCTTGCTCTTGCGACTACACCGGTTATCGAAAAAATGCCCAACACCATATGGCCAGACATGTTTGATATTTTCATCATGGTCGGTCTCCCGGCGCTGGGCCTGCTGTCAATCCTCCTGGTGACCCGGTTGGTTCCGGTGGCATCGCTCTGGGAGATACAACAGTCACGCCTGATTTCCAAACCAATACGGTTCCTGAGGGGCCACGCACTGCTGGTGGGTAAACCCGACTAATGCAACAGCGACGGATACTCGACGAACT
>Ga0115002_10004232_pt1 | contig 17500 bp, 12 predicted proteins | sample ArcticOcean_MG_C_8_FD_89576 | JGI IMG/M metagenome (GOLD analysis project Ga0115002, IMG submission 89576) | Marine microbial communities from western Arctic Ocean - ArcticOcean_MG_CB11_86 | ecosystem: Environmental > Aquatic > Marine > Oceanic | place: Arctic Ocean: Canada Basin | collected... | reverse complement strand
TTCCTGGGCGACTCCGTCCAGAATATCCGTTTGTGTTAAACCGGGAGCAACCGCGTTGATGCGAACATTGTGCTCAGCAAAGGCTTCGGATGTGCTTTGCGTAAATGAAATGACGGCCGCTTTACTGGCAGCATACGCGATAGCCATTGAGCGAGGCCGCAGGCCGGCGATTGAGGCGACGTTCACAATATTTCCTCTACGCCGATCAATCATGTCATCTTTAAACGCCCAAGTTGTGAGGTACGTGCCGGTGAGATTGATGTCCATTTGGCTTTTCCAGACATCAAGCGTGGTCTCGCCGTGGGTCACATAATGAAAAATCCCCGCGTTGTTGACGAGGAGTTCCACCGAGCCGAGTTCTGCGGTCACGGCCTCTTTCATCGCTTGCACTTGTTCGGGGCACGAGACGTCCGCCTTGATGGCAAATCCTCGAACACCAAGCGATTCAACCATCGCAACAGTTTCCTCAGCAGCGGCTTGGTTGCTGTGATAATTGACGGCGACATGGGCACCAGACTCGGCCAGTTTCTGGCAACAAACCCGGCCAATACCACGTGAGCCGCCAGTGACCAAGGCAATTTTTCCTTTAAGTGATTCTTCAGTCATGATGTCCTCAGTCAATTTGAATGGTGAAAATTGCGTGTTGCTAAATTCCAGATTCTGCAACGAGAGTTGATTTTACAAAATCTTCGTTAAGTGTGATCCCCAGCCCCGGGGCATCGGAGACGGTAATCGTGCCGTTTTCTGCTTGGACTTTTTCGAGAGTTAATTCGTGTCGGAAGGGGACGTCTTCAACGCAGTCTTCAAAGATAAACGTGTCTCGGCAGGTGCTTAACCATTGCAGGCTGGCGGCGACGGTAATTGGGCTGGTGTAGCAGTGGTTGCACAACCGTGCCCCGATTTCTTCCACGCGGTCGCGAATGTAAACCGCATCGGTGAATCCGTTTCGAGATAAATCGACCTGATAAACGTCCAACGCCCGTTGGTCAATATACGGCCTGAAAGATTCACGCCCGCATTCCCCTTCACCGGCGGCTATCGGAACGGGTGACCGGTCGCGTAACCAGCGGTAGCCTTCAATGTCGTTTTGCCGCAACGGTTCTTCCAGCCATTCAATGTTGAATTCAGCAAAGGCGTGTGCCCGCCGTAATGCCGTCCGGGCATCCCAGACACAACCGGCGTCGATCAGTAACGTGGCGGATTCCCCAATACCTTCCCGTGCACCGCGAACCAAATCGATATCAATGGCTTCTGATTCTCCCATTGGTTCCCAGCCGAATTTGACCGCCCGGTAGCCGGCTTCGACCCAACGTTTGCCAATCTCGCTGGTTTCAGTACCGTCGGAACCGAACAGGATGGAAGCATAGGCGGTGATTGAATCGTGCTGTTTGCCACCCAACAGCCGGTGGATTGGCTCGCCGAAATGTTTTCCTTTGAGATCCCACAATGCCATATCGACGGCGGCTAACGCCGAGATGGTGACCGACGTTCTGCCGAAGTAGGCCGTGCCAGCGTACATTTTCTGCCACAGCCGATTGGTTTCTAACGGGTTTTCACCGATCAGCAATTCTCGCAAGCCGCAGGCGATGTTGTGGCTGAACGGGGCATCGACGATTGCTTTCACGACTTCCGGAGACGAATCGGCTTCCCCAATTCCTTCCAGGCCGTTGTCGGTGCGGATGCGGACTAACACGACATCTTGGCAGCTAGCCGTTTTGGCTTCGACCGATTCGGAACGCAGAACCTGACAAACAACGTGCGTAATTTTCATGGGAATAAACGCCCTTTGCAAAGACTATACTGTTGTAAAACAGACAGTATATCGGCGTTCGTAGCAAAGTGCTGCCAACTGGAGGGCCGACCGAAGAAGTATTTCAGAACATTGTACGCAGCGTTATTTGACTTGTTTTTTGTGAACGGCGACGATCAGTTCTTTGAGGGTGACGATGTCGTTTCCGTCGGTATCGATGCGTTTGAAAACAGGCAGAATGTTGTCGGCCACTTCGTTGCGGGCCACTTCACCGTTTCCGTTTTTGTCGTAAGTTTTGAGAAGTAAGTTCGCGGCAGCTCGAACTTGATCCACTTTGCTTGAATTCAATAGATTGGGAACTGCGATATCGTAGAAGCCGAACATCATTTCTTCCCAAGTTTGTTCGCCGTATCTAATGGTTTTTGTTGGATCGGGGTTAGCTAGGTTATTTTCGGAATTATCGTAATGGGCCACGCAGTGGATTTGGGTTCCAGCAGGCAGCCGTTTGATGTTGGTCAGCCGGTATGACGTTTGCCAATTAAAATCGTACCGGGGCACGTCGAGCAGCGTTTCTGTTTTTCCATCGGGGTAGCGGGCTTCGTAGCGGAACGATTTTCCTCGCAAATGCATGTGGGGCATCATGGACAATAACAGTGTTTCGCGACGCTGTTTGCCTGATGTGACTTCCAGTTTGTAGTTTTCGGCTCCCGGTGGAATTTCAATTTTGTGTGTGGAGGCAGAAACTGTGCGAACAATGTGCTTTACGTTTTTTTGCTCAGTAAAGACGAGGCCAACTTTTGTCAAATCGATTTGTTCGGTCCCGATGGGCGTGTAATGCATTTGGAACACCAGTTTTGAGCCAGCGGGAATTCGCTTTGCCATGCCTGCCGGTAACGGAGCAGACCGATAACCGGGGACATAGACGACCAGGAATCCGTCGCCGTTGCCGAAGTTATCATTTTTCACACCTTTAGGCGGGCGGACGAAGACAATGACATGATGCACGACGGCCCGGTTGCCCGGAATAATTTCTGCGGCAGTTACCCATTTGTCTTCTTTGAAGCCCGGGTCGTATGAAAAATGTTGGTAGCGGACAACACCTTCCGCAGGAACGGTGTATGGTTTCTCGCGCATCGGCACAATCATGTCGGGCTGTTGGGGGAGTTGCCAGCCGGAATGGTATTTCACCGGCTCAGGAAGGTCTGCCCGGTTTCCTTCGGGGGCTCCATTTTTCACCCAATCGAAGACCAGTTGCTTTTCTTCCACGGTCATTCGTCGTTCGTTCGAGAAATGTCCATGTTTTTTATTGGCGAACCAGGGTGGCATCCGCTGGTCTTCAATCACCTCGACAATCGTCTCGGCCCAACCGACGACCTCTTCGTAATCGGTTAATGCGAACGGTGCAATTTCGCCCGAGCGATGACATTCGACACAGCGTTTCTGCAGGATGCGAACAATTTGGTTTGAATACGTGACTGCACTGCCCGGTTTCGGAGTTCGCACACGACCGATAAAACAACCAACGGCCTCGGTTTGAGCCTGGCTGACGGGCTTCTCGGTGAGCAATTCGTTTAACGCAATCCGCAGATCTTCCCGGTTGAATTTATCGCGGATGTAACCGACGCCGTATTGGTCGTCGATTCGACCGTGGTAACGGACGGTTCGGTTTTGGTCGAGGACAAACACCTCGGGAGTTCGAACCGCGTTCAATTTGTCGGCGATACGGTTACTTAAATCTTTGAGTATTGGGAATGTGAGTTTGTGTTTTCTGGCGTAGGCGGCAATTTCGGTGATTGAGTCTTGGCGGTTGGCGTTGATGCCGAGAAATGCCACGCCTTGTTTCGAAAACTGCTGATTGAGCTTTTCCAACCGCGTGGCATACAGCTTGACCAGCGGGCATTCGGTGCCCAGGAACATGACCACTACGAATTTGTTTTTTTTGAAATCGGAGAGAGAGTGCGTTTTGCCGCGAAAGTCTTTGAGGGTAAAGTTTTCAACCTGCATGCCTACAGGAGCTGATCGTTTTTCTGCGGCGGACGAAATCGTGGCGAACACAAGCACCCAAGCGATGCCAGCAAGAAAAATTCGTTTTTGCATCAGGTTATCTATTTTCCAAATTTGATTGAGCAATGACGCGAGCGCGGTATGAATTGAACACCAACACTACTCTAACAGACTGCCAGTGGTTTCAGAAACCTTGAATTTTGGGAGTTTATTTGAATGCGGTGAGTGCAGGGTCATTCACTTTCTGCTGCCAATCAAACAGTTTTTTCCGAAGTTCATTCTTAGTCGAGACATGCTTCGGGTTATTTGCCAGGTCGTTGAGCTCAAGCGGATCGTTTTTCATATCAAACAATTGGGTTCGTTTGATATGTGGGTAGTAAATCAACTTGTAATCGTCGTTACGGATCATCCGCTGAAAATTTCTGAAATAACCAAACACCTCTGAATAAATAGCCTCTCGTTTTCCGGTGAGCACTGGTTTCAAACTTTTTCCTTGGACTGATTTCGGAATTTCTAACCCGACCAAATCGCACGAGGTGGGGAACAAATCGCGCAGGTAACATTGGGCCGCTGAACGTTTTCCGGTAGGTAATCCTGGGCCAGCAATGATAAGTGGCACATTGATCGTGTGCTCGTACATATTTTGTTTTCCCCGAATGCCGTGGCTGCCCATTCCTAAACCGTGGTCAGAAGCGAAAATGATGATCGTATTTTCCCACTGACCAGCCTCTTTCAAGGCTTTGAAGACACGGCCAATTTGCGCGTCCATATGCGAAATAACGGCATAATAGACAGCCAATTCATTGCGGACATCTTCAGGCGTTCGCGGCCAGGGCAACAATTTTTCATCGCGGCCATTGTAGTTTCCGTGGTCAAACGGATGTTCGGGAAGATGGTTTTTCGGAAGGGGAATTTTTTCCGGGTCGTACATATCTTCGTAGCCGAAAGGCATCAGCAGCGGGTCGTGTGGGGCTGGGAAGTTAACGTGCAGAAAGTAGGGTTTCGCATGTTTCTCTTTGATGAAACCAATCGCCGCCTCGGCAAAGTCTTCACTGATATTGGGTGTGAGGCCGATGCCTCGTTCGGGGAAATATTTGCGATCATCGGTTTGAAAGATCCAACCGCGGTAACCGGTCACCAGTCTGCCATTCCAATCGTAAGTGGGAACCGCCCAACGTCCGCCACCGCCAGCGTAAAGTCCGCGAGTTTGCGAATAACCGCGCTCGGTGGGGCGACCATCGTTGTGCCATTTCCCCACGTAACAGGTTTGGTACCCGCCTGCTTGCATCGTTTTTGCCCACAGCGACAACTCGGGATCAATACGCCTTCCAAAATCGAGAACCCCGTTTCTGAAACTATCACAGCCCGACATTACCTCCGCTCGGCTCGGCGTACAAATGGGGTTCGCACAGATGGCCCGGCTGAAAGAAGTTCCCCGGGCGACCAATGAATCTAAATGCGGGGTGTTGATGAAGTCGTTCCCCAAGGCGTGAATGGTGTCGGGGCGTTGGTCATCGGAAAACAGAAAGACCACATTCGGCGGCCCCTTTCTCTCTGACTCAGCAGCATCGACGACCGCCAAACAGGGCAATAAATAGGAGCCCGCTAGCAGTAAACAGGGGGAAATCAGCCGGAATAGAGGCGAAGGGTGCGTAATTTGGTTCATATTCTCGATCTTAGAATTCATAGGGATAAGTAGTTGCGATGACCGGCACTCCGCTGTCTTAGCTACTGAAGCTACTTCGTGGAATTGTAATTCGCAAGAGTCGTAGTTCAAAACCATCAAAACGAGTGTTCAGAAAGTCAGACGAAGTGGCCAAAAACACGAAAGAACGTCTAGGCCTAATTTAAATTTCGTGCTATTCTTCGCCGCCTTTTGGCATCGCACAGATACATTACGCATCCCGCATTAAGCCGGGCAATTTACTTCATACCGGATGAATTTCGATGAACTTCAAAAAAAAACAACTCTCCAACAATGTCCTGCGGTCACCGCTTGCGGTTTTCCTATTCAGTTTGGTTGTGGCACTCATCTCTTCAGGGTGTGGTTGGTTTGGAGAGGAAGAAGAGGAAAGTTTCGACGAAGCGTTCCCCGAGTTATCGTCCATGATGGGTAACGATGCGGAGCAACCTGAAGAACAACTGGCCGAGGCGTCTTCACTATCATTAAACCTGAATGTCGGCGACCGGTTTCCACTGATTAAAACCGTTGAACAAGAGCTAACCCAATCATCCACAAAAGGCATCCAGAAAACACAATCGAAGTTGGAAATGAGTTTAGCGATTTCCGTCGAAGAAATTCGAGGTGACCAAATTCGTTTGGCAGTGCGTTACGACCGTGTACGTTATTGGCAAGACATATTAGGCGAAATTTTATCCTACGACTCAGACAAGCCGGAAGCGAACATTCCGTTATCGTTAATGCCCTACCAAGGCATGGTGCAAAATGGTTTTTCATTTTGGTTAGGGCCCTCGCATGAGGTGGTCGAATTGGTGGGGTTCAACGATTTTCTGACGCGCTGTTTAGAGAAGGTGCCTCCACAACAACGCCAAGCCGTGATGACTTCATTGGCAGCCAACCAAGCCGAAGAAGGCATCGCCAACTTCATTGATGACAGCATCGGCCTGTTGCCTAAAAAGTTTGATGACCAGGGCCAAGCCAACCAGATTCAAGTGGGAAGCACTTGGCAGAAACAACGGCAAGTGGTGCGTCCGCTGCCGATGATGTTGAGCGACAAATGCCTGCTGAAAGAATTGACCGATGATATCGCACAAATTGAAATAGTAGGAAGCGTGGCACCGGGAATAACATACGGTCCGTCAAACCAGCAAAACAGCAAATTTAATATGAGAATTAAGGGCGGTCATTCCTTCGGGAACTGCACTATCGATCGCAAAACAGGGCTACCCTTAAATTCGCATGTCGAGCGTTACTTCGATATGGTCGTGCAGGTTGCTCCGGGGATTGAATTCGAACAGCGAAAGCGAATTGTGACAACAATTCGTGCATTCCCTCAACAGGGAGCCCCAGCGGTGCAGAACATTTCTTCTCAAGAGACGGCCCCAGCGGGCAACTTTGCGACTTCCCCGACAACCAACGGCGGTGTGCAACAATCCAATTTCCAAACAATTGGACGGTAAAGTTTTCGGAGCCAGGCCGAGATTACTCCGATTTCCCTTTGCCCAGAAATTTCATCCACCGGCTGCTACCGTCATTGATTTCTTGGGCAGGAGCTTCTTCCGAAGCGGCCCGCGGTTCTTCATCTTCCGAGAGGCCGAGCCGTTTCATCTTCTTTTCCAGAACTTCAGATAGCTGGTTCAACTGCGATTCCTGACGTGCCAGCTTCGCCCGTTCCAAGGAAAGCCCGACTTGAGATTCCCGAAGATTCTCTTTGAGTTCTTGCGCAAGAGATTCGAGACGACTTTTAAGTTCTTCTGGAACGTTCGATAACTCTTCCCAATTCTCGGGCAAACTGTGATTGTTTTGGAATCTTAACTTGTGAACCAAGAAGGTAATGTAGTCGTCGCGAATTTTGACAGCCTCTTGCAATTCTTCTGCCGAGGCAGCATCAATGTCAACTGGCTCGGGCAATTTGTCGAGTTGTGCCGGGGCCGCTGAAGCAACGGCTTCTTCTGGCTGTGCGTTCGATTCCTGTGCGATGTCTCCTAAAGCCGCACCAATCGACTGGTCGAGCGATTGTTGAGGTGTTGCTGTCGGCTCACCATCAGGGTCCATCATGCGGGCCTTCATGGCTGCCCAGCCAGCTCCGCCTGGTTCAGGCTCGTTTGCTGATGCAACGATTTCGCTTGGCTCACCAGGATTAATTCCGCCGACAGCCGCCGCTGCCTGGAAGGAACCACCATCGGGCATGCGGTTTGTGATCAGGTCTCGAATTTCGGAAACCTGAATTTCGATGCGACCGAGTGCCGAACCAACTTGCATATCTTCCCAGCGTTCGACCGCTTGCTGGAGTTCTTCGGTGACTGTTTTTTGACTTTCGATTAATTCCGCCGGCATGCCGGAACTTGTAATTCGTTTGCCCCGGTCGGCCCCTGTTCGGTGGTTTCGGTCGAGCTTTTCAGCAGCCTGCTCGAGCCTTTCGATGAGGATGGCAACGAGTTCTTCTTTTTCTTTGAGCTGCAATTCAAGCTCGGAAGAATTCCGATTCTCTGCAGATTTGATTTCGGAGATTTCATTCTCTGAAATGCTTTGAGAGTTTTCGGAATTGGCTGACCGCTTCTTATTACGTTTTGACCGACGTCGATTCGACGATGACGACGAGCTTTGTTGATGGTCTTGGTCGCTACCAGGTTCACTGGTGACAGATTGGTTATTTTCTGCTGACATGGCTTCCTACTTGTCGATCTTTTGAGATCAAAGTCCTGGGGCGGGTGCGCATAAATTCCAATGTCTTCGATTGCTACATCGATACTTGATAAGAGTAGCTCAAGAATGCACTTTAAATGCAGAAATCTACCGAAGCCAAGTAAGGGGACGGCGGTGCCACGTTCTAGTTAGAACGATTCTCATAAACATGCGGGTTGACCACGTGCTCGGGAATTTGGCCAGTCAGAACATCGGCTATTTGCTTAGCCGTGCGGCGTCTTAAGTCATGGAGAGATTCCACTGAAACAAACCCCGCGTGGGGTGTGATGAGAACGCGTTCGTCCTGAAAAAGCGGTTCAGACAAGTCGGGCGGTTCGGGGTCAAAAACATCTAGCGCAGCACCGGCGAGTTGATTGTCTTGTAGTGCCGACCAGAGGGCTGCGTGGTCAATCAGCCCGCCGCGAGACGTGTTCACCAGGTAGGCGGTCGATTTCATACGTTCAAATTCTGGAAGCCCAAACAGGTGACGGGTCTCGTCTGTAAGCGGTGCATGAATCGAAATGAAGTCGCTGGATTCGAGCAGTTCAGGAAATGACACCATTGGGCAACCGGTGCCGTGATCATTTCCTGAAGGCGTGTGTGCAACAACTTCAAACCCCAATGCGCGGGCTTTGGTGAATAGCATGCTGCTAATTCGCCCCAATCCTACGAGGCCTACTTGCATGCCCTTCAACCGTCGCATTGGCCTAGCAGCCTGTAGGTTGTAACTTCCTTGTTTGGTTTGGTGGTGGAAGAAGCCAATGTTCCGGGCTGATGCCAGGATGAACGCCAAGGCGTGGTCGGAAACTTCTTCGACACAGTAATCGGGAACGTAGGTAACCGGAATACCCAACTCGGAGGCCGTTTCAACCGCGATGTTGTCTAAGCCAATTCCTAGCCGCGAAACGACTTTACATTTTTTCGCTGCCTGAATTACCGGTCGAGTGACCTGCGCCCAACAGGTGGCAATTGCATCAGCGTCTGCTGCAAGTTCAATGAGCGTGGCTTCATCGGTGGCGGGGGCCTCGATGATCGTGGCACCCACGGACTGCAAAATTTCACGTTCGACTTCACAGTCGGGCCAAGCGCGGTCGGTCAGCAATACGCGAAATTGAGTCGTCACGGCACACCCCAACAATCAACGTTCAAAAAACGAAATTGCTTTCTCTTTATCGAGAGAAAGCACCTACTGCTGGGCGGCTAACTGGGCCATTTGAATTGCCGGTTCGACCACGCGTTCCCAGTTCTCGGCGATGTATTCTGGCGGGCCACCTTTTTCAGCAACGTATTGACCGACCTCAATGGTGGGAACCATTTCGATGGCGTCCCACGGGCAGACAACCAGTTCGTAAGGATCGGTTTTCTTCGTAGGAATGTGCACGCAAACTTCGCAACCGACACAGCGTTCGACATCGATCTCACACCAAGATTGAAGTCCTGAAATGATTTCTCCAGGTACTTTGTAAATACAATCGACCGGGCAAACTTCTAAACACGAATCGCAACCCGTGCAATTATCTGCATTGATGACGGCCACTTCCTTGGGCAGTTTTTTTCGCTTTTTCGCCATTCCTCAATATCCTCTAAACGCTCTATCGCAATTGCCGTCTTCTGAAAGTGTCTGCTGCCAAAATAACAATCCAGACCACGAATAACAGCTCTAGCGGCGGTGCAGTTCTAGTTTCGACAGTTTAACTTTTGAAATCAATCATTTCCAATAGAGGAAGGGCTGTTTTCTCGGGAAACTGTTGTATTTCAACAGTTTAACGGGCTACCAGCCTCGAATGGAGGGGAGTTTTACAGCACAGACAGAAACACACCAGAATACCCATTCTCTATATAATCAAACACTCCGTTACTCTGAACTCAGGTGCAATTTGTGGGCAGACAGCGCGGCTATAAACGACCAGACTAACCGATCTAGACCGCAAGTACAATAACATCAATATGTTACATCCACACTCCATACTAACTGAAAGCCTGAAAGAAGGAAGAATCGGATTGTCGTGTTTTGGTTGACTGGTTACAATTCGCCCCCATCCACTCTCTGCCCACCTTCGATAAGTCTTGATTTACTAACCAGTTAGACTCAAGGCCAGTTCAAACACATTGATTTATGAATTCCTTGTTCCACAAAATTTCCCTGCCGATTTACTTGGTCTGCATGGCAGTTGGATTAGAGATTCCAACAGTTCAAGCGGGTGAGGCTGAAATTCTGCGCCTTAAGAATGGCGAAACTCTCACGGGAACAAATCTTGGACTGCTCGACGGAAACCTGGAATGGGAACTGCCTCGTGGAACCAGAATTTGGATTGCCTTCGATCAAATTCAGGCGGTTGAATACACCGAATCCGATTTGCCTGAATTGATCAGCCAGGAAGGCCAGCAGGAAGATTCTCCTAGCTCGTCTTACATATTAGATGAATTGACCGAGCAGTCTTCCGAAATATTGCACTCGGCAACAACCGTATTTGAAGAAGCTTACGAACAAACCGTGGACCACGTTGCGGATTGGACGAAACGCATGGAAGTGGGTGCTCGGTTTATTGATGGAAATAGCAACGAACGCTATTTCAATTTGGGCGGACAATTCGAAAAGATGACCGATGTGCGATCGATCCAAATGGATTTCAGCGGGAACTTCGGAGAGAACAACGGAGAACGGTCGGTCAACCGTTGGATTGCTAACGGCACGGTGGACTTCGACCGAGAAGGAAATAAGATTTTATTCGTCACAACAAAAAATGAATACGACGAACTGGAAAACTTAGACTACCGGGGAACATTGTCGGGCGGGTTGGGTTATCGGTTTTTTAATGAAAAAAATAAGCGGTTAATTACTCGTATCGGCCCTGCTTACACTCAAGAGATTTTTCATGACCCCGTGGTGAAACGTTCCACACCCGATTTGTTCGGCGAATTAGAATTGCGCTGGCCCGTATTTTGGGATGCGCAATTCAACAATAAAACGAACTTACATCCGAGCGTCGAGAACTTTAACGTCTTTCGGCTTACCAGTACCAGCGGCCTGTTGTTTAAGCTCGATGATGCTGGCCGCTGGAAATTGAAATTTGGGTTCCGCTACGAATACAACTCAAAACCCAACTTGGGCCGGAAACCGAGTGACTTCACGTCAAATATTTCAGTCGTTTACAAACGCGGTTAATCGACCACAGCATTTATTTGGGTTTAGCCAGCGTGACTTTGAGCACAACGTTTTTCCCGTCTCGCACAACGGTCACATCAACGGTTTCCCCGGCTGAGAATTTTCTGAGGGCTAAATCAAAATCGTCCAATCCGCCAATTTTGCTTTTCCCGAATTTGATAATGCGGTCACCGCCTTTCAGACCTGCTTGATGAGCCGGGCTACCGGGGGCGGCCCCAGAAATCGAATACCCCGGTTCTTCACTGCCGAAATCGGGAATACTGCCAAAATAAGGCCGACTGCCCCCTCGGTTAATGGTCGCCTTCGATTTAACTTCAATGTAATCAGGTTGCTCGGGGTTATTAGCCGTGGCAATCACAATGTTCTCGATCATGCCGACCACTTTTTCCATTCCCTCGAAGTTAATCTTTTCCCAGTCGTCGGACGGGCGATGATAATCTGAGTGGGTCCCCGTGAAGAAATGCAACACGGGAATTTTCTTGCCATAAAATGAAGAATGGTCACTGGGCCCGAAGCCTTCCGGTTTTTTGAACAACTTTAAACCATAATCCTTGGCCAGCGGGTCGAGATGCTGTTTCCAGCGGTTGGATGTTCCGGAACCGAAGACCGTTAATTTGTTGTCTTTCATGCGGCCCACCATATCCATGTTGAACATGGCGATGGTTTTTTCGAGTGGAAAAACCGGTTCTTTCACATAACGGGCCGAGCCAATCAAACCGCGTTCCTCGGCAGTGAAGGCAATAAACACCAACCGCCGTGGCAGTTTTTCTTTTCGTTGGCCAAACATTCTCGCCAACTCTAGCAGGCTGACAGTTCCCGAGGCATTGTCGTCGGCTCCGTTATGAACTTCTTTCACTCCTGGGGCTAACGACCCTTGGCCGCCGAGACCGACATGATCGTAATGAGCACCAATGACGATGGTTTCGTCGGCAAGCGGGCCAGAACCTTCCAGCACGCCGATCACATTTTTGACATCAGCTTCAACCCGTTCGACCGATGAAGTTCCGACGGCTTTCCATCCAGCCAAATCAGCACTTTGCGGTTTGAGAGTTTTGTCAATTTCCGTTTCGATTTGCTTGAGAGTTTTCTTGAGAGTCGCTTTGAGCAACTTATCACACAGGCTTTGGCTGATGTGGTAGATGGGTAAAGTGCGTTTGTTGCCGCTTCCGCCGTAACCGAACTTCATTAAGACGTCAGTCCCGCCTGATTTGACATCTGCCTGTTCGGCCTTCAACTTGCCAATAGCAGATGTCAATTTTTTCCGGGCCTGTTGGACTTTCTCTTTTGATTTCGGGTCGGCATCTTCAAAGGCAACTGCAGCCTCGACGACGGCGTCCTTCAGTTTCCCTAAATACTTTTGCTGTTTTCCCGACTCTTTAACGTTTGAATGCGGGTCGTTCACAAACAAGATGGCTGCTGCCCCTGCACTGAATGCATTGCTAACCTTCGTTCGCAATTCCGCATGCCTCGACATTCCGCCGTGCACGCCGCCAAACGCGCCGTGCGGGTTACTTTGCTGTGGAACGCGCCGCATGATGATGACGGTTTTCCCTTTGACGTCGATGCCTGCAAAGTCGTTGTATTTTTCGTCTTTGGCTTCAATCCCATACCCGCAGAACACAATTTCTGAACTGATATTGCCCGACCCGCCAAATGAGCAGACATTGAACGATGAGCCCAGTTTGCCGGTAAAGGATTGGCCCTTTGGTCCGACGAATTCAATGGTGTTTTTCTCTCCGATCTTTGAACCGGTCGTCATGGTGAATTTCTGAAACGCGCCGTCTTCGACCGATTTGATATCAAGCCCCGCCTTTTTAAATTCATCCCGTATGAAATCGGCAGCGAGATTGAGCCCTTGAGAGCCAATGCCACGGCCTTCGAGCTTATCGGAGGCTAGGTATTTGATATCGTTTAGTAATCGCGACTTCGCCTTGGGAATTTCCTCTGCGTTTGCTGAAACGCTCCACCCGCAGAACAGACAAGTTCCGATGAAAGTCAAAACGACGAGGCGACGAAATTTCAGAAAAGCTGGCATGGAAGTCCTTCACTTGAAATATCAGTGGTATTTTTTTATGCGTTGTTCCCACATTGTTTGTAGTTGGCGTGCGTGCGACAAGTCACTTCACGGTTGCCATTGTAGCCGATGGGCGAAAACATTGACCAGGACACATGCCTCATCATGCTGAAATCGTGTCGTAAAAACATCGCAGGCAGGTTTTCGTAAATCTTTCGACTTGATGACAGATGGGGGATTTCCCGCTTGCCGAATTCGAATGACTCTCCATAATATCTGTATCGAATGGCAACACGACAGGCAGACTCATGGAGGATGACATGCGAGACGTTTTGGCTTTGGTTTTAGCGGGCGGCAAAGGAGAGCGGCTTTCCCCTTTAACGCGAGACCGTGCCAAGCCTGCGGTTCCATTTGGGGGCGGCTACCGCATTATCGATTTTACGCTGTCGAACTGCATCAACAGTGGCATGCGACGCATGCTGATTTTGACACAGTACAAAGGGGCCAGCCTCGACCGCCACATCAATCTCGGCTGGAGATTTCTGTGCCGCGAGCTAGATGAGTTCATCGACATCCTGCCGCCTCAGCAGCGAATTGACGAACATTGGTACCAAGGGACCGCCGATGCCGTTTATCAGAATATCTACACCATCGAAAAAACACGTTCAAAATACGTGCTAATTCTTTCCGGCGACCATATCTACAAAATGGATTACTCGGAACTAATTCGCGACCATATCGAATCGGGTGCCGAGGCAAGCATTGGTTGCTTGCCCGTCGATTTAGATACGGGTTCACAGTTCGGCGTGATGAACGTTGATGCGTCGAACCGTATTATTGACTTCCAAGAGAAACCTGCAGCACCGTCGCCGTTACCCGATGACCCAACCCGCTGCCTAGCATCGATGGGAATTTACGTTTTCAACGCCGATTTTTTGTTTGAAGAATTATGCAAAGACGCCACCACCAGTGGCAGTTCTCACGATTTTGGCAAGAACATTATTCCGTCGGTTATTGATTCTCACCTGATACGTGCGTTTCCTTTCCACGACAAAAACACTGGCGATGGACGTTATTGGCGCGACGTGGGAACGCTGGACGCGTACTATGAAGCCAACATGGATTTGATTGCCGTGCACCCACAGTTGAACTTATACGACGGCACCTGGGCAATTCGAACCTACCAGCCCCCTTATCCTCCACCGAAATTTGTGTTCAATCAGTCTGAGATCCCCAAACCGCGCGTCGGGCAAGCCCTCGATAGCATGGTCTGCCCGGGGGCTATTATTTCGGGTGGGACAGTCGAACGGTCGATTATTTCGCCCAACGTGCGGGTCAATAGTTGGGCGAAAGTCAACGATTCAATTTTATTCGAAGGCGTAAACATCGGTCGAAACGCGAAAGTGAAACGGGCCATCATCGATAAAGGCGTGCATGTGCCCGAAGGGGCCACAATTGGTTACGATTTGCAAGAAGACCAAGCCCGCGGGTTCACGGTCACTGAGTCCGGTCTTGTTGTGATCGGGAAAGTAGACGGCTTCGAAGAATTCGACGCATTAGGCGTTGACCCGCTGTATTCGAAACAGTTCTATTGAAACAGCGATCTGCTTGCCCAGCAAAAAGAAAAATCCGGAAGCAGCGGGTCCAAGGGGGGCGAAGGACTCCAGCCACTTCCGGATCGAAGATCTCTTTGAAATAATTACAACACTCAAAAAATGCACAGCAACATTTGCCGCCATACCATTTCCGAACGTTGAACAGCCTTAAATGAATGAATACGAAAAAGACACTTTATAGATTTGAGATGCGGAAGATACGTGTTTCTTAAAAGTGAGTCAACCCGAATTTATGCCCTTAAAAACAAGGGTTTTTCAGAAAACATTGCACTCTCAATCGGCGATGTTCGGGGGTTCGGTTTCGACGTCGTACCACTTCATGGCGCGCTCCATCGGTTCGATCCGCAACACCACATATCCGTTTTGAAAAATCCGTACCGTGCCCGTCGATTCGGAGACAGCAATTGCCACGGCACTGGTTGCTTTCGAAATCGCCGCAGCCGCCCAATGACGGGCACCCAGTCCTTTGGAAAGTGTGAGCCCGTGGGCTGGAGCATCCAAAATTCGCCCGGCCGCTTTGACGACGCCCTCGGCAGATATAATGAAGGCCCCGTCAATTGTGGCGAGTTCTTTAATTGATTCTCGTACCCTGGCTTGCCGTATTAAACATTCTTTCGAACCGTATCCTTTAAAAGGATCGTGCACACTTTCATGAGATAACGGCACAACTTTCCGGTGGTTACCGACGACGAACAGGCAACCAACCGGTTTCCCTTCTCGGCCTTCGCGGCCAATTTCAACCGCCAAATCGACAATAATGCGCAAGGTTTCGAGTGGAACTTGGGTTTCTAATCGTTGCAGGTCTCGCGAGGTCAGTTTTGTGAGGTGCTCATCTAAGTTGATGGTGCTCATTGAATCAAGCGATTCTTTTTCGAACGCTGAAAACAGTGCGACAATTTTATCGCCGCTTTGCAGAAATTCATCGGCGACCGCTTCCAAAATCGCCAAGCTAAGTTGCGATTGCCTTGTTTCTGGTTCGGAAAGCAATGGCACCAAATCGACGCCATCATCTTGCACGGCCCGTTGAACGTCGGGCTTATCCGCAGCGACCAGCAGCCTGATTTTCCGGAGGGATTTACGGATTTCTGCGAAGTTAAAAGGCTGTTCGGCCAGAATGAGTACGGCTTCTGCGTCATTTTCCACGGCAATTTTGCGGGCTGCAGCCAGCAGGCTATTTGCCAGTGGTGACAATTCGACGCGTTTCATTCTGTCTCCGTAAACTGTGATCGTTTGAAATCGGTTTGGCGGGGGATTGTTTTTTGGGGCGTGTCTACATCTTTGGTTACATCGCTATTCTTCAGTGTATGAAAATCAAATTGTACGTCAACGGCTTTTTGTACAACCAAAAATCACATTCCGATCATTCAACCTGCCTATTTCGGGGCAGCAGGGCCAGCGGGTTTGACCGAGACCCGGATTGCAGGAACCAGCTTGACGGACCTTTTACTTTTCGCATGCATAGAACTGGCGTTGCCGAAGACGCCGATTTCTCGATTATCGATTTCAAGTGTTTTTGAGACAATCAGCCCGCGTTTCATGTCAAAAACAATTTCTCCGCGGGGAGTGCGTTGGATTAACATCGCCCGCGCATTGGGATCTTGTACCGGGGTAATCACAACCATTTTCGTTTTTACTGTGGCCAAGTCACCTTTGACGGAAAGCAACTCGTAGGTTTTTCGAAGTTTCACTTTTCGAGGGACCGGCTTTAAGGCAAGTTGAATTTCCAGGTCTTCTTTCCAGGTCTCTCCGATTTGAATTTTATGATCGGGGAACGGAACGAGGATATTTTGAATTGGCTCGGAAGCGGATTCCTTCAGATTAATTTTAATCGGGCCCGTCTTCGGGGCTTGCTTACCGTTGATGCGCAACACGCGAATCACATTCCCCGATTTTGAAACATGGAACCGACCCGCTGGCTGGCCAATGGTTTCTAGAATTTTTTTGAACTGGGCGGGATGCTTCGAGGCATCGTCGGAAACAAACTCAATCGGGTCGTTTTCGTCGAATTGGGCCGTCATGGTCACCCGGTCAATCACCGGTTCGAGATGAGCCGTCCCATCTTTCAGAACAGAGACAACCCGAATGTGTTTTCGAGATGTCGATTTATTCAGAACTTTCTCGATCACCTGGCTAATTTGGGTTTCCATGGTCATCTCGAAAACGACATCGTAATGCAAAAACTGATTGGCTTCGAACTTGTACTCCAAAAGATATTCCGCAGAGTCAGTGCTGTCGGTTTTCGGTGCAGCATCTTCAGCCCGTACGGTCCAGGAAACTGCGATTAACACAGCGGGAATCAGAAATGTCACAGCCAGAAAATTGCGTTTAGACGCTTGCATTGTGGTCTCTTTCTCACAAACGAATCAGAATTTCGTGGATGAATTCTGCCGTTGGTCCTACGATATCGTCTCTGCGCAAGTTCAACCGGCCTTCCTGCAGAGAAGTGTCGAGGCGATAGCTATCAAAAAATTGAAATCGCAGCAAGAGAAGTTTCGCGCAGAAGACTCAGCGATTCGGTAGAAAAACAGCGATTACTGGCTGCCATATCGAGGCTGCCCGCCCCAACCGAGCTTCCGATGCAAAG
>Ga0115002_10004226_pt1 | contig 17511 bp, 16 predicted proteins | sample ArcticOcean_MG_C_8_FD_89576 | JGI IMG/M metagenome (GOLD analysis project Ga0115002, IMG submission 89576) | Marine microbial communities from western Arctic Ocean - ArcticOcean_MG_CB11_86 | ecosystem: Environmental > Aquatic > Marine > Oceanic | place: Arctic Ocean: Canada Basin | collected... | reverse complement strand
TGGTTGCGTTATTGGATCGTTTTCCGCTGAGGGCTTTTTATTTGCTGAGGGCTCTTTGGCTGAAGGCTCTTTACTGGCTGAAGGCTCTCTATTCGCTGAAAGCTCTCTATTCGCTGAGGGCTCCTTCGGCAACGACTCATGTCCCCTGTCCCTGGTACGCGACGTGTGCGGCTTGTCTTCCGGCTGTTCTTTTGTATTCATGGGGCAAGCTTGGCTCACGGGATCGGTTTTGTGATTAGGACATCAGCGTCTATTCGACAGGTTTTCTGCACTTTCGTCTGTGCGACAAAGGCGCGGTTGTGATCGCGACAACGCTGACGTCTGTAGGCTTTTACCTACATTGCCGCGTTGGGTCGAACGCGGTTGGGGTGTTCGCAGCACCGCCAGGCAACGTCACGCCAACGTGATGGACCTGTACCCCGCCCCGTTGGTTGAGCAGATCCGCCGCGAACTGCTGCCCCGGTCCTGGCCGTCACAGGATCATCCTTGTGTGTATGCAATGGTTGGGATTCCCGCGGCGGGCAAGAGCACGTTCGTGCAACTCGCGCGGGCGCGGCATCTGTTTCCGGCCGACGCCTATACGTTGAACCCGGATCTCGTTATGGAGCGCACGCCTTCCTGGCGGCGAGCGCTGGCGCGGGATGGCGCTGAGAGCGCGTTCTCGGAATACGAATTACCCGCACGCAATCTCGCCTACCAATTGTTGGATGAGGCGGTGGCGCGTCGCCTCTCCATCGTGAAGGACATGGGCAATGTCCGAGCCGAAAATTTAGATATGCTCGACCGGCTACGAAAGGCTGGCTACCACCTGCAGTTGTACTATATCCATTGTGATGTTTCGGAATCGATCAGGCGGAGCCACGAGCGTGAACTTGCGACCGGCCGCCACACGCCGGTTGCCATGATCCGCGAACGCGCAGATTCGCTCGATCGCTTGTTGCCGGGGCTGCGTGACATTGCGCACGAGTTCAGCGCGTTCGACAACTCGGATCTGAGGCACCCGTTCACGCCGGTCATGCGGTGAAACTGCATCGCGAGCACGTGTAAACTCGGGAGACACTCATTGGTCAGGTTACAGGCGAAGTTTCGTCGTGCTCGCTCAGCAAGTGATACTTGCACAAAAGCTCGCCCTGGATGACGTCTGCGTTGCACAGTCCGAGCCAGCAATCCTGATCATAAACAAGAACACAAGGAAACAAGAATGCCATCAGTCAGTTCAACCGACGGCCCCGTAGCCGTCACCGGGGCGTCAGGTTACGTGGGCGCCCACACGGTTATTGCCCTGCTTGCACGCGGATATGATGTGCGGGCTTGCATCACTGACGCGGGCAATCCACACAAGACCGAACACCTGCTCGCACTCAACGAGCAAGACTATTCCGGCAAGGTTTCTCTGCATACCGCAAATCTGCTGGATGATGGCAGCTATGACGCGCCGTTCGCCGGTTGCAGCGCGGTGCTGCATGTCGGTACGGCGATGGGGTATGGCGGCGTGAATAACCCCCAACAGGTGTACGACGGCGCGATCAACGGGACCACCAATATCCTCGATTCGATTCGAAAATCCGGAACTGTCAAGCGGCTGGTGTACACGAGTTCGTTCGCTGCAATCGGTCATCCGGTGCCGTCAGGCCACATCTACACGGAACAGGACTGGGCGTCCGACAACCGAGAGGAAGACGCCAACTGGAATACCGATGACCTGGTCAGGAAAGGCGAGGTGGGCTATGCGATGGCAAAGGTCGAGTGCGAACATTTGGTCAACCGCATTGCTCAAGACGATGGTCGGTTTGACGCGATCTCGGTGTGCCCATGTGTTGTGCTCGGCCCGCTACTGACGCCGGTACACGAACTGGTCGGCTCATGGCAGTACCATCTGGGTCGCATGCTGGCAGGCGACGAATGCCAGCGCGGCTGGCAGGCGCTGTGGAACATCGTTGATGTGCGGGATGTCGGTGAGTCCCAGGCGCTGATGATCGAAAGCGATGCGTGCAGCAATGGCCATCGCTACATGTTGTGTGCGACTGACGACCGGGGCGAGATCTCCGCAAAGCAGCTTCAGGAACACCTGCTGGAACTCTTTCCACACATCGATGTTGGTGGGCCGCCCGCCAAATACGATGCCATGATCGAGAAGTACGGCAAACCGTTTGACGCACCCCGGGCACACTGTGATCGTGCGCGGCAGGAACTGGGACTGAAGACGCACGATGTGCGCGACACGCTGAAGGCGACAGGTGAAACGATGATTGCGCTTGGGCTTGTTAAACCCAAACTGAAGTAACGGGGCCGGTTAGCGATCCTGATTCAGGTCGTAGGTAAAGGTGCTCTCCCCTGCAGTTTTTTCTTAAGGTCCAGGCTTAGCCCGCTCGCAACTAAACGACTCAACCAGGGTGATTAGCGGCCGCGCGATCTTTGCGCAAGCCATTGGGGCAGGTCGGTCATCACCGTAATCCTGCTTTCTTCGGGAATCGCTGGCGACGGCACCGTGCTGATCCAGACCGCTTGCATGCCGGCGGCAACCGGGCCGTGATAGTCGCAATCCGGGTTGTCCCCGACGAACAGTAGTTCGCTCGCCGGGAATCCAGAACGCTCGATCGCAAGTTCATAGATCTCGGGTCTCGGTTTACGCCAGCCGACATCGACCGACGCCGTGGTCGACAGAAAGTGGTCGCCAATGCCGAGTTCGCCGATCGCGTCGCCAACCAGCCAGGGTGTGGAGGTATTCGAGACAATGTGCATCGGCGTCTCGAGGGCGGCGAGGGCCCGATTCAGGCCGTCGACCATGGAAACGCTTCGGCTCCAGTCGGTAATCCAGTCGCGCGCTACCGACTCCACAGCGTCCGCTGTTGGTTTGACACCGTAGGTTTGCAAGAGGTGCCGCATGGCGGTGTGAGTGTGGTACTCCACGCCGCTTTGGTTGGCGGCCGCTTCGAGCGGATCGTAGACGTTGTCCATGCGTGTGCGTAGCTCGGCAAGGTCGGTCGACACGCCGAGGGCCGACAAGGTCTGCAATGTCCGGTCAGGCGATGAATGCTCGGCTCGCTCCACGTAGTTGACGAGCGTGCCAAAGAAGTCGAAGAGGATTGCAGACGGTCTCTTCATATTTGGCGGTCCACGGTACTGGTTGAGGTAAAAGATTCATGGTGACCGCATCCGCTCGGACGCGGGCGAACGCGCATTTCAAGCGACCATGGTGACGCGCTGCTTGTCGGTGACACCACGCTCTGCTTGGTCCTCTTGCACAAGATCGATTGTCGGATAAAGTCTAGGTTCTTGCACGGGGTGGAGTGGCCGACGATGACAGACGATACGTTTTCTGGACAGGCTGTTTCCCAACAAGCACTTTCCCAACAAGCACTCTCCCGGCATCAAGAGTCGATCGGCCGGGACGGTTACACCGTCATACCCAATCTGCTGACAGACGATGAAGTGGAGCCGATTCGGGCGGCCCTCGCGCCCTATCTGCAGGGCCATCGGATGGGGCGTAATGACTTCGAGGGCTTCCACTCCGAGCGAGTCTATGCGCTGCTTGCCAAAGACCCGGCCTTCGGCTTGATCATCGAGCATCCTGCCGTGCTTGGGCTTGTCGATCAGTTTCTTCGCCCCATGTACCTGCTGTCGGCGAACCTTGCGATCAACGTGCACCCCGGGGAGACGCCGCAGGGCTTTCACCGGGACAACGACGGCGGGCCGTTTGCAAGCCGTGACGGTGTCTTTGGCATCAGCACCATCTGGGCGTTCGATGACTTCACCGAGGACAACGGTGCGACCGAGGTCATTGCCGGGAGTCATCTGTGGGAACCGGGCGTGCTCCCCGCCAGGGACGACGAGCGTGCGGTGAAGGTCGTGATGCCGCGGGGGTCGGTGATGGTCTTCACGGGTCACGTTTATCATCGGGGTGGCGCCAACAACTCGAACGGTAATCGGCTCGCGATTACGCCGCAGTATTGTCAGTCTTGGATGCGCCAGCTTGAGAACATGGTGTTGGCAGTGCCACCCGAGAAGGCCCGCGACCTGTCACCCCGCGTTCAGAGCTTGCTGGGCTACAGCATTCGCGATGTGGGTTTCATGGGCTATGTCGACGGCATGCATCCAAAACGCCTGCTCGATGACGATTATCAGGGACGAAAGGCTCGCGGGATACCATCCTGACGGGTGACTGTCGCAACTTCTTCACTTCGTCCGTCGTCTCGCCGGCAGAAACAGGACGAGATGATGTCAACGTCAGATCGCGCTAGCGCAAGGTCCAGTCGCTGGCGAATGATGCGGGCTTCATCGTTGCGGCCGAGTTGCACCAGACACTCGTGGTAACCGTGCAGGCTCCAGACGTTTTCCGGGTGTTGGCATGCGCGCGAGAGCGTGTCGTCGAAGCCGAGATCAGCCCGGTACACGTCTGCTGCCGCCTGGATCTCGTCCTGCTCCAGCAGGAGCGCACCGAGCGCGTGGCGTGTCGGTTGCATCCAGCCCCACGGCTCATCGTACGGCAGGGCGTCGTCCAGGGCGACGGCGGCGCGCAGTCGGCCGAATCCGGCTGCGATGTGTCCACGACCGTACTCCAGTTCGCCGAACATCATCTCCCGAGCGATCGCGAGGATGTCGATGCAGGTGTTGTTAAAGACGTAACGACTCTCCGGCACCTTCTTGACTGCGGATTCAAACAGTGACGCTTCGGCCTGCGCCTCCGGGATGCGATCGGTCAGAGTGAGCGCGACGGTGCGCGCGTAGTGCAGCATGGCGGTTGTTGTGCAAAAGAGAGTTCGATCGTCGGGGAAGGGAACGTTCAGAATATCGTCCCAGAGCCCGAATCGAATCAAGACGTGCAGGCCCATGGGCACGAATCCTTCCAGCCAGTCGGCCATGGGTGGGTGTTCGGTTGCTATCAACTGTGGAGTGAGTTGTCGTTCCATCTCGTCCGCGGTTGCGCGAGCAGTCGCAAGGTTGCCTGCAAACATCGCGCCGTAGAGTTTGAAATGCAGGTTGTGGCAGCGGTACAGCGAATACATGTTGATCGGGCCGTCGAGTTCGAGCGCAATCCGATCAGCATTGATGGCGTGGTGATTCCATGTGATGACGATTTGATAGTGACCGCACAGAACATCGATGTGCGTTGGCATGTGCTGCAGGTGCCCCGAATCGGGAACAAGGCCGCGGAGACTGTCGGCCGAGATCAGTGCCGACTCAGGGGTCGGTGACATCTCCATCAGATGGATGTGAAAGTGCAGCAGGCCGGGATGTTGCCGCCCACCGGGTGCGTCTAGCGCACGTTCGAGAACGGCCTTAGCCGTCAGGGTGTCGGCGCCATCGGCCGGAGTCCCGGTCGCGAGATTCCAGAGTGACCAGGGCGTCTTGTTCATCAGCGCTTCAGCGTATAGGCAGGCGACGTCCAGGAGATCGCCTTGTTCCGCGTAAACCGCTGCGAGCGCGGTCGCGTAGTCTGCGACCCAGGCCGCTTTGTTTGACGACCGGTCAGCGGGGTATAGCGCTCCAAGCGCGTCGATCAGGGCGTGCTGCACGGGTGTCGCGTCAGCGAGCAGTGCGCCGGCCTTGGCGAGTGCATCGTCGACGATGGTAAAGGCGGTGTCGGTCTCGGCCTCGTCAAAACTGTCCCAGTCGCGGTTGTAGTCAGGGGACACCGCGTACACAAGGCCCCAGTAATTCATGATCGATGACGGGTCTGCCTCTATCCCGGCGCGAAAGCAGCGTTCCGCTTCCTCGTGATGGAAGCCGAAGCACCACACGAGACCCCGGCAGAACCAGGTGTCCGCATCGCCCTTGCCGGATACCAGTTCGCTGCCTCGCGCGATGTAGCTACCAAGGTCATAGGGATAGGAGAGAGCAGAATCGGCCATCATGTTTGGCTCTGGTTGGTGATCGAGGTCAGAGGGGGTCAGGTATTGGTTTTGAGTCGTCCTTTGGATGATGGACTGAGATGGACTCGGGCGAGGAGTTCGGTTTGTGGCGTTATACCCGTTATGCCTTTTATATCTTTATGCCATTTTTGCAGTGCATGGTAGGAAATCTGGGCCAAAGGCGCATCTCCTGACTCCCAGGAATTGTCAGGATGACAATATGGGACAAAAGCCCGTTAGGCGCCTCCAGCCGCTCTGTTTTCGGTCTGATTGGATCAGACAGGCTGACGGGAAGGTTGGTTGAACAGGACCATAACCTGCGTAGAATGAAATCGAAGAAGAGGTATCAGAACAAGCAGGAGATCGCCAATGAACTACTACATCCACGTCCTCAAGAACTATGCGGTTGTCGAAGGACGCGCAAGGCGGGCGGAGTACTGGTGGTTCGTGCTGTTCAACCTGATCGCGAGCATTAGCCTGAGCGTCGTGGATGGTGTGGCGGGTACTGTCTACCTAGGTGTCATCTATTCGCTAGCGGTACTGATCCCCAGCATTGCGGTGGGCGTCCGGCGTTTGCACGACATCGGCAGGACCGGATGGTGGCTGCTCATCATCCTCACAATCGTTGGCATCCTGGTCATTCTCTACTTCTCCGTCCTGGGGGGCGACGAGGGTGAAAATGAATACGGCCCCGATCCGATTGAAGAAGAAGAACTCGAGTATGAGGACGACGACGAGGCGGATTAGGATTTGGGGGTTAAGAGCAGCATCGGATCGGCGACGGTCACGCCGATCCGCAGAACGACGATTTACAGCGTCTTGTCAGATTCCACTAACTCGTCGCGTATTCTCAGCGCTGGCAAACCGGTAAAGATCGAGATCGTCGCGCAAGCCGAGTATTGATTCCGTGGTGACATCATCGGTCGGAATGCCGATGGCGTCCGCTATCCGAACCATCCGCTGGAAGTTGCCGGCAACGCCAGCCGCGTCCACGAGAACGCGTTCTTCGGCGGCAGCGAGCAATGCTGCGCGCGCATCTTTAAGGGCCTCAAAGTCCCGGCTTGAGAGCGCTTCGGCGAAACGCATGAGTTCCGCACCCAGGGGGATGCCAACAGCGGCAGCATCCGCGTCGCCGTTCACGCCCTGAAGGTCGATTTCAGTGTTGTTGGCTTGCGCGCTCGCGGAGCATCGTTGCATGGGCGCTGGTTCAGTAAAAACACTGGTTGATGGCAGAGACGCGCGCGGCGATGAGTTCCATCTGCATGCGGTTGAGGGAACGGTCTGCGCGTTGTCCAAGGTCGTGCCTGGCGGCGAATGACAAGTACTGCGCGCTGGCAAGGTCACGCCAGTTGCGCAGCGCATCCGGCACCAGGGTCAGGGCTCGTAGCACATTGGCGCTCAACCCGTTTTGGCAGAGGTCGGCTTCGTTTCCGGTTGCGCCGTCCGGCGGCACCATCGCCACGAAGCCGACGTCTTTGATTGCCTGTGCGGGCCGATAGTGGTCCGGGTCACCGGCATCAGGGGTCGGCAAGGGTTCCGGTTCTGCCCCCAGGCCGCGATTAAACTCATCGATGCTGAAGACCGCGACGACGACGCCGACCAGTTCCACGTATGCAGCATCCGATACGCCGCGCCCCCCGAGATCGTCGATCCAGGCTTCTGACACGCGGGCTTGATCCATGATGATGCGGTGAACCGCCTCGATCGCGGCATCAGGCAGGGGCGAGTCAGGTTCGCTCAGGTGTTTGCTCTGGATGGCGTTGGGGCTGAGCGCGACCTTCTGCTGCATGCACGTCTCACAGCGCACGGCGTGTCGGGTCTCGGCCGCGATGGCGATGCGCTCAGCACCGGTCCATCAGGAGCCCGGGGCCCTCAGGATGTTCCAGTACCTGCGATGTTCATCCTTGATGTCCTGCCGGACAGCCCCGAAATCGCTGTACTCAAATGAGTCGTTCGCAAGAGTATCGCCTGCCATGTGCTGTCCCTCCGGTGACAGCAGGCATATTGAGGTTTAAGCAGGATCGAGGCAAGACGGCCCCCTCGAGCGGACGTTGGGCGGCCAGTGCCGCCTTGGAACGGAGTTCTGGGACAGGAACTCGCTACCGTTTGCGACGCGCCAGGAGCAAACCGGCGACCAGAACGGGCGCAGTCAGCGCAGGCGTGGGCACCGACACCCGGCTTGATTCTCCAGGCTGGGAGATAGATCTCGGTCAGGTTCTGAAAGACCCTGAAATACCCCTTAAATAAAGAGGCGCCTTGCGATCAGCCCACACCGAGCAAATGTCGAGTCGCGTCCACGGCGTCGATCACCAGCGAGATGCCGGCAACAGCGAGGTAGAGAACAAGATATTTGCCAAAGAGGGATGACACCCCGAGCTGACGCACCCGGATGACCATCCATGCGTACACCGGCGTCCAGAAGATCAGGTGCGGGAGACCCAGCAGACGAACATAGCCGACTTGCTCGAAGAGCCAACCCATGAAAGCGGCGGACAAGACGAAGCTCGTGATGATTGCGATGGCCTCATACCGGGGGCGCCAGCCGGATTCTGTCCGCCTGGCGATCTGCAGCAGGGCGAGCAAGTGCACAACGACAAGCGCGGTGACCCAGACTTGCAACCACGCGGGTTGACCGGCGATCGCATCGTTGAGTGTCATCGGGTTTTGATTCATGAATGCGACTCCCAGGTCGATAAGTGGACCGCCACGCGGCCAGACAGGTGGCCAGAAAAACGTGGCCGGTAGATCGCTGGTTTGTTGGCCCGATCAGTGTCCGATTTGCGCGGTGAGTTCGGCGTCCGGCGAAATGACGTCCTGGCCGCCCGGACCGATGAAATAGTGCACCATCAGATTCTGTATCTCGCGCTGTTCGCGGTCGTTCAGTTGCTCCCGTGCTGCGCTTGCCATGAAGTGTTTGTAGGCGGCGCTCGTGTCGCTTTTGGGCATCACGTACATCGGCACCATCGCCTGCAGCATCGCTGCCCGTTTGTGCGGCGTGCGATTGACGCCCGCCCGATGCCACGTGCGGGCGTCATAAAGGATGATGCTTCCGCCGGGTGCCTCGATGATGTCAGCGTCCGGGCCGTTGTACGGCAGGCCGTGCGCCGCGCGATAGCCGGGCTTGATGTGATCGCAGGCAAGCCCCCAGGCCGCCGGTGGCGGCTCATCCCGCGCGTGGGAGCCAAGCTTGAAGGCGGTAGCGCCCCCGATCTGCGTGAAGTCAGACACGCAGACGTTGCGCTGGACCCCCAACACGGTGGCGCCGGTGGCGGACGGCACCCGGCCTTGCGCCGGCACCCCCCAGTGGTACGGGTAGTCCGAATGCCAGCCCTGCACCACCCGTTCCCCATCGTCCTGGCCGAGTACCGCCATCGCTGGTGTGTGCGCAAGACGGATGTCATCCGTTTGCATGTACTGCCTGATCAGCCACAGGGATATCGGCTCAGCGGCGGTGCAGGCGACCGCGGGGTGTTGGCTGATGGCGGGATCAGCCCGGTTGTACCGGCCCTTCGCATACGCGTCGGTGCAGGCGACCTGACGCAAACCGTCGAGCGTTGTTGGGGGCAGAACCGAGGTGAGGCAGACCCAGCCTTGCTCGCGAAAGAACGTCAGGTACTCGCTCGGCAGTCGCTCAGGTCCATGGCAGGCCGTGAAGGGCGCGCCGTCCGCGATCGGGGAGCCGGCCCGGGAAAGGTGACCGTCCGCGTGGGCAGCCAACGGGATGCCGGTCGCGACGTGAGTGAAGCCGCTTTTCGTCCGTTCGAAGATGACGTGATCATCGGCGGTGTCGACGAGTTCGGGTGCTGGCTCGCGCTCGAATCCAAGCATCCGACCATCAGCCGCGTGAAGTGGTGGGACGGTGTGGCAATTGTGGTCACGGATTCTGTGAACGTGTCGACCATCGCGCTATCTCCTCAGGGCACCTGGTCAGGCTACAGGTTTCAAATGGGCTGATCGAGGGCATCGCTGTTCTGGCGATGACGCGCCGGTTGCGTGAGGACAGGGTGCGTCGACGGCAGGGAAGTGGCGCGATTTCTGAGCGCGGGCATATAGGGGCACGGGGCGGCGCGGTCAACGTGATGGAAGTACGGCGAAATGTCGCGCAAAGGTTACTCAAGCCTTGAAATGGTCGTCTGATTCAATAAACTCGCCCGCGCTAGCCGCTGAAACTTCTGCTTTCGGCTAAACCGTGTGATCCAGGCACGCGTCATAACAACAATAATCAAGCGGTATGGGTCGCCGGTCGCCCAGGTTTTGATTGCAACATCTGATGGGTGTTGCCGGCATCGCCCTTTTGGGTCTGGTGCGAGTTGAATTTGAAGGACTAGCGTGCGGTGCAGGGAAGCACCGCCATTTTCTGCGGGCCGCTTTTTCTGCAGGAAATGCGAGGTTTGCTTACAAACCGACTCCCAAGAATTGTCAGGATGGCAATTTTGGGACAGGAAGGCTCGTCTCGGGACGCTCACTGAATGCGTCTCAATGAGCCTGGTTGAATCAAGGTGTCCGTTTGGCGTGCGCGTCGAGTACCGGCATCGTGTTGTGAATTTGTGGATTCGGGGAGGCCCTACTATGAGTAGTCGTATTCTCACGGCGATAGTCGTTGCCGTCGCGATCGTGGTCTGGCTTCTGACCGGCCTCGACGCGTCCCGCGAAGAGGCGGACGCCTCGACCGTGGCCGCCCAGGACGAATTGCCGCCTCTGGTGCGGGCGGTGCGCAGTCAGGCGCGAATGCATCTGGCCGTCCTGCCCGTCCGTGGGGTCACCGAGGCAAATCGCGTGGTCGACGTACGGGCAGAGGTCGCTGGTAAGATCGTCTCCCTGCCGGGGCTCAAAGGTATCCAGGTGCAGGCAGGAAACCTCCTCTGCGGCATCGCCATTGATTCGCGCGAATCGGACCTCAAACAAGCGCTTGCCCTTGAGCGCAAGGCGTCGCTTGAGTACGAAGGATTCGCGAATCTTGGCCGCGAAGGGTTGCAGTCGGAGATCAATCTCGCCCAGGCTCGCGCGTCGCTTGAGAGCGCCAAAGCGACGACGCGTCGGGCAGAACTCGCCTTGAAGAAGACCCACATAACGGCTCCGTTTGGGGGCATCGTTGAGAGTCAGCCGGTTGAGATCGGCGACTTCCTGTCGCCCGGAGCCACCTGTGTCACCTTGATGGAGATTGACCCGATTGTCGTCACCGGGCGTATTGCCGAGCGCAGTATTCGTGCCATCAAGCCCGGCGACGAGGTGATGACAACGCTTTTTTCCGGGGAAAAACTGCCCGGGACGATCAGTTACATCGCCCACACGCCTAGCGGATCAACGCGTACCTACACGGTTGAAGTCACGGTGCCGAATCCAGAGGGCCGCATTCTTGCGGGCATGACGGCTGAAATGGCGGTGCCGATGGCGCGGATGATGGCACACCTCATCTCCTCTGCGTCCCTCATTCTTAGCGATGACGGCGAGATCGGTATTCGCCATGTCGGCGTCGAAAACCGGGTGAGCTTCTCGCCGATTAAGATCTTGTCTGAGGAAGAAGGCCGCGTCTGGGTCTCGGGCTTGCCCGAAGACATCAAGATCATCACGGTGGGACAGGAAGACGTCTTCCGCGGTCAGGTGGTGCGGGTGGACATGTCGGCCCTGAACAGCGTCGTTAGCAACTAGCAGATTGAGGGATAGCGACCCTGAAGCCGTGACTATGATCTCTCTTGACCGATCTCTCTTGACCATCAAGAACAATGGCCTCTTGACCTTGAAGAACCATGAACTCTTGACCTTGAAGAGAAGGGGGAGAGTTTTTCAGCAACCCAGTGAGGCGAGCGACTTGTTGGACAGAATGACGATTGCCGATGGAGGCATCCAATGAACTATGTTGCCATGGCGGTGAGCCACTCACGCACAGTGCTTGCGCTCTTTGTCGTCGTCTTGATGAGCGGGGTCATTTCGTACTCCCAGATTCCCATTGAATCGAACCCGGATGTGTCGGTGCCGGTTGTCACCATCATGGTTCCGCATGAAGGGATCTCGCCCAACGACGCGGAGCGTTTGCTGGCGCGGCCGCTGGAAGTTGAACTCAAAACCATTCAGGGCGTCGAGGAGGTCTCGTCGTATTCCCGCGAAGGGAGCGCGACCGTTGTCGTCCAGTTCGACTTTAGTTTCGAGGCGGACCAGGCGCTGATTGACGTCCGCGAGGCGGTGGACCGGGCCAAGGCCAAGATTCCCTCGACCGCAGAAGAACCCATCATCAATGAGGTCGTTGCGGCGAGCTTCCCGGTCATCACCATCACGCTGGGTGGCGAGGGGGTGCCGGACCGGGTGCTGTACCGACTCGCGCGCGATCTCAAGGATGATCTTGAAGGCATTCCCGAGGTGTTTGAGGCGGTGCTTTCCGGCGAACGTGAAGAGTTGCTCGAAGCGGTGATCGATCCGTCGAGGCTCGAAGCGTATGGCATCAGTATTGAACAATTAATCGGTGCGATAGGGCGCAATAACCGCCTGATCGCCGCCGGTGCGGTTGATACCGGTCAGGGCAGCTTCAGCATCAAGATTCCGAGCGTTATCGAAACCGCGCAGGATGTGCTTTCCATACCCGTGACGGCTAACGCGGACGGCGTTGTCACGCTCGCCGATGTGACGACCGTCAGGCGCACCTTTAAAGACGCGCTTAGCTTTACGTCCGCCAACGGCGTGCCATCGGTTGCGGTTGACGTGTCCAAGCGCAGTGGTACGAGCCTGGTCGCGACGGTCGCCAAAGTTAAAGAACGTGTTGAGGCGCTCAAGAAGACCTTTCCCGCAAGCGTGTCGGTCAGCTACATGGCGGATCAGGCGCCCGAGACTATCGAGCAGATCAATACCCTGCAGGGCAACATCCTGACCGCCATGATGCTGGTGCTGACCGTTGTGGTCGGTGCCGTTGGCCTGCGGTCCGGCATCCTCGTCGCCCTCGGCATTCCGTTCTCTTTCCTGTTTGCGTTCATCATCGTCAATCTGATCGGCTTCACCTACAACTTCATGGTGATGTTCGGCATGTTGCTGGGGCTTGGCATGCTCATCGATGGTGCCATTGTTGTGGCTGAACTCGCGGAAAGGCGGATGGCCGAAGGTGCCGAGTCCGCTGACGCCTACGTCTACGCGATCAAGCGCATGTTCTGGCCCGTGGTCGCATCCACGGCGACCACACTTGCTGCCTTCCTTCCGCTGATGTTCTGGCCCGGGGTCACGGGCGGTTTCATGCGTTATCTGCCGGTGACCGTGTTTGCGGTGCTGACGGGGTCGCTCGCGTATGCGCTGTTGTTCGCCCCGGTGATCGGGGCACTCATCAACCGCGGCCGAAAGATAAAGGGCGGCGTTCCGCACAACCAGCAGATGGTCGATGAGGGGCGCTTCAGCGAGTTGACGGGTGTGTTGCGCGCCTATGCGTCGTTGCTTGGGTTTGTCACCCGCCATCCGTTCGCCGTGATGGGTCTGACGCTGATCGGGCTCTATGGCATCACGGCCCTTTATGGCACGTACGGTCGGGGCATGCAGTTCTTCACCGAGGTCGAGCCGCAGCTAACCGGTGTTATCGTTAGCACGCGAGGCAACTTTTCTCCTGCCGACCACCGCGAGATTGTGAAGGATGTCGAGAATAGGGTGATGACGAGCGGCAATCTTGAGAGCATCTATACCCGCACAGGTAGTAGCGGACTCAGTTTTGGCTCAGGCGGCACCGTACCTGATCAAGTGGGTCGGTTGCTGATCGAACTAAGCGACCGGCGTGATCGGGACTTGTCCGGAACCGAGGTGGTTGAAGCGTACCGTGACGTCCTGAAAGACATCCCCGGGGTTCGTGCCGAGATCCAGAATCAGGACCCGGGGCCTCCCGTCGGCAAGGACATTCAGGTTGCGATCTCGGGGCTCGACCTCGACGTGCTGACGCGCGAGGCGCGTCGCATAGCGGATCACCTGCGCACCGTGCCCGGGCTGATCGCGGTGGATGACACGACCCCGGTGCCGGGTATCGAATGGGAAATCACGGTCGACCGGGCGAAAGCGGCAATGTTGGGGGCTGATGTCACGTCGGTGGGCGCAGCGGTCCAGTTGGTGACAAACGGCATCCTGGTGGGCAAGTATCGTCCGGATGACGTGGATGATGAGGTGGACATCCGCGTTCGCTATCCCGAGAAATACCGCGGCGTGTCCCAGCTTGATCTGCTGCGGGTTTCCACACCCCAGGGGCAGGTCCCGATCAGCAGCTTCGTCACGCGCGAAGGCAAGCACAAAGTGGACACGATCTTCCGCGAGAACGGCGAACGCATCATGTACGTTCGCGCCAACACAATGCCCGGGGTACTGCCAGACGACAAGGTGCAGGAGATCCAGGGCTGGCTGGATGAAGCCGACATCGACCCCAGCCTGACCGTGGTTTTCAGGGGGGCAAACGAAGAGCAGGCAGATTCGTTGAGCTTCATCATGACGGCGTTTGCGTTTTCGCTCGCTTTGATGGGCATCCTGCTGGTGACCCAGTTCAACAGTTTTTATCAGGCGATCATGATCTTGTCGTCGGTCATCATGTCGACGGTCGGCGTGCTGCTGGGGTTGCTCGTCATGGACCAGCCGTTCAGTGCCATCATGACCGGCGTCGGCATCGTTGCGCTCGCGGGTATCATCGTGAACAACAACATTGTGCTGATCGACACGTTCAATTACCTGCACCGGGAAAACCCGACGTGGGACATTGCCCGCGTGATCGTGCAAACCGGCTGCTTGCGCCTGCGCCCGGTATTTCTGACAACGTTCACGACGGGTTTCGGGCTGGCACCAATGGCGCTTGGCATGTCGGTTGATCTGCTGGGCAGAGAGGTCGAGGTGGGTGGACCCGTCGCCTCGTTCTGGATCCAGCTTGCCGGAGCGATTGTCTCCGGTCTCTCCTTCGCCACTATTCTGACCCTGATTGTCACGCCGGCACTCCTGATGGTGCCCTCTGTGGTCGCCATATGGCGCGACGGTGTCATCGGTAGCATCAAGGGCCGCTTCTCGCGCACGCCGGTGCTGACCGAGGAAGTCTAGGGCCGGGAGGTCTAGAACCGAGGAAGTTTAGAACGGGGAAACCTGGACCCCGGTTGAGGACTGAGAAGGTTCAAAAAAGGTCAGCCGGAGCGAGAGTGACCGGGAACCGGCGCACTGCCGACGATGCCGGCGGTCAGAGCATCGCACTCGTTTTTACTGCGCGTGTCTGATCGCTTCCGCCGAGGGCGCGCCGTAGGTTTTGAGTATTGCGCGCGTCCGAGGCGTCAATTGGTCGTCCAGGTCGCCGCGGTGCACCGCCGCGACGTCGCGGAACTCGACGCCATAGCTCTCATCAGTGGCAGGGGTGACCGATTGCACGTCGTCTGCTGCGACCGTCACCGTAAAGAGATAGTGCGGTGCAGTACCGATGTTGCGTGCGATTGGGGCAGGCGCTGCCTTGCGCGTGAGTGCCGCCAGCGTCCCGCTCGTGTCCTCTTCGTGCAGTTCGCGCATCAGACCTTCCCATGGCGTCTCGTTCTCCTGCAGATGACCGCCAAAAAACTCAAGGAGGTCGTCCTTGCGACTTCCCGAAGCGCGCTTTCGGGATAGCAGATAGGTTTCGGGACAGCAGGCGACTTTCCTGGCAGGGGTGACGCGCGAGGCGCAAACGATGACGCGCAGTTTAGCGACCGAGTTTGTGTCTACGCCCACTCTTTATCCAGGCCCAAGCTCTTGCCCACTCGTTGTCCAAGCCCAAGCTCTTGCCTAGGCCCACTCTTTAACGAAGCCCAAGCTCTTGCCTAAGCCCGCTCCTTGCTCACGCCCACTCGTTGCCCAATCTTTACTCATGATATTGAGCGTGAGCAGAAGGCATCAATGCATCTCGAGACCGCCGGCAACCGCCAGGGCAACGCCCGAAACGTTCTTTGCGGTCGCGAGGTAAACGGCCGCTTCGCCCATGTCCTGCGCGGTTTGTGCACGCCCAAGGGGAATCATCTCCTCCATGCGCGTCTCAAACTCGGTACTTCTGCCAGCCGCCGTTGGTGCACTTTCAACCATCAGGTGCTCGATCCACATGGCCGTGCCGACGACGCCTGGACAGAGCGCGTTGACGCGAATGCCTGACGGTGCGAGTTCCTGAGCCAGCGACTGGGTTATGCCAATGGCCGCAAATTTGGAGCCACAATACGCGGACATGTTGGGCGAGCCGCGTTTGCCGGCGATGGATGCCGTGATGACGATGGCGGCGTCGCTCGATTCACGGAGTGCGGCAACCGCTGCCTGTGACATCAAAAAGATACCTTTAACATTGACGTCGAAAATGCGATCCCACTGGGGTTCGGTGAATTCGTCGACCGGGCCTGAATCGACGACGCCGGCGTTGTTGACCAAGACGTCCAGTTGCCCAAAGCGCTCGAGGGTCGCTTCCACCGCGCGCTTGCAGGAAGCGGCGTCTGTCACGTCGAGCGGTGTCGCCGCGATGTCGGGACCGTTGCCGGACGTAAGTTCCGTCACGGTTGTCGAGAGATCGTCGGCGTTCGCGAGACTGTAGGTCCAGTCCTCCTTCTGGTCGGTCAGATCGCCAATCATCACGCGGTGCCCGGCGGCCAGAAAGGCTGCCGCCATCCCCCTGCCAATGCCGCGTGCACCGCCCGTAATCAGAACCACTCGACCGTCGTTAGACCCGTTAGACATTTCATGACTCCATTATTTCGCTTGAGTATAACCGCGAGCGAGCGCCATTCAGGTAGATTTTTGAATGATAGTGATCAAGGATCATGGAGTAAGGTTTACCACACCACGGATTGGTTATGCGCTGGCTCGGCACTCTGACGATGAGTCTGGTTCTGATTGTTGCCGTCTTCGGTGGCTACTACGCGTATTACGTGCAGGGGCGCATCGCAGATCAGCACGACGCTCAGGTGCGCGCACTCGCGACCGCTGCGTCTGGCGTGGAAGGAACCTTTGATAGCATCGGCACCGTTCTGAAGAACGCGCCGCACCTGACCCCGAAGCAACTGAACGGGCGCAGTCCTGCTTTCGACCAGGAGGACGTGCCGAATTGTCTTGCCGGACGTTTCTGCGAGAGCCTTGATTATCAGTTCGGGTCGGCAGGTTTTCGAGCGAAGTTCTCGTCAGTCTGGAGCGCGTGCGCGGTCTCTCGTGGTGATGTGGGAACCGCTATCCGTGTTGGCAGAGATGGCAGGTTGCGCATTACCTCGACAAGCGAAATCGTCGGTGGCGATGTCGATATCGAAAAAATATCGATAAGAGTACGTGATTCAGAGTTGCACGGGTGTGCCGGCTATGACGAGCAAGAAGACGTCGGGCTGCTCCGGGTCGTTGCCGATGCTTCCTTCGCCCGGGTCTTTCCGACGACGCTCGCGTCCAGTGATCGTTTTGACAAACTGTTAATCGTCGACGAGAAGGATCGTGTTCTCCATCAGGCTGGTCTGGCGGTCGTTAACCTGCAGTCGATCGCCTCCCTCGTATTGCCGGAGATCAACGAGGCGCCGCGAACGAAACCGCTTGGTGCGCACACCGAGGTGACTCGGGTAACGATTGGCAACAAGCAATTCCACGTTCAGCGCCCGACAATGATACGGGCGGTATGGCGCTGGTGCAGTGGCGGATGATTGGACTGGTCGAGGAATCGCATTTTCTTGAACAAGCGTTGCATGTCTTA
>Ga0115002_10004220_pt1 | contig 17531 bp, 19 predicted proteins | sample ArcticOcean_MG_C_8_FD_89576 | JGI IMG/M metagenome (GOLD analysis project Ga0115002, IMG submission 89576) | Marine microbial communities from western Arctic Ocean - ArcticOcean_MG_CB11_86 | ecosystem: Environmental > Aquatic > Marine > Oceanic | place: Arctic Ocean: Canada Basin | collected... | reverse complement strand
TGATTCGCCGCCGGCGACTGTGCCCCCCGCGAGATCATCGATCACATCGCCAAAGGTCCCGGTGCCGATCTCGATCTCGAACAACCCCGGACGCCGCACGTGGCCACTGACACTGACGGCAACCGTTCCAGGAAAGTCCTTGCCGCCGAGCACGCGAAAAGCATCGGCACCACGGCTCAGGATGGATGGCAGGTAACCGAGCGTCGCGGCGCAGTGCACCAGGACTGACCCACCAAACAGCGTCGGCAAGGCATCAACGCCGAAGGCAGCCCGCGGCTCCGGCCTGGAGCACTCGATGAGATTTGGCAAAAGATGATCTCCACCGCGTGCCGGTAGAGGTCCTGGAACAGGGTGGACGTAAAAATTCACTGCGTGTCCCGATCGCCCAAGGGGGCGCCCGATCCAACCGGCTGCCTCTGCCTCGCCGAGAGCGTGTCCCAGCACTGTTCGAGCTCGACGCCAATCAGCGCGAATGCACAGATACACTTCATCAGCCGCAAGCGCATGTGCTGCGATCAACGCCCCTTCGATGAGGCGGTGGGGTAAGCGCTCGGCCAGCTTGCGATCGCGAAAACGACCTGCCTCCGACTCCGTCACATCCACAACGAGGGCACACACATCCTGCCCCGCTGCCTGACGCCATCGGGCGCCTCCATAGCCGCCATTGCGGCGATACACGTCCAGCGCGTCCGCATCGGGTCGTTCGACACCCTCCAGAAGCCATCGGCGTTCCTGCACTAGTCTCTACTCGCAGGCCGCTCAAGGCGTTTTGCCAGGGCATGGAGAGAGTCCTCATGCAGCCCACCGTAGAGCACGCCATGAACCTGGAGGGTGGGCGCCGAGGAGGAGGCGTTCTGACAAACAGAGGTGCACACCCTGTCCTGGCCCAGGCGCTCCTGCAGCAGGGAGCGGACCCAACTCGCGCCCATGAGGCGACAAGTGAGCCCATCACAGACAACGATGCTGTCGAGGTCGCGACCCAGTTCAGAAAATCCTGACAGCGCCCCCAGAACGATGGCCGATGACACCTCGCACGTATGCGCGATCCAGGCCGTGACATCGGCGTCGATGTCGACACCCTCATCGCGCAGCAAAGTCACCAAAGGCAGAATGGCGCCGCGCGGCTCCTTGTAGGCCTGCAGCACTTCGGTTAGCCGACTCTCCCCAATCGTTGCTCGCAGCCGCTCGGCGATGGCGGTGCGACTCATTGGTCCATCTCAGCGGCATTCAGGTTGATACTCGCAAGCAGATCGAACGCATCGTCGAAGCACTGCCCCATCAGCAATCGTGGTAGCAATTGATAGTGGTAATGTGATGGGGATCGCCAATGAATTTTTGATGGCTTGCCGCTGCCATCACTTTGCAGCAGAATCCCCAACTCACCCTCTGGTGCTTCGACGGCGACGAAGGCCTCGGCTCCGGGTTTTGGCTGCAGCCCATGCCCTTCCATCCACATCTCAAAGTGGTGGATCATCTGCGCCGTCGAGGCAGGTGTTTCGGGTGGTGCGATGCGTAGATCATCGATCTGCAGAGGTCCCTGGGATGCGGCCAGGGCTCGCTGCGCCAACAGTAGACTCTGCGCCATTTCATCGAGGCGGACTTCACACCGATCGACGACATCCCCCTCAGTGCGCACGGACAGATCAAAATCGAATTGGTCGTATGTCAGATACGGCGTGTGTCTTCGCACATCGATGGCCACACCTGATGCACGCGCCAGCGGCCCACTGAGCATGCGCTCGACAACGTCCCCCGGCTCCACGGCGCCAACCCCTGTCAGACGACGACGCCAACCCCGTCGACCGGACAGAGACTGCCTGGCCGTCTGGATCAGATGCGTCAGATGTTTCGTCACCGCCGTCAGGGCTGCCTCGGCCGGGTCTCGATCGATGAGGATCCTGCCTGGCAGGTAAATTCCCGTTGGCCGTCTACGACCACACACATCAACGAAGAGTTGTGCCAGCCGCTCACGGGCGTGGCGAGCTTCGTTGACCAGGGCCTCGTCGGCACAAGCCGCTGCCTGCAATACGAGCCACCCACAGTGTGCGTGCACCCGCTCCAGCTCAGCCATGAAGACTCGCGCGTGTTGTATCGCCTCCGGCGGGTCGATCTGCGCAAGGGCCTCAATGCCCAGCACCGTGGCCAGTGCGCAGGTATTTGTTGACTGCTCATTGAGTCCTTCTGCCAGGACCGGCAACTGCAGGTATGTGTGGTGCCGCGCCAGTTGTGCCAGGCCACAAGTCAGTGATCCAGCCTGCGTCGAAATGTCGACGATACGATCACCGTCAACGGCCACAGCCAGCTGCAGACGACGCCAGGTCGTCGTGCCCCCGTCCCCGAGGGACAGGAAGCCGGGCAGGTCGTTGCTGCGTGCCGATTCCCCTGGCAGGTGCGCCGATGATTGCACTGCCGATGATTGCACTGCCACCGCCCGCAAAGCGGGCCACCGATTCTGTAGCAGCGGCAGTGGATCGCCGTTGATGGCGAGCACATCATAGCCGTTAGCGCTGGCCAGAATAAGAATTGCCGTCGTGTCGTCGTCTGTCGAGTCGTCGTCTACGAGACGCACCAGATCGACGAGACGCACGTCACCCGGATAGCGATCGGCCAGGACCGCAAGCAGTTCTGACGGCTCGATTCGCGGTGACACCGCGAGTTCCTGAGCAGAATTCTTTGTGGCGGACGTCATTGCTCGCCACGTGTATCCGCCTCAAGGACCTGGCGACGCCAGCCGTGACACAAACTGATGAGAAAGGCGCAGGCCAGAGCACCTCCCGCCAACAGATGAATCCGTGATGCCGCGTTATTCGTATGGAGCCAGAGCATACTCAGAGGCGCCCCGACGCCGATCAGCACAGCCGTCAGACGCGCAGCAGACAGGGACTCACCAGCAGCCACAAACACACGCCGCGACGCAGCCGGATCGGTTGCCGACGCATTTGTTGCAGAAGAGGTGGCAGTGTCAGAGGAGGGCGCCGCGTTCTTGTTGGCAAACAGACGCGCGGCCAGAACGATCATCAGGCAGATCGCCGCCCAGAAAGCGACGATGCTGAAAAAGAAGGAGGAAACGTTCACTGCACCGCTCCTCGCGTCGTACTGCTACACGGCGGCAGACTCGCGGGCCGGAGTGGCCGGCGAATTCGTCTCCATCAACTCAGGCACGAAAATACGATCGGAATCGTCATCGAAATCGCCGGCACGGCCATCGTCGTCCTGCCCACACGATTCACCAGGCTTGGCGCCGCACTCGCACATGGGCTCGCCGAAGCTGTCCTGCATATTGGCCAGACCACCACAAGACCCGGCAATGCGGCGATCACTGACGATGACACCAATCGCCATACCGCCCATGACCAAGCCAAAAGCCACCAATGCTGCTATGAAAATTGTGGCATCCATGATCAGGAACCGAAATCGTCGAAGCGGATCATCTCTTCTTCGACGCCAAGATCATCCAGCATCTTCAGCACCGCCTGCAACATCAGCGGTGGACCACACAGGTAGTATTCAATGTCTTCCGGTGCGGCATGTTTGCTGAGATACTCTTCGAGCACGACCTGGTGAATGAAGCCCTTGTGCCCTGTCCAGTTGTCCTCAGGAAGAGGTTCCGACATGGCCACATGGAACTTGAAGTTCGGGAATTTTTCTTCGATGTCCTCGAAGTGATCCTGGTAAAACAGTTCCTTGCTCGACCGTGCGCCATACCAGTAGGAAACCTTGCGACTTGTGCCTTGGGTATGAAACAGGTGGAACAGATGGGAGCGCAGTGGCGCCATTCCGGCGCCCCCGCCGATGTAGCACATCTCCCGTGCCGTTTCCTGCACGTAAAACTCACCGTACGGGCCCGAAATCGTGACCTTGTCACCAGGCTTGAGGCTGAAGACATACGACGAAGCCAGACCTGGATTCACCTTCGCCCAGCCACCGATCGAGCGGTCGAATGGTGGCGCCGCGATGCGGATGTTCAGCATGACGATGTCACCCTCGGCAGGATGATTGCCCATCGAATAGGCGCGGACCACTGTCTCCGGGTTCTTCGTCTGCAGATCCCACATCTTGAAATGATCCCAGTCCGAATGGAAGCGCTCTTCGATGTCGAAGTCACGGAAATCACACTCGAAGGGCGGCACTTCGATCTGAATGAAGCCACCCGACTGGAAGTCTAGGGTCTCCCCTTCAGGCAACTTGACGATGAATTCCTTGATGAAGGTCGCCACATTGTGATTGGAGACAACCTCACACTCCATCTTGCGGACAGAGAAGACCTCGGGCGGCACTTCGATCTGCATATCCTGCTTGACCGCAACCTGACAGGAGAGGCGCTCGCCCTCCTTCTCTTCTTTGCGGCTGATATGCTCTTGCTCGGTGGGCAGAATGTCACCACCGCCGTCATGAATCTTGACCCGGCACTGGGCGCATGTGCCACCACCGCCGCAGGCGGAGGACACGAAGATGCCCTGATCAGCCAGTACGTTGAGCAGCTTACCGCCTGCTTCGGTCGTGATCGTGCGCTCGCCATTAATATTGATATTCACGTCGCCGGAAGCGACGAGTCGGGAGCGAGCGGCGAGGATCACGGCGACCAGAATCAGCACCACCCCGGTGAACATCCCCACGCCGCCAATGACTTCAGTCATGGATCTTGATCTCGCTTAGAGCTGGATGCCGGAGAAGGCCATGAATGCCATAGCCATGAGACCGACGGTCATGAAGGTGATCCCCAGGCCACGCAGACCATGAGGCACATCGCTGTAACGCATTTTCTCACGAATACCGGCGAGGGCGACAATAGCCAGGGCCCAACCCAGGCCGGATCCCAAACCGTATACGACGCTCTCACCGAAGCCGTAGTCGCGCTCAACCATGAATAGTGATCCACCCAGGATGGCGCAGTTTACGGTGATCAGCGGCAGAAAAATGCCCAGAGCGTTGTAAAGGGAGGGCACATACTTATCGAGGAACATCTCCAGAATCTGCACACTCGCCGCAATGACCCCGATATAGCTGATCAAACCAACAAACGTGAGATCCACACCGCCGAGGCCGATCGCAGCCAGCGCCTCTTCACGCAGCAAGTGACGGTAGACCAGATTGTTCAGTGGTACGGTAATCACTTGCACAACGATGACGGCGACGCCCAGGCCAAAGGCCGTGCTAACCCTCTTCGACACGGCCAGGAAGGTGCACATGCCGAGGAAAAAGGCGAGGGCAATATTCTCGACGAAGACGGCCTTAACGAAGAGACTTAAGTAAGCTTCCATCGTCTAGGCCTCCTCGATCTGCTCGGTCTTAAAAGACCGCAGAACCCAGATGAACCCACCGATGATGAAGAAGGCACTCGGCGGCAGTAGCATGAGGCCATTCGGCTCGTACCAACCACCGACATTCGCCAGTCTGAAGATCTCTACACCGAAAAATCTCCCTGAACCGAACAATTCTCGCAGCACGGCGACAACAAGCAGGATCAGGCCGTAGCCAATACCATTGCCCATCCCGTCCAGCATGCTCGCGCCGACACTCTCCTTCATGGCGAAGGCCTCAGCCCGTCCCATGACGATGCAGTTGGTGATGATCAGACCAACGAAGACCGACAATTGCTTGCTGATATCGAAGGCGTAGGCACGGAGCCCCTGATCGACGACGATCACCAGAGAGGCGATGATCGTCATCTGCACGATAATGCGAATGTTTGTTGGAATGTGCTTACGAATGAGGCTAACGGCGCCGTTGGAGAAAGTGGTCACAAAGATGACCGCCAACGACATAACCACTGCCGTCTCCATCTTGCTGGTCACAGCCAGGGCCGAACAGATCCCGAGGATCTGCAGGGCGATCGGGTTCTCATCGAACACCGGTCTCAGTAGTGTGTCCCGGGCCTTACCCATGACTAGCTCATTCCCCCCTCAGAGCGTAGACGCTTCAGATAAGGACCGTAGCCCTCATCGCTCAGCCAATAGTGCAGCATGTCGTGTACACCGCGTGAAGTGATGGTCGCACCAGACAATCCGTCGACTTGCGAACTGGCCATCGGCGACGATGGATCGACGGCACCGCGCATGACTTGGATGCTGATGTTGCCATCCGCGTCGAAGGCCTGCTTGCCATTCCACAGTGCTTTCCACGCCGGATTGTCGACCTCGCCACCCAGACCGGGTGTCTCACCGTGCTGGTAGTAGACGAGGGAGCGAATCGTCGTCAGGTCATCTCGATCAAGAGCAAGAAATCCATACAGCGTCGACCAGAGGCCTTTGCCGTAGAGGGGCAACACGACCTTGTCGACCTCTCCACGTTTCCGCACCAGATAGACCGGGATGAAACGCGAACGCCGTTTGATGCCTGCCCGATCCTGGGCCGCGTCGATGGCGGCACCGAGTTCGTCATCCTTGGCAGCTCTGACGAAGTCGAAGGTACCCGGATCTATGTCGTCCATGTACTGACCGGACTGCAGTTCGACAACGCGCGCCTCAATCTGTTCAAACAGAGCCGCCACCTCGGCGCCCTCTTCATACAGACCTGCCGCATACAGGATGTTCTTCTTCTTGTCCTCAAGCTTGTTGGCAACCTGCGTCGGCTTAAGCACCACAGCCGCAGCGGACACCAGCACAGAGCACACAACACACAGGGCAAAGGCAACGAAGAAGGTCTTGCCCATTGTTTCTTTGGCCATCAGATATTCCTAAACGTCCATGCGGCCTAAAGGGCCGTCCGCAACGCACGGCGACGCACGTTGGCTTGCACGACGAGATAGTCGAAGACGGGGGCGAACACGTTGCCGAAGAGGATGGCGAGCATCACGCCTTCAGGAAACGCCGGATTCACGACACGAATCAAGATCGTCATAACTCCGATGAGACCACCGAAGAGCCACTTGCCAAGATGGGTGAACGATGCGGAGACCGGGTCGGTGGCCATGAAAACACAGCCGAAGGCATAACCACCCAACAGCAGATGCCACATTGGATCCACGGCGAACATGCTGTTCGTCGTGCTATCGACCATGTGCAGCAGCGCACCGAGGCCTACCGTGGCAATGGTCATGCTTAACATGATCCGCCATGAACCGATGCCGGAGCCAATCAGAACCGCCGCACCCATGAGACAGGCCAACACCGACGTTTCGCCCATGGAACCAGGAATCGTGCCAAGAAAGGCCTGCATCTTCGTCATCGAACCGGTCAGGGCCGCAATGCCATCTGCGGGAACCATGCCGAGAGGCGTCGCCTTGGAGTACCCATCGATGGCGACCCAGACCTTGTCTCCACTGATCTGTGCGGGATAGGCAAAATACAGGAAGGCACGCGCTGTCAGCGCAGGATTGAGGAAATTCTTCCCTGTGCCGCCAAAGATCTCCTTGCCAATGACCACACCGAAGCTGATACCCACCGCAACCTGCCACAGAGGAATCGTCGGCGGCAGGGTCAGGGGAAACAGGATACCCGTGACGAGGAATCCTTCATTGACCTCGTGACCGCGAATACTGGCGAAGACGGTTTCCCAGAAACCACCGACAATATTGCAGACGAGGAAAACAGGCACGAAGAACAACGAACCGTGGACGAGGTTCGCTACCAGGCTCGTGGGATCGTAGCCGAAGCCAAAGATGTCGATGATGACACCACGCCAGCCGTCGGCAGAATCCATGCCCAGATGGGCCATCGCCAAATTCGCCTGATAACCCGTATTCCACATGGCCATGAAAATGCATGGGGTCAACCCCACAGCGACGGTGATCATCAACCGCTTCAGGTCGATTCCATCACGTACATGTGAGGCGTTCTGGGTAACATCCGCCGGTGTGAATAGGAAGGTGTCGATCAGCTCGTAGATCGGAAACAGCTTCTCGAGCTTGCCACCGTGCGTGAAATGCGGTTCAGCCGCATCCAGCAGTTGTCGCAAAACCTTCATTTTGACGCGTATCCCCTGATGTCAGCAGTACTGATGTCTGGAGCGAACGAGTGCTTCAGGTCAGCCACTCAGAACTCCTTCTCGATAATTTCGAGATTGCTGCGTAGCAGCGGACCATAGTCGGTCTTGCCAGGACACACGAAGGTGCACAGGCTCAGATCCTCTTCGTCCAGTTCAAGACAACCCAATTGCATGGCAACTTCTGCGTCCCCCATGATCAGCGACTTCATCAGGGACACGGGAATGATATCAAGCGGCATCACCGCCTCGTACGAGCCAATCGGAACGATTGCCCGCGGCGAACCATTGGTGCTGGTCGTAAAGGGAAAACGCTTGCCCGGCATCAGTTTCGACAGGAAGATGTTCTTCACTGAGAACTTATCAACACCCGGCGATTGCCAGCCGAGGAACTCTCGTTCGCGGCCTTCGGTGAGCACACTCACCTGCAGATGCCAGCGCCCCAGATAGGCCAATTCACCTGCCGCGGTGCGACCTGACAACACGGATCCGGAGATGACGCGGAGATCGTCTCCCTCGGTCTCGTGTGTCAGCAACTGCGTGAGGTCTGCACCGAGACGTGTGCGCAACAGACGCGGTTGTTTCACCTGTGGACCACCAAGAGCGACAACCCGTGACGGATCAACCTTCCCCGTGAGGAACAACTCGCCCATGACGAGTACGTCCTGATAGTTGATGAAGAAGACCGACTTCTGCTGACCGACGGGATCAATAAAGTGGATGTGGGTTCCAGCAAGCCCTGCCGGATGGGGGCCGGAGAATTCGGCGACACTCACGTCGACGCGTCCGGCACCATCTGGAATCGCGGCGCCTGGTTCGGTGCACAGGTGCACTTCGCCGTCTGTGAGTTTGGCCAATGCCGCCAGCCCCGTCGTGAAGGCCTCTTCACGCCCCTCCAGCACGACCGCAGGATCGGCGGCGAGTGGATTGGTATCGATGGCGGTGACGAAAATCGAATGCGCCGTCTGCTCTGGCAGCGGCACTTTGCTATAGGGCCGGACTCTCAATCCCGTCCAAAGACCCGAATCGACCAGTGCCTTGCGCACCGTGTCTGCATCGAGATCTTCAGGGCGCTTGCCGCCCACGTCGAAGGTCTCTGCCTCTTCATTGGCAGCGATCTCGATGACGACGGAGAGCAGGCGGCGTTTGGCGCCACGGTTGATGGCGACGACCTTTCCACCGGCTGGAGCCGTGAAGCGGATGCCCGGACGACGCTTGTCCTCAAATAACAGTTGGCCAAGCCGAACATCGGCTCCTTCTTCAACCGCCATCGTGGGACGCAATTCGTGAAAATCGGTGCCGACGACTGCAACCTGTGTCACCGGGCGACCGTTCTCGATGACCTGAGCACATTCACCAGTGATTGGTAGATCGAGGCCCTGCTTGATGCGGAAGGACCGCCGCTGACCCATTCGGCACTACCTCATGACGTTAGTCGCGCCACCGTACTCAGCTTAGCAGCTCAAATGCGCTGCGATCACCTGTTCGCGGGTGCGTGATGTGGAGGTTGGTACGCATGTCTATTGCAACCTCGGTAGGGTAAGCCTCATCCTCAGGACTGTCAAGAAAACTGCCTCGAAACGAAGCCAGAGAGAAGAGGTGGTGTCCACAAAAACGAACGCCCTGATCTGACCCGTTCCTCATCCCGAAGAAAAAGTGACTCGCTGAATGACCCCGCTACCCCGCCACGCACTGGTTGATCCGCTTTTCAAACTGTTTTTCGCACTCACCTGCACCCTGTGCCTGGCATGGGTTGCAGGTCCTGCGATGGCGAGCGCTTCAGAGCCGCTGCCGCCCGCCCTGGTGCCAGAGGTTCTGGTGAGCGCCACACGCTTGAGCACTGACGCGACTCGACAGATGCGGCAAGTCGTCATCCTTGATAGTGCCGAAATCGCCCGCCGCGGCGCAAGTTCTATCGCCGATTTGCTGGCAACGGTGACGGGCGTCAACGCACAGACACGCGGCCCCTTCGGTACACAGGTTGATCTGGGGATGGACGGCGCCACCTATAGCCAGGTCGTCATCCTCGTGGATGGCATGCGTGTCAATGATCCGCAAACCGACCACCACACCCTGAATCTGCCGCTGACACCTGCAGATCTGGCCCGTGTCGAAATCCTGCATGGTGCCGCATCCTCCGTGCACGGAGTAGATGCCGTGGGCGGCGTGATCAATCTCGTTCCCCGTGCCGCCTCTGGTGTCCGCCTCGATATCGCCACACGTCGCATCGACGACATCGATGGCGGTGACGCCGGCACAGGCTCCGACATCAACCTGCGCATCGGCACAGGAAACGAGCAACGTGGCGTGACCCTCAGCGCCGGCAGACTCCGCTCGGATGGTTATCGCGAAACCACAGATGCTGACGAAGACCGGCTCTTCCTGCTCGGCCACTCAGATCTCGGGGGTGGTCGTTTGTCTGTGCAGGCAGGCTGGCAGGACAAAGGTTTCGGTGCCCGCGACTTCTACGCACCCTTTCCCTCGCGCGAATGGACGACGGCCCACCTCGCCGGTGCTCGCTACGAGCGACGCGTCGGCACCACAATGGCCACGAGCCGGGTGTATGTGCGCCGCCACACGGATCGTTTCGTTCTGATCGAAAGCGATCCATCTGTTTATGAGAACAACCACACGAGCTGGATGGGTGGTGGCGAGGCGCACGTACGACGCGCCATGGCGGGCGGACAGGTCGCGGCCGGCACCGAGTGGACGCGCGAACAGATCGACAGCAGCAATCTGGGCGAACACACCCGCGATCGTTGGGGTGGTTTTGCCGAATACGGCACGGCCAGAAGCGCATGGCAGCTCAATGCAGGTCTGCGCGCCGACCATCACCAGGGCGCGGGCTGGGAGGCGGCGCCCACCATCAGCATCGGCCGTCGACTCAACGATCGCTCACGCGCCTATGCCACCGTCGCACGTGCCTACCGCGCGCCCTCCTTCACCGAATTCTACTACACCGATCCCAACCATGTTGGCAATCCGGATCTCGCCGCAGAGAGATCGTGGCAGTATGAAATCGGCGCCTCGACCCGCGTTGCGCAGACGAGCTTGCAGGGCGCCGTCTTCCTGCGCCAGGAACAGGATCTCGTCGACTACGTACGGGCCACGGACACGCCCCCGTGGGTCGCGCAGAATCTGGGCGAGATGCAGACCCTCGGTGTGCGTGTGAGTGGCGCTCGCCAATTCGGCCCCGTCGATACGCAGATCGGCTACACCTTCGTCGACAAAGAGCAGACCCTCGCCTCAGGCCTGCAATCGAAATATGTCTTCTCCCACCCACGCCATCAGGCCAATGTTCGCCTGCGCCATGCCTTGCCCGCGCAGATCACGGCGGATTGGAGTGTCCAGGCACGAGAGCGCGTCGCACCTCTCGATGATTATGCACGTGTTGATTTGCTTGTGCGCCGACCCGTCGAGTGGGGAGAATTGCGCTTGCGTGCGACCAATCTCTTCGACGATCACTACGAGGAGATCCTCGGCGTCCCCCTGCCGGGTCGTTGGTTTGGCGCCGAAGCGAGCCTCAACCTGTAGTTGTCCTGTCCGGCCCGAAGCACGAGTTCGCCATCCGCTGCAGGTCCCAGGCCAGATGACATAGTGGGCCTTTGACTTGGTGAGGTTGACACTGAAGGAGAGCCACGTGAATGACTTGACCGGCCCACCGGCGGACCAAACGCATCACATGCTGCTTGCCAGGCATACATCACACTCACGATAATGACCGCTTATGCGGTCTATCCGCACGGCCGAGTTCACCGGTCGTATCAGCAATGGTCGGATTCAGGTACAGGTGGAAGGTGGTCGTGGGGTTTTCCTCTACTCTGAGTCGTCCGACGGCGTCGGAGATACGCAGTTTCTACATCACGCTTCTCTCTCTTCGGGGGGACTGTGTTCCAGGGTGAGTTGATCGAGCTGCGCTGGATCTGACGCAGAGGACTGAGCCCATCGTGCAGGGCTGATGTCAGAATAGAGATAATGACGCTTGCCGTTAATACCGCACGTCGTTACTATATCCCAATGATAGAGTCCTTTCGCGACAGAGAGACAGAGAAGGTTTTCCGCCGAGAGAGGTCGCGGAAATTCTCGGGGGCCCTTGCCCGCTCGGCTCTCAAGAAGCTCCTCCTCCTGGACGCTGCCGATTCGATCCAGGATCTGCGGTCGCCACCTGGCAATCGCCTGGAGAAGCTCACGGGTGATCGTGGCGGTCAGCACAGCATTCGTATAAGCGATCAATGGCGTGTGTGTTTCCAGTGGAAGGCGGGACACGCCGCCAACGTTGAGATCGTGGACTACCATTGAGGAGATTAAGCATGCCAGCTGTCACAATGCCGCCGATCCATCCAGGAGAGATCCTTCTGGAAGAGTTTATAGAGCCCCTTGGGCTAAGCCAGTATCGGCTGTCCAAGGACATCTCTGTGCCTCCTCGTCGGATCAATGAGATCGTTCATGGCAAGCGTGGCATTTCAGCGGATACGGCACTTCGCTTGGCGCGCTACTTTGCCACCACAGAACGATTCTGGCTCAATCTCCAGATGCGGTATGACTTAGAGTTGGAAAAAGACCACCTGGGTGAGCGTTTGGAGGTCGAGGTGCAAATTCTGAAACGGGCGAGCTGACGTCGAGGAGGAATCCTCAGCAGTAGCGGGAACGGTCTCGGGCATAGCTTCGTGTCCGGACTTGTAGAATCCGTAGGGCGTATTTTCCGTCGGGGCCTTCTCTCTTTCGGTCTCGACGAGCCGAGCGTCCCCGTAGATCTCCTTGATCTCGCCAAGCTGATAGCGAATCAGATCCGTAAAATGAACACCCATATCCAGCAGCGGGCCCGCTCGCTCCTTCAAGTGGCGCCACGGCGTTATGAAAATCTGCTTCCCCGACCGGACAGAGTGGAGTGCGGCACCATATACATCGCCGATAGCACCCTCTTCAATCATGTATCGCGCCAGTCTTGCCGAAGGATCTCGCCTGTAATTCTCAGCGACGGAAATCAGCTTTCCGTTTCGTTCGGCGGCATCCATCATCATCCGGCACGTACGAACCGTCATGCCGAATGGCTTCTCGACCATCACGTGCAGTCCAAGCTCGAGAGCTTCACAGACAACATTGTGATGGAATGAAGGATCCGTCACGACATCGACCGCATCCAGATCGGGTATGGCTTTGGACATCTCCACCAGATCGGTATACACCGGCGGGCGAAACCCCATCAGGTTCTCCACCTCGCCGGCAGCACGCTCCCCATTCTCCCGGTTGATGTCGCACAGCGCCGCGAGCTCCACTCGGCAGAACGGCGTCTCCATCAGTTCCTTCAGGCCATAGAGATGCCTCGTTCCCATACCGCCGCATCCAACCAGTGCGATCTTGATCTTCGTCATACACCATCCTTGGAGTTGCTGAATCGATTGTGACTAAGCCGAGGTTGAACTCCTCAAGAATCAGGAAACTATCCCTTCAGTTTGATCTCTGCGACCCAACCTGATGACGCATCGCAATACGCCCAGGTCGTATAGGTCAGCTTCGTCAGACCGTGCGGTTCTGTATGGGGCGCGGGCACGACCGCATCCGCAGCAAGAGTTCGACATCGACTACCCAGCTTCCGCAGCCTGAAGAGTCGCACGTCGCCACCGAAATGCTCGCTGACGATCCTCTCAGCTACATCGATTGGCGATCCGAGTTGCGAGCCTACTGCTGTCATCTGCACGTTCCTCTGATAGACTACAATGTGCGTACCTCCCCTCAGTTGCCTTGACCCACGTCAACAGACTGAAGACTATGGCCCTTATGCTACCTATCCGTTTTGCTCGTATTGACAGTATTGGTGTACAGCCTGTGGGAAATCTGCAAGTTCAGGATTGTTTCGATTGACCAAGACAGAACGCACGATGGGTCTCTACGCCGCCACGATCTTCTTGAGCGCTTTCCTGTTGTTTGCAGTACAGCCGCTCATGAGCAAGTACATCCTTCCGTGGTTTGGTGAAGGCCCAGGGGTATGGACAGCATGCATGCTGTTCTTCCAGTGCGTCCTACTGGTCGGCTACTCCTACGCGCATTTGATCAGCAGTAGGCTGGGCCCGAGCCGGCAAGCGGTGCTGCACCTCGGCGCCCTTGCCCTATCACTCCTGCTGCTGCCGATTACGCTAGACCCGAGTTGGAAACCGGCAGGAGCGGAGCCACCCACGCGACACATTCTGGCCCTTCTGGTGGCCAACATCGGCGTGCCATTCGCGCTCCTGTCCTCAACAGGCCCGCTGCTCTCACGTTGGTTCAGCCAGTCCTTTCCAGAGCGATCACCCTACCGGTTGTACGCGTTGTCGAACGCCGGCTCGTTGCTGGCGCTGTTGAGTTATCCCTTCATCGTAGAGCGCTTCCTGACGCTGCGCGCACAAGCCTGGATCTGGTCGGTGGGCTACTGCGCGTTCGTGCTGCTGTGCGGGGCGTGTGCATGGCGGTTTGGCCGATCTGGGACTTGCGTGGCGGTGGGGATTTCTGTCGCTGGATCGAATACACCGCCAAGCGACCTCGCTTCGAAGGGGGAGCCGGATTCCGCCCCGGGAAACACAGACATGGTGCTGTGGCTGGCCCTGGCTGCCAGCGCGTCGGTTATGCTGCTGGCAACTACCCACCAGGTCTCTCAGGACCTGGCCGTGATTCCCCTTTTGTGGGTGCTGCCTCTCGCGATCTATCTGCTGTCGTTCATCCTCTGCTTCGATCACGACTGGTGGTACAAGCGATTGCTCTTTGGGCCTCTACTGGCGGCTGCGGCTCTGGCCGCCGTATACGTGATGTCTCGAGATCTGACACTGAGCGCCTGGGTCCAGATCAGCGTCTATCTGGTAGCGCTGTTTGCCTGTTGTATGGTCAGCCACGGCGAGTTGGCACGGCGCAGACCCAGCGCCAACTATCTGACACGGTTCTACCTCACCATAAGCACAGGAGGCGCCCTCGGCGGCGTGCTGGTGGCAGTGGTAGCTCCCCTTGTCCTGGAGGAATTCTGGGAATACCACCTGGGGCTGACGGCTACATGCTTGTTGGCAATGGCATGTGTGCAGCGGGACTTCACAAGAAATCGGCGGCGAGACACCGAAAGAACCCCGATACGGGACAGGGCAGGAAGACGCAGACGTGACATCCTGGCAAAACGCAAGCAGAATACGGCTTCGTCGAACCCACTACCGTGGTTGGCGTGGGGAACAACGCTGTTGCTGTTCCTTACCATAGTCGCAGGCCTGGTGCGGGATGTGAGACAAGACCGGATAAGAGCCATCGATTCCGCGCGGAGTTTCTTTGGCGTCACTCATATCCTGAGAACTGACAAGATGCGGCTGATGGAGCATGGCAGAAGCGTGCACGGCGCTCAGTTCCTCGAACCCAGCATGCGGAACGTGACCACGACCTACTACACCAGAGACAGCGGCGTCGATATCGCGCTGGATGAGTATCGCCGCCTGCAGGGACTCCGCGAAGACATTGGCAGCGGACAGACTCAATCTCACAGTCCGACGTCCTGGCCGCATAGTACTACGCTTCGAATCGGGGTTATCGGCTTGGGAGCAGGAACGGATCTTCATCGGCAGTTTTGAAGGCAAGGTCATCTTCAGCCATGCCAATTCAAGTGGCCGTTACCGTTTGGATCTCATGGTGAGCCGGCAGTCGGCACGGTTGCAGACAGACACGGGGCTGCACTACGTCGCCTTTCCACTCTCTACCGATCGATGGTACGGTGTTCGAATCGTTGTCGATGAGGGGAAAATCAGCACATGTATCGATGACGAACTCGTGCACGATGAGATCCTGTTCGGAGACACAACCGAACCGAATGGCTGGTTTGGTCTGGGAAGTTATGGCACCACCCACGAGACTCCTTCGACTTCATTCGGGTCTATGCCGGATTGCGGTCGCGCAGCGCGCCGGAAGCCCTGGAGGCGCCCGCGTATCTGTGGGCGTGGCAGAAAGTGACATCGCTGGCCACTCTGGCGCATGGTGCCCCGATCGAAGAAGTGCAGGTTGGGATTCGCTCCGCAGGGACGGACTTCAATATTGTCTCACCGGAAACGTCAATGATGATCCCAGGCGTCGCGCTCCTGTCGGCCCCCATGCTGGGCGTTGAGCAGGGCTCGAGGCCCACAGCGATCCACGATCAGATACAGGACGGGCAAACGCTCAGTGTACCAACCACAGCCGAACTCGTACAGAATTATCCAAATCCTTTCAATCCGAATACGACGATACAATTTTCTGCCGAGGGCTCTGAGCACGTCCGGTTGGCGATCTACAACGTGTCAGGGCAGTTGGTCCGAACCACGACCCTCGGCCCCGCGGCGGATGGACGATGGACCTGGGATGGTCGGGATGGTCAGGGCCGAGATGTGGCTTCAGGGATCTACATCTATCGTCTGGAGACAGCCTGGCAGATGATCGCGCGCCGGATGCTGCTTCTGCGCTAGGCTCCTATGGCCCTACTGAGGGGCCCGTGGTACTCATCGTGTCACGTGCTTAGGAATTTGAATGAGCTTCCTGCAACAGTATGATCGGCTGTTTCTGCTGACCCTCGGTCTGGTGGCCGTCCTGCGCGGAGTCGGGGGGCTCGCGTCGTTCTTCGTCGTACTGCTCGATCCTGCTGCATCGACGCATGGTGCTGAGCGCTCACAGAGCGTCGTGCTGGCCTCTATGGCGATTCTGCACTCCGCCGTTCTGCTCGTTTCTGGAGCGGGCCTCCTGTTGCGCAGGCCATTTGGCTGGAAGCTCTCAGTTGCTTTCCAGGCAAATGAACTGGGTAAACTCGCCGGCGCTTTGTTGATCACCTTGCTGCTAGGTGCCAATGCCGATTCGATTCGTGCCGGTACAGACGTACTTGTGCAGATGGCCTGGGCCCTGTTCAGCCTTCTTGTCTTTCTGCTGGATCCTATCGCACGCCTGTGCCGTATCGAGGGGCGTGTTGTCGGTGCAGCGGCTGGGTGGATCCTGCTCGGTGTGCTGCTGTCATTGGTGAAACTCGCATCTGTGATGTAATGTGACGTGGATGCGCGTGGGAGCCCCGGAAGCCCAGAGGAACTTGACGATGTCTACGAGACTCGTTGAGATATGACTATGGACCAACCAAGGGGAGGCAGTCTCTGATACACCGAAGACATTTCGTCATCGTGGCGCTCATAACGGTTTGTGTCATCACCGTGGTCAGCGCCAAAGAGACGGTCTCGCTCGTTGGTTCAGACGACGTGACCTTGAGTAACCCCGTCGACCGAGAGGGATCCCTGTCGACGCAACAGGTCGAAGAGATGGTGCGTCGCGCTGTTGATCTGGTAGGTGGCATGTCATCGGTAGTAGCTGATACGGCGCGCCTCGTTGTCATCAAACCAAATATCTCCATCCCCATGCCACGCGGATCAGGGGTGGTCACCGATGCCCGCTTGATTCGCGCCGTCGCTGTTCTTGTCCATGAGGCGGCACCGAATGCGGCGATCAGGATCGGTGAGGCCCCGGGTGGTTGGATCTCTCCAGCGATTGCCGACAGTGTGGGCTATGAGGCGAATTTCTTCTTCAAGTGGCTCAGTGATCTGATTTCTGATGGCTTTGAAGAGGGTGGCTATCGCGATGTCGCCCGTGATCTGCGC